>Ga0209067_10000146_pt1 | contig 49139 bp, 43 predicted proteins | sample ColStrG_CSR_2013_FD_187199 | JGI IMG/M metagenome (GOLD analysis project Ga0209067, IMG submission 187199) | Freshwater sediment microbial communities in response to fracking from Pennsylvania, USA - Cold Stream Run_MetaG_CSR_2013 (SPAdes)... | ecosystem: Environmental > Aquatic > Freshwater >... | reverse complement strand
GGGCGCACGATCGACGTCCCTTCCGGCAACCGCCGCGGCGAGAAACTCCGCCCCGGCGACGAGATCTACCTCGGCCGCGCGCGGCTGCGCTTCGAGCGGGATGATTGAGGTCATCCAGACCAGCAACAACCCCTCGATCACACTCCCAGTCGGCCGCCGTGAATGCACCAGCAGGAGACCTGGGGATTCCTGGAGCCGGATGATTGCGCAAAGTGGCCGGGCATCGTACCAACATCTCGCGAGACCAGCCACACGCCCAGCTTCGGCCGCGCGTCCGCCTGCAACCGAAGGTTCAAGGCTGCCTGACCGGCAACTCGCGCCTCGCTCGCTCGTAGCGCGCAGCCATGTCAGGTGCCAGCGGATTGCCCGCCTTAACTTAAACTCTTCCCACCTATCGTCCTGCTCACCATCGACGTCCCGTCCGGGAACCACCGCGGCGAGAACCTCGGGCGGGCACCGCTGCGGTTTCGAGCGCCACAAGCCTTTGCGGCTGGAGTGCGATTGCCATAAGCTGATACTCATGCCACATCCAAACCGGCGGCAGTGGCTGAGCCGCACCATCTTCCTGCCGCCGCTCATCTGCAAGCTGTATGAGCAGGCCGGCCCCGTACTGGTTGCACAGACTGGCGGTACGCCCACCTACGATCTCCTGATCCGTGGCGGTCGCGTCATCGACCCATCTCAGGGTCTCTCAGCGGAAACCGATATTGCCATCCGTCAGGGCAAAGTTGCACGCATCGCAGCGAACATCGCGGAATCCGAAGCCCGCCAGGTTCTGGACGCGAGGAAGATGATCGTGACGCCAGGACTGGTTGACGTTCATGTTCACGTATACGATGGCGTCGCCCCACTTGGGATACCTGCGGATCCGAATTGCATAGCCAAGGGCGCCACCACCGTGGTCGACGCAGGTTCGGCGGGGGCCCACACATTCCCGGGGCTCAGGCAGTATGTGGTCCGTGTGGTTGAGACTCGGGTTTACGCCCTGCTCAATATCTCGGTGGTCGGCCAGTCCACGCTCTCCGACGGCAATCCGTTTGGCGAATTGCTCGACTTACGCTACGCCAACCCCAAGCTCACGATCCGCACCATCGAGCAGAACCGGGACGTAATCCTGGGGGTCAAGATCCGGCTTAGCAGGAGCATCGCCGGCGAAAACGATTTGCGAGCTCTGGCCTTGGCCAGGGAAGCCGCCGATGCAGTCGGTTTACCGCTGATGGTGCACATTGGAGGCACCTATTCGCCGCTGCCGAAGATCCTTGCCATGCTGAAGACGGGTGATCTGGTTACTCACAGTTATCACGGCCATGAGGGCGGGATTCTCGATGATCGAGACCGAGTTCTACCTGAGGTACGGCGGGCTATCGAGAACGGCATTATGCTGGATGTCGGCCATGGCGCTGGAAGCTTTGCGTTCCGAACCGCGGAGAAGGCATTTTCGCAGGACGTTCTGCCGGGGACCATCTCCAGCGATGTTCACCAGGGCAACGTGAACGGACCAGTCTACGATTTGGCCACGACACTGTCCAAGTTTCTCCATTTGGGAATGAGTCTGGAGGACGTCATCCGGCGTGCGACCGCCAACCCGGCAAGAGCCCTGGCGTTCCCTTCCGGTACGGGCTCGCTAAAGGAGGGGGCCACCGCGGATGTCGCCGTGTTCGAGCTCCGCGAGGCGCCCTGGGAGATGGTGGATTCCATGCGTGAGAAGCGGGCCGGAAAATGGCGGCTCAAGCCGATGGCAACCGTAAAGGCCGGCCGTGTCTATGGTAATTCCGTGATTCCGGTCTATCAATAGGCAGGCATCCGATACCTCGGTGCAATAATACTTGAGGTGCCTATGAACCTCGCGATCAACTGGAACGAAGGCTGGGAGGATATCGCCAAGCTCGCAATCGCCTATGCCTTAGCGCTGCCCGTGGGATGGTACCGCGAGCGCGAGGCCCATAGCGTCGGGGTGCGCACGTTCCCCGTGGTCGCGATGGCCAGTTGCGGCTACCTGATGCTGATGTCGCCGGCCAACCACTTCGATAACGCCGCACAGTCGCGAGTCCTGCAGGGGCTGGTGGCCGGCATCGGATTTATCGGCGGCGGCGCCATCCTCAAGTCGGAGGGCAATGTCCACGGCACCGCAACCGCCGCCAGCATCTGGAACACGGGCGTGGTAGGCGCCGCCGTCGCGCTGGACCGCTACCTGTTGGCGGCCATGCTTGCCGCCCTCAACCTGCTTGCCCTGCGCGTGCTTTTGCCGCTGAAGGCGAAACTAGACGCGCGAGAGGACCAACGCAAGCGAGATACGGACGTTTAACGCCGCCTGATGATGTCTTTTCCCGCCAGACCCGCCAACCCGGATGAAGCCCCCGCGCGGTTTCTTCCGCTGTTTGAGGCGCCGCAGTGGCCGAGGCTCTACGTGTTGGGCTGCTTTGCCCGCTACGTCACCATCTACGCGCAGCAGGTTCGCGCGCTGAATCTGATCCACTGCATGGCGCTGTCAGGCGTACTGTCGGGGCGGACACGACTGGCATTGGTGGGCGGCGGGATTGCCGGGGTGACCGCGGCTGCCGCTGCGATTCGCATGGGGATCTCGGGAGTCGCCATTTTCGAGCAAGACGAGGATATTCTCGCGCTCCAGCAAACCTCGGAGCAGCGGTACGTCCACCCCCACATCTACGATTGGCCGCTGGCTGGGGGAGTTGACGACCGCGAAGCCGGACTTCCCATCTTGACTTGGCAAGCCGGCAGGGCCGCTGACGTACGAAACCGCATCAAGGGCGGATGGGACCAGATCGTAAAGGACGCTGGATTGTCGTGGCAAGCGATTCGCCGCGGCAAGGCAACACAAATCGAGCAGGACCAAGCCGGACTGCTGGTAAATCGCGAAGCATTCGATGCCGTCATTCTGGCGGTGGGGTTTGGTCACGACGCCGTCCTGGGAACAGACACGGACGGTTACTGGACGGACAGCCGGATTAACAGCCGGGAAGTCAATTCCGAAGAGGGTGACTGGCTGGTTTCCGGCACGGGGGATGGGGCACTTACCGATCTGATGCGTTTATGCATCAGAGGCTTCCGCCACGAGCAGGTGCTTGGCGCAATCGACGATGACGTGCGAGTACGGGTCGGCGAGGAACTGCTGGGCGCGGAGCGGAACGGGTTAGGCGCCGATGATTTGGAGCGGATTTATCTGAAGGCCGCCGGGCAAGTAGGGGAGTACTTAGACAATAAGGAGTTACTCAAACAGCGGACCATCCCGGGCACCGTTTGGCTGAACGCAAAGAGGAAGGACATCTTTTCTCCGCGCGCGTCGGTTCTCAATCGGCTGATCACCGCCTACCTTCTGTCGAGGGAGCGTTTCAAACTGATCGACCCTCCTCGCAAGATCAAAGTGAATGCTGACTGGAGACCCGGGGGATTGGTGGACCTGAGAACCAAGGGGGGCAGCAAACCCTTTTTGGTGCGCCACAGCGTCCTGCGCCATGGACCTCGCAGAGAAACCACGCTGGCAGCAAGTTTTCCCCAGATTTATCGGGAGTGCACCGACCTGATCTCCGCATGGAGAACGGTGCGCCAGCACGATGACTGGACCAAGGAGCCCCTCTACCGGAGCCACGAGTTCGCCCCCAAGCAAATGCCGCCGCTCCGGGTGGACTTTGGCGACCGGCTCGGCTGCCTTACCGTTGGACCTCAACAGGGATCCGCCGCGGCAGAATTCAAGGACCTCGCCCGTGATTCCCTGGAGCGATGTCAGCGTGTGAGGGAGTGGAAACTGGATCTGGGCATTGTCCATCTGGCGGTCGACGAGGTCTACGGTTCGCAGCACTCCTATGAAAGGGCGGTTCGGGCGCTTTGCCACAGCCCGTTCGCATTATTCGACCTGACCCATCATGACCCCGGTGTCATGATCCTGCTTGGTATCCGTGCCGCCGTCCGGCGCGGAGTAACCCTCACCGTAACCGCGGATCCGACCCTTCGTCCTATCTTCAATCTGTCGGGAACCAACCCGATCCACCTTGGCGAACGCAATGTGGATCGAATCAAGGAGGCGATGCTCGCCGCCACGGACGCTCTGCGAGAACAGTCCTCCTCATATCTGGACCTGCCGGTATTCGACGCGCTTCGCAGGGTTGGATCGCAGAGCCGCACCATTCCGTTCCGCGAGAAGATCCTCCTTCTCGGTTGGTTCGACAAGCAATATAGAAATCGAGTGAAGGACAAGATTGAACAGGAATTCCTGGTCCATGAATCGTTGAAAGGAACCACGCCGGATATTGTAACGACACTCGACACCAGTTCCCCACAATTGGTGGAACAGCGGCTATATGCGTTGATACGGTTCACGGAGCTCTGCATCGCAGACTGGACAGGTTGGCGGCCGAACGTCTTTTTCGAACTCGGTGTGCGTCTGGCCGTAGCCGGGACGGACCCCATCTCGATTCTGTGCGACCTGGGAGCCGCGGACTCCAGCACGGCGTCCGCTACCGGGACTGAAATTCAGGTTCGGCCCGAATTCGCGAATCGCCTCGTCGAGTTCTTCGGTGCCACCAGGTTCCAGTTGGATCACGTCGATCCGTTGCGCCAGCGTTTCAGACACTTTATTGAGCGGCGTGAGGTTCACTGTCCCAGCCTGCTCATGCCCAGGCTTCCGGCCGCCCGAACTTACGAAGTGGTCATGGAGGCGATCGATCACAAAGGGGAACCGGGCGGGCTGCCGATAGATCAGCACATGGAAGAGTACGCCAGGTCCCTGGTCAGAGCCTTTGTTGCCGAGGGCGGCGATATCGTTCCGCTGTTGTTCGCCGATGTATTAGCCCCGCAGGCGAAGGAGCGCGCCCTGGAGTCCCTGTTGGCGATCTGGTTTTATCTGGAGGGCAGGCACCAACTGGTCGGGAAAAAGCGCCGTGGAGGGTTGAACGACGAAGAGACGGCCCTATGGAAGCAGATGGAACAACTCTGGAACAAGATCGATTTTCTGTCCGGAGAGGTGCAATCGCAGAAGCTGAAATCCGTTCGGAAGAGATTGGAAACAGCCATGCGTTCCCGTTCGAAGTGAGGGAAAAACATGGAAGAGCCGCTCATTGAAAAGGTCCGAGTACTAAAGGCACAGGCGCTGGGGTTTCGTGAGGAAAACCCCGAAGAGGCCCTCAGGGTATTGGGCATTGCAGAATCCGATTTGCGCGCCGCCCTGTTGGAGTTGAGTGCCAAGCGCGCCACAGAGCCGCCTGGAGACTACGAAAAAAGAATCGCCAGCCAGCTTGTCCACGTTCTGGGCTCGATGGGCGGTGTTTGCCGCAGGCACCACGATGACAAGCGGTCGATCGACTTCTACGACGACGGCTACCAAATCGAAAAAGAGTACCATTTGGCAGACAGTTATGCCCTGGTGCAGCGGCTGGTGGCAAGGGTCCTGGACGATCCGGGGATTTTGGAGGCGCAAGAATCCCTGATTAACGGCTCATCCATGAATGCGGCGCTTCACGATGCAGAGGCGGTTGTGCAGCAACAGATTGACGACCGGCTGCGCGACCGGGATGAGTACGCGTCCGCCGACCTGGCCGTGGTGCGGCTGCTGCTGGGCGAAGGCGACTGGGCCGACCGGCTCAAGAAACTGAAAGACCAAGGCTCTTCGTACGCAGTCAATGTCACCCATGACACCCTCAAGGAAGTGTTGGCCGCTGTAAAGCGCTCGCCCCGGATCTATCCCCAGCTGCGAAAAGATCTGGAGGCCGCGCTACGGATGCTGCCCAAACGAAAATAGCGCTGCCAGCATCGCCTGCAATGCCTGGCCGCGATGGCTGACCGCAAACTTCTGGTCCGCCGTGGCCTCGCCGAAGGTACAGCCGAACGCCGGACAGTAGAAGAGCGGGTCATACCCGAAGCCGCCGCTGCCACGGGGCTCGTGCAAGATTCGTCCTTCCACTGCGCCGCGATATACCCCGAAGAGGCGCGTGCCTTCCACCAGAGCGATGGAGCACACGAAGCGCGCCGCGCGATTCTCCCCGCCGGCCAGCCTTTCGAGCAGCAGGCGGTTGTTGGATTCGTCGGTGGCATGCGGGCCGGAGAAGCGCGCCGAGTAGACTCCGGGAGCGCCGCCGAGCGCGTCCACTTCCAGGCCCGAATCGTCGGCGAAGAGCAGGCCGTCCGCATGCGGGCCGTAATGGCGGGCCTTGAGGATGGCGTTCTCGTCGAAGCTGGCGCCGGACTCTACGCACGCAGGCAGTAGCCGGTAGCTGGCAAGCAACTCGATGGAAACAGGCCGTCCGGCGCTCACGCTGGCCCTCTGAAATTCGCGCAGCTTTCCCGCGTTACCGGTGGCGCAGTAAAGCCGGATCAAATCCCCGTCACCTTCTTCTGGATTTCGATGAGCTGTGCGATGCCCGCTCGGGCCAGGGCAAGGAGCGTGGCCATCTGGGCGTCGTCGAACGGGATATGCTCGGCGGTGGCCTGCACCTCGACGAATTTGCCCGCCCCGGTCATCACCACGTTCATATCCACATCGGCTTGCGAATCCTCCTCGTAGCAGAGGTCGAGCATGGGCACGCCGCCCACCAGGCCGACACTGGTGGCGGCCACCATATCTCGAAGCGGCAGGGTTTTCAGGCTGCCATAGCTGACCAGTTGGCGCAGTGCGAGGGCCAGCGCCACAAACGCGCCGGTGATGGACGCGGTGCGCGTGCCGCCATCGGCCTGGAGCACGTCGCAGTCGATCACCACGGTGCGCTCGCCCAGTTTGGCGGTATCCACCACGGCACGCATCGAGCGGCCGATGAGGCGCTGGATTTCGTGAGTCCTGCCCGACGGGCGGCCCTTGGTGACTTCGCGCGGCGTGCGCTTGGCGGTGGCGCGGGGCAGCATGGAATATTCGGCCGTCACCCAGCCTTTGCCCTGGTTACGCAAGAAGGGCGGCACCGTGTCCTCAATGGTGGCCGCGCACAGCACGTGGGTGTTTCCGACCTTGATCAGCGCGGAGCCTTCCGCCGTCATGAGCGGGCCGGTGACGATCTCCACCCGGCGCATCTGGTCGGCCGTACGATTATCCGTTCGCATTTTTCATTGCGTAAAAGAGGATGAACATCACCAGGAACATGACGGCGATGACCAGAATCACGCACGGCAAACCGCCTTGCGGACGCGCCGCGGTTTTGGCCTTTCCCTTTGCGAGTTTGAACTTCGCCATCCATGAGCATGGTAGCATCCGTACGTCGCACGGCCTCCTGTAGGATCGCGCATCGGAGCGGGAGCCCTGTCAAACCGGCTCTCCAGGGGTTGGTTGTATTGGCCTGATTCAGGATTGGCGGTGGCCGCTGGAGTACGCCCCTGCCAAAGGCGGCGTGGCGCGGTTGACGAAAGCCGTGGCCAACGAATGGGCCGGCCGCGCCCGACAACATCGCTCCCTGCGCCGACCCGGTCCGCCATCCGGCCATCCTGCCGCGCATTCCCGCCGGCCGCTGGGGCGATCCCGAGGACATGGCCGGCGCGGTGGCCTTCCTGGCTTCAGGGGAGAATCCACCTTTTCAGCCCAGGCGTCTCCAGCGGCTGCCTGCCAAAGTCCCGCGTGCCGGTCCAGGCTCGCGGCTTGGGTATCGAAGCGAATATCGATGTCGTGGAAGCCCTTAGATGCGTTGATGATTAGCAGGACCGCTCCTATCCAATCACCTCCACGATATCCCGCGCCACCGCCTCCAGATCCCGGTGTTCCACTAACTGGGAGAAGATCTCCTCGAGCGACGGCACGTTCATCAGGTCGCGCAGCCGCTCCACGGAATCCGCCGCCATGATCCGGCCCCGGTAGATGATGACAACCTGGGCGCACACCTTCTCGACCACCTCCAGCACGTGCGAAATGTACAGAATCATCTTGCCCCGCCGCGCCAGTTGGTTGAGCAGGTGCTTGAATAACAGCGCCGAGGTCACGTCGATTCCCGAGAGAGGCTCGTCCAGGATCAGCACGTCCGGGTCGTGCAGCAGGGCAGCCGCGATCAGCACCCGCTGCTTCATGCCTTTCGAATAGGCGGAAATCGGCGCGTGGCGATAGGCGCGCAACGAGAGCAGTTCAAGGAGCTCATTGGCCTTCCGTTCCACCTCCGCCACCGGCATGCCGCGCAGGCAGCCCATGAGCTGCAGGTACTCCAGGCCGGTCAGGTACGAATACAAAATCGCTTCTTCGGGAACGTAGCCCAGGCGCCGCTTGAAGGCCATCAGGTCGGAGCGGATGTCCCTGCCATCCAGGAGAACCTTGCCCCCGGTCGGCTCAATCAGCGCCGTGATGATCTTCACCGTGGTCGATTTACCCGAGCCGTTCGGCCCCAGGTAGCCCGTGACTTCGCCAGGTCTGACCGTGAAGCTCACGTCGTTCACCACCGGCACGTTCCGGTAATACTTGGTGAGATTTCTGATTTCCAGCATGCCGAGCCTCCCTTACTCTCATTGCGGCGTCAGCCCGAGGGTTCGGACCACGGGGTCGCCCACGTCTTCGTAATCGAGTGCGGCCCGCGAATCCTGCCGTTGCGCGCGCCATCGCACCAGCCACCACAGGGCCGCCGTCATCGCGCCGAAAAACACCGCGGCCGCGGCTGGTGTTTCTTGCAGCCAGGCTTCGACGTTCGCCATGGTGCTGCTGTAGGTGGTGAACCCCAGAACGTACACGACGCTCAACCCGACCAGGTTGACCTTGCCCGGAAAATGAGCGCAAGTGAACGGCGCCTTGCGGAATCCCAGGAACATGATTTCCATGAGCGCAACGGAGAGCGTGAGGCCGAACGCGATGTGGAAGACGGCGACGGTCCAGGGAAAGCGCGTGAACTCCATCGGCGCCAACAGCGCGAACAGCGGCAGAATGGCACAGACCACGATCCATTTGCGCGTGGCCGCCAGATATCCGCTGGCGCTGCCGGTCTCGCTGGTCTGGAACGCCCAGTTGGCCCGCAACTCGGAGGGAAAATTGAAGGCCGCGCGCAGGCCGGAAACCAGGATGAACGACAGCGTCAGCGGCAATCGCAGCAGGCCGTCCGAGGCCGCCCCCACCGTCATCACCGCGAGGGCCGCGCCGAACCCGCCGTAAGTCGCCAGGAAAAGCCGGTGCTTGATGCTGCGGGTGATGGTCCGGCTGATGAAATGAAACACCGCATATTCCACCGGCTGCTTCAGGATTGTCTTCGCCAGCGCCCGGTTCATGCACGCGGCCATGCGCCCCGGTCCGGCTCCAGCCGGTTCGGCCGTCTCCAGCGCCTTGCGCGCGTGGCGCCGGTATAAGGGTAGATAGGCTAAAACGAATAGGCCGCCGCTGATCCAGAGCGCCTTAGTGGCGACTTGCCCAAGCTGGAACAGCACCACGCTGTGCGTGGCCGGGCGAATCGATTCGTACAGCCCGATGAACCAGAATCCGGGGAAGTACTGTAGATACGGGCTGTTGGCTTTGGCCAGTCCCTGAATGCCAAACGCCAGAAGCGGCGTCAGAAACAGCAGCATCACCAGAACCGCCATGAGCAGTGTCTGTATGGTCACCGAAACGCGCCGGTACAGCCTCCCATGGAACAGAGTGATCAACACACCCTGCAACGCCGCAATGCCGAGCGCCATGAAAAGACCGCTGGCGAGCACCGCCGTGATGTGGGCGCCGAGTATCCCGGCGACGTTCTGACCGCCATCGACGCCGGGCCACATCAGAACGCTGAAGAAGTTCACGTCCACCAAAAAAATGGCCAGGAAAATCCCGAGAGCCGCGGCCTTCGTTAGGAACAAGGTCACCAGCCGCACCGGTAGCGGCGTCAGGATCTGGTAGTCGCGCCGGTCTGGAAACAGCGCATCCCACTCGAAGACCATGATGAACCCCAGGACGATCATCGAAAACGAGACGAACATGGAGCGGACCGCCACCAGGCTCCAGCCGGTCAACGTGAGCGGGCGAAACAGCAGGACGAAAAATCCGCCGGGCGCCGCCAGGATACCCAGCGTCTGGATCACGTTGGCCTCGGGCTCGCCCTGCGGCGACAGTGATTCGGTGTCGAAGAACCGGCTGAAGAAGTGACCAATCAGCGTCTTGTAGAGGTTCGCCCTGCCGGCTTGCCGTATGTCCAGCATGTCAATTAGGACGCTGTCGGCGCCGGATTTGTTTCGGACTTTAATCTCTCAAATCTGAAATGCTATGATGATGGAATCTCTCCTTCGAGGTTCCCACGCCATGGCAAGCCCTACGGCCAAACTATCTTTTCGCGAGGTTTTGGCGATCCCGTCCGTTCGCCGGCTCTGGATTGCCCAACTGGTCAGTATTTTCGGCGATTTTCTGGCGATCTTCGCGGTCTTCAGCGTCGTCACATTTCAACTGCACGGAACCCCGACCCAGGTCAGCATGATTCTGGTGTCCTACCTGATTCCGCTGGCGATCATCAGCCCGCTGGCCGGCGTATTCGTGGATAAGTGGAACGTCAAGTGGACCATGATCGCGAGCGACATCGCCCGCGGCCTCCTGGTTCTGACGCTGGTGTTCAAGCCGAATCTCTACATGATTTACGGAACCTTCCTGGCCCTGAGCACGGTTTCCAGTTTCTTTGTCCCGGCGCAATCCGTGGCCGTCCGCGCGCTGGCCCCGGCCGCCGGCCTGATGGCGGTCAACGCCCTGATGTCGCAGGCCGTGCAGGGATCGCAAATCATCAGCCCGGCAGTATCCGGACTGCTGGTGCAGTGGCTGGGCGCGAACGCGTGCTTCCTGTTCGATAGTTTCAGCTTCTTCTTCTCGGCTGCGCTGGTGATGTCGCTTACGATAAAACGCCAAGCCGTCGCCGCGGCGGCTGGTACCGTCCTGGAATCGCTGCAGCAGGGCTTCCGGTTTATCTTCACGCATGCCGCGATTTCGTTCGTCATGATCTCCATGACCGCCGGCATGTTCGCCGTGCGCTGCTTCGGCGCGCTGCTCTCGGTCTATGTGCGCGACGTCCTGGTGTCCAACGCCGCCCTGTTCGGGACGCTGAATTCGCTGATCGGCATCGGCATGATCGTAGGAACCCAGTCGCTACACCGGTTCGCTTCGAAGATCTCGCAGCAGTACCTGGTCGTCTACGGCCTCAGCGGCATGGGGGTGGCGGTGCTGCTGACGGCTTTGTTCGGCAGGCTCGCCACGACGGCCATCGGTATGTTGGGGCTGGGATTCGGCGCGGCGTTCATAATGGTGCCTTCCCAAACCCTGTTGCAACAGGAGACGCCGCATGAATTGCTGGGCCGCGTGATCAGCAGCCTCATGTCGCTGCTGGCGATCTCGCAGGTGCTGGCCATGTTGATGGCGGGCCCCGTCGCGGAGAAGGCGGGGATCCGCAATCTGTACTTTGCCAGCGCTGCCATGCTGGTAACCATCGGCGCTATCGGATACACCAAGCTGCGCAAGCCGAAAGTACCGGCGGCGGAGGCCGCATAGATGCCCATCTCCCTGGCCCAGGTGGAAGAAGCGCGCCGCAACATCACGTCCACCATCCTGCGGACGCCGCTGGTGCCCTTCCCCGTCGATGGGCCGGCCAGCGTTTATCTGAAGCTCGAAAACCTGCAGCCCATCGGGTCGTTCAAGATTCGCGGCGCGGCCAACGTTACCGCGCGAACGCCGCCCGACCGCCTCGCGCGCGGATTGCTGACCGCGTCGGCCGGCAACATGGCGCAGGGCGTGGCATTCTGCGCGCGCCGTCTGGGCGTGCCCGCTACCGTCATTGCGCCCGATACCGCGCCCGCCGCCAAAATCCGCGCCGTGGAACGGCTGGGCGGCCGTGTGATCCTGGTCCCCTTCGCCGATTGGTGGCGCACCTTCGAGACCCGCTCTTACCCGGGCGTGGACGCCACGTTCATTCATGCCTTCGACGACCCTGACGTGATGGCGGGCAACGGCACCATCGCCCTGGAATTGTTGGAGGACCTTCCCGGCCTGGATGCCGTAGTGGTTCCGTGGGGCGGCGGCGGGCTGTCCTGTGGCATCGCCGCGGTGCTGCGGCGCCTGGCGCCCAAGGTGCGGATCTACGCCGCCGAGGTTGAGACAGGCGCGCCCCTGGGCGCTTCGCTCGCCGCCGGAGAGCCGCGCACGGTGGACTACCAGCCATCTTTCGTGGATGGCATCGGCAGCAAGATGGTCTTCCCTAACATGTTCGCGCTGGCGCAGAAGCTGCTCGACGGATCGCTGGTGGTGTCGTTGAAGGATGCCGCCCAGGCCATGAAACTGATGGCCGAGCGCAACCGCATCATCGCCGAAGGTGCCTCGGCTTGTGCCGTGGCTGCGGCGCTTTCCGGAAGGGCGGGCGCGGGCAAAGTGGTGGCGATTGTCTCCGGCGGCAACATCGATATGGAGAAGTTCGCCAGCCTGGTTAGCGTATAATCCTACTGAACCCATGAGATCCAGCATTGCCTCTGTCTTGATCAGCGTGGCCTTATCGGCCGCTCTTGCCCAAAATCCCCCCGCTCCAGCGGGACCCGGCCGCGGCGGGTTCGCCCCGCCGGTTAAGTCGCCGGAGGTCTCCGCGGACGGCAAAGTCACCTTCCGCCTGCGCGCCCCCAACGCCAAGGACGTCTTCGTCACCGGCATTGGCGGGCGCCTGGCAATGGAGAAGAACGACCAGGGTGTGTGGACCGCCACCACCGATGTCCTGAAGCCCGATATCTACTCCTACAGTTTCCTGGTCGATGGCGCCACCTTCACCGACCCCGGCAACCCGCAGGTCAAGACCGCCTATGGCAACGCGGGCCAAAGCATGGTTCAGGTTCCTGGCCCCGTCACGTGGGAGCCGGCGCCCGGCGTGCCCCGCGGCGCCGTCACCCGTCACTTTTACCACTCCGCCGTCGTCGGCGACGACCGCGACTTCTGGGTCTACACTCCCGCCGGCTACGACTCCAAGCGAAACCTGGCCTACCCCGTGCTCTACCTCTTGCACGGCCTCGGCGATGAATCCAGTTCCTGGCTCGGTGTCGGCGCAGCCAACGTGATCCTCGACAACCTGATCGCGCGCGGCCAGGCGAAACCGATGGTGATGGTCACCCCTTTGGGTTACGGCACCGAAGGCGGTGGCCGCGGCACACCGGACATGATCGAGTTCTTCGCCAGGGCCTTGGTCGATGAGGTCATGCCGCAAGTCGAGAAGTTGTACAACGTCTCCAGGGACCGCAATCAGCGCGCCATCGCCGGCCTGTCCATGGGCGGCGCGGAGGCCACCTTCACCGGGCTCAACCACCTCGACAAGTTCGCCTGGATCGGTTCCTTCAGCGGCGCGTACGTCATGTGGCCAGGCGCCAACGTTGGGCCGGGCAGGGGAGCGGGCCCGCCGCCCGCCGCCGCGCCCGGCGCTTCCGGAGGCCGCGCCGGCAGACCTTCCCTGGACGCGTCCATCATGACGAAGGATTTCCCCAACCTCGACAGCAAAGCCAACTCGCAGATCCGGCTGCTCTGGATTGCCTGTGGAACCGCCGACGGCCTGATCGGCGTCAACCGCCAGTTCAAGGAGTGGCTGAAATCGAAAGACGTCAAGTTCACCGATCTCGAGGTCCCTGAGGTGGCGCACGTCTGGCCCCTCTGGCGTCAAAACCTGACCGACCTGGCGCCGATGCTCTTCCAGCCGAAAGGCCAATAGCCAGGGATTTGCATCCTGCCGCCCTACGCCGCGCGTTGTATAGAAATATAGAACTATGAGGCCGTTGCTCGCCGCCTGCCTTGCCTGCCTGGTACTGCCTGCCGGAGGCCCTGCCCAGACACCGATCCGCGTGGACGTCAGTCTGGTCAACGTCGGATTCTCGGTGCGCGATGCCCGGGGCAACCTGGTCACCAATCTCACCAGGGACGATGTCGAGGTGACCGAGGATGGCGTTCCGCAGAACATCACGTTCTTCGGGCGCAGCGGCGATGTCCCTTTGAACCTCGGTCTGATCATGGACGTCAGTGGCAGCCAGCAGTCCTTCGTGAAACCGCATCTCAAGCACCTGGAGTCCTTCCTCAAAAGCGTGCTCGACGAGGGAGACCGCGCCTTCCTGATCTGTTTCGCCAATCGCGTGCGGCTGGTGAGCGACTACTCGAGTTCGGGCAGGGAACTGGTGGCGGCGCTGCGCGAATTCGAAAAGGCCAAGAACATCCAGGAATACCCGATTGTCGGCCCACCCGAATACCGTATCCTGGGCACGGCGTTTTACGACGCCATCTACGAGCCTGCCAACCGGATGTTTTCCGATGGGACGCGCGGCCGGCGCGCCCTGATCATCTTCAGCGACGGCGAGGACAATTCCAGCGCCCACCACATGCTGGAGGCCATCGAGGCCGCGCAGACCAACGACGTGGCGCTGTTCTGCCTGCGCTATACCGAACCGGCCAGGAACGGGCGCGTCACCGCGCGCAACAAATACGGCGCGGGTGTGATGCAACGCATCGCGCGCGAGACCGGCGGGCTCGACTTCGACGCGAAAGCGGACGGCCTCGAGGAGGGCTTTCGCCAGATCGGCGCGCAGTTGCGTTCGTCTTACGAACTGGCCTATCACACCTCCAATCCGTCGGGCGACAAGACCTTCCATAAGATCTCCATTCGCGCCAAACCTCCGGGCCTGGAGGTGCGTGCCAAGACCGGATATTACTCGCGGTAGCGGCTGCTGAATCGTGCCGCGTGGCCAGCGGTTGCGGTGCGCCCCACCGCCACCTTGCGGGCGTGTTGGTCGCGTGGCAGCCGAGAGCGGTCGCCGGTTGCTGGCCGACTTATCGGGAGTAATCGGTCCGGGATGGCTGCGCCAGGGCGATTTTGCTTCAGTAGTGGTATCGAGCCTGGAGGAAATCAATGGCTTCATCCGTGACACGGTACACCAACCGGTGTTCCTGGCTGACACGACGCGACCAGCAGCCTGTCAGCACATATCTAAGAGGCTCAGGCTTTCCCAGCCCTTGGAATGGATCTCGCATCACTGCCTCGACCAGATCCAGCACTCTGATCGCGGTGCTGCGTTCGGTTTTGACCCAAAAACGGAGGTCCTCCCGGAACTCAGGTTGAAAGATCGCGACCCGCTTAGGATCTCGCTTCACCTAAAATCTCTCGACGCAGACCCGCCGCCGTTCCAGGCTTGGTACGCCCTTGCTCCGCTCGTCGCAACGCCGATTGGAGACGCCGCGCGTTCCGTGGCGACCGTAACAGGTGTGCCGTTTCGATGAGACCGGCGAGTTCGGTGGCCGGAAGAAGGGCGACGTCGCGCGCTCCCCGCCGCCGAACGATCACGGTTTCCTGCTGATCCACTACCTGATCGAGAACACTGGCCAGGTTTTCACGGAGGCTGGTGTACGTCGTTTCTCTCGGCATGATGCGCCCAATCGGTATTGTACAGCATTCCTGTACGGAGTAGAGGCCAAGCATCCGCTCAGACATCAAGTTCACGCGAGGTGCCCGAATCTGCCCGCCCAAGCCGACTTCAGGACTGCAACCGACTCGGGCTCCAATGGCCGGATGGCGCGTTTCCCGTCAAGTTAGGCGGCCGATCCGGCGGCGCTTCCTCGGACGCCGTTGCGGCAATGTACGAGTCGCCGACGATCCAATCGGAGGCCGGCGATACGGCAGGTCCCGGCTAGGGAGTGATGCGGCAAATTGAGCTCCGCCAGCGTCCGATCCCTCCATTCCTGGGCACCAAGGCGAAGATCGCCTTAAATGCGCATATATTCCGAAACTGGTCCGCACGTGGGTCGGCGCTCAATGCTATAAACAAGCAATGTCTCAGTCTGTCTGGCCCTTTGATCATTGCCTGACGCCGCGCTTTGCCAGCCGGGCTCGCTTTAGCCCCACCGATTTGGACAAGCTACGCTGTTTCGTAATCTGTCCAGCACAGCCGGCGGAGTATTTTGACGATCTCTATCGCATGGTCGAAGCAATTTGCCAGCAAATCGGCGCGACCGCTGGCATCGGAATTCAATGCACCAGGGCGATCGATATCAAGAGCTCGGGAGTCATACATCCCGAGATCTGGGGGTCCCTACGGGCAGCTGACGTGATCGTGGCGGACGTTAGTGGTCTGAACGGCAATGTCCTGTTCGAACTGGGAGTAGCTTCGGCATGGCATCCTAAAGAGCGTGTGATCGTTCTGAGAGAACGCCGGCCGGTTGGGACAAAGGGCGACGAGACCGATATTTGGTTGTTTGATATGCAGCCCTTTCGACATCTGCTGTATCTCAGAACACTTGAAGGCTTAGCACGACTACAAAATGACCTCACTTCGGTGTTGCTGGATGTGCTGGCTGCCGCGCCCTTCGAGACCGCAGTCGACATCGCGGACCCGACGCTACCGCTCTCCCTGCCCCTCTCCGACCAGGACGCCGAACTTCTCTTCTCTCCTGGGTTGGGGCATCGGCGATGGATTTCCGGAGAATGCCTGGAGTTCGGCTCGCTCAATAATTTTCAATATTCTTGGCTAACAGTTGGAAACTTGAAGCTAAGAAATGTCGAGGTATCAGCAGAATTGTCGTTCCGAGCGCTCGGTACGCCGCCCAAAGATCAGCCATGGATCGGCCTGATGCTCCGGAGCCAGTCGTTTTGGGCGAACCAAGGGCACCTTGCATACGTTCGGGCCGATGGGTCGGTTTGGGTGACGGTAGAGAAACCTGCGCACGACGATGAACGAATTGGTCAGATCGAGCCTAGGCCGATCAACTGGTATATCCCATTCCGAGTGTCGATCAACGATTCCGGCTGGACGGTACATGTCGGCTCAGTAGCGTGGCACCACGATCTGGAGGGATTACAGGTCTTCGGACAAGGACGGATCTTGTTCGAAAGCTATTGGGCTCGCGTAGGCTTGCGGAACTTAACGGTACAGCTCGCATAGTCGCGCTATCGGAACCCGGAAATCGTGGTCGCCATAAAGCCGAAGGCCTAGCCTTGGTCGGATCACGCGCCACTCGGACAATGGGCTCCCCTGAAACCAGTCTCCTCCTGCCAACCGTTGCGGTTCAGTGAACAGTATTGCGGCCGAGCGACCGTCGCGACTCAGTACCGTGAAAGCCGCGGCACCCTACGCGCCCACTCGCGCCGGCAGTTCCTTCAGGATCTCCGTAGTGAACGCTTTGGCGTCTCCGAACAGCATCAGGGTCTTATCCAGGTAATACAGTTCGTTGTCGATGCCCGCGAACCCGGGGCTCATCGAGCGTTTGATCACCATCACGGTGTGCGCCTTGTCCACGTCCAGAATCGGCATGCCGTAGATCGGGCTCGACTGGTCGTGGCGCGCCGCGGGGTTGGTCACGTCATTGGCGCCGATCACCAGCGCCACATCGCATTGCGCAAACTCTCCGTTGATGTTGTCCATTTCCACCAGGCGGTCGTACGGGATGTCAGCCTCGGCCAACAGTACGTTCATGTGACCCGGCATACGGCCGGCTACGGGGTGGATCGCGAACTTCACGTCCACGCCGCGCCGTGTCAAGGCGTCGAACAGCTCACGGATCTTGTGCTGCGCCTGCGCCACCGCCAGGCCATAGCCGGGGGCGATGATCACCGTGCTGGCGGCTTCCAGAATCGCCGCCGCCTCCTCCGGGCTGGCCGATCGCACGGCTTTCTGCTCGGCCTTCGCGGCTTTGACCTGAAGCTGGCCGAATGCGCCGAACAGCACGTTCGTGAACGACCGGTTCATAGCCTTGCACATGATGATCGAGAGGATCAGACCCGAGGAACCGTCGAGCGCGCCCGCGATCACCAGCAGTTTGTTATCCAGCGCGAAGCCCATGGCGCAGGCCGAAAGCCCGGCGTAGGAGTTGAGCAGCGCGATCACCGTGGGCATATCGGCGCCGCCGATCGGGAGCAGCAGCAGGATGCCGAACAGCGTGGAGAGGCCGGCGAAAATCGGGAAGATCCAGGTGTCGGACGGCGTCAGGATCAGCCACACGCCCAAGCCCAGTGCGGTGGCAAACAGAATCCCGTTGACCAGGTTCTGGTTGCGGTACGTGATGGGCCGCGAGGGCAGGACTTCCTGCAGTTTGCCCATGGCCATCAGGCTGCCCGTGAAGGTCAGGAAGCCTAACAGCGTCTCGATGATCAGCGCCACCAGCACGAAACCATGCTGCGGCTCGCGGTAGAATTCGGCCGTGCCCACCAGTGCCGCGGCCAGCGCGCCACAGGCATGCGACATGGCGGTTCGCTGCGGCACCGCGGTCATGGGCATGATGTACGCGATCGGAACGCCGACGGCCGTCCCGATGAGCATGGCCGCAAGGATCCACTGCCAATTGAAAACCTCGTGCGCCATCAGCGTGCCCGAGACCGCCAGCAGCATGCCGATTTCGCCCGCGAAGACGCCGCGCCGCGCCGTCACCGGCGAGTTCATCCACTTCAGCGTGAGAATGAACAGTGCTGCCGAGACAATATAAATGTAGTTGACCAGGTGGGCCATTTACTTCTTGTCCCCGGCCGGGCGGCGCTTGAACATTTTAAGCATGCGGTCCGTTATCAGGAAGCCGCTGACGATGTTGGTGACGGCCGCCGTGATCGCGATGAAGCCCAGCACCTTGCTCAACGTAGTGGCCCCTTGCGCGCTGGTGACCAGGATCGCCCCGACCACGGAGATGGCCGAGATGGCGTTGGTCATCGACATTAGCGGCGTGTGCAGCAGCGGCGAAACTTTGCGGATGACCTCCAGGCCGACGAACGTCGCCAGCATGAAGACGTATAAGCCGAGTTCAAGATTGGAAGGCATGGGTTTATTGGGGAGATTGCACTCCAGGATTTTTCACATCACGCTTGCCGTGAAGCACCCGAAGAACATCGAGTTGCTTTGTGCCAGGGCGGTAGACAATTAAATGAGAACAAACGGGCCAGAAGAGCACGCCTTCGCCGGCCGTAAGTTCGTCACGACGGTGACCGATGTAGGGGTATTGCGCGAGTTGCCCGCAGGAGTCTTGTATCGCCTGGCGCACCCGGCGTGTCATCCCCGCTGGTAGCGCGCTTCCTGCGCTTCTCTTTCCAGTTCAGCGAAGAACTCATCGCCATCCACACCGAGGCCAGCTTCTGGCGGCGCAGTAGCCTCGTCAATCATGGCATCGATCTCTTCGCGCGTGTATCCCGGATCCTCCCGAGTGATCACGAAGTGGCGCATCGCGGCGCCCACAACCGCGCCTGCATCGCGGAAGTGGCCGGCCTGAATCTCTTGCTCGATGAGGCGCTGCGTCTCCGGGTCGAGGTCGATGGTCATGGCGTCTCTCCTTGATCCAATGTTACCAACTCGGTCTTACGCGGGCTGCGGCGCGGGCAGGCCCATGGTTTCCCGGACGCGGGGATGGACCACCTCTCCCGCATGCGTCACCAACGTTTCGCGCACGATTTCGTCGTCGCGGTTCAACGCCAGCCTGCCATCCTTGACGAGATACTTCAAGAACGTCGCGATATTCTTGGCGTAGAGCTGGCTGGCATGGTAGGGAATCGTGGACGGCAGATTCACCGGGCCGAACACGCGGACGCCGCCGGCCTCCACCACTGCGCCTGGCCGCGTCAGTTCGCAGTTTCCCCCGCGCTCGGCGGCGACGTCCACGATGATCGACCCCGGCGCCATGTGGGCCGCCATCTCGCCCGTGATCAGGATCGGCGCTTTCTTTCCGGGAACGGCGGCCGTCGTGATCACCACCTGCTGTTCGGCCAGCACGTTGGCCAGTGCCTCGCGCTGGCGGCGGTAAAACTCTTCGCCCATCGCCTTGGCGTAGCCGCCTTTGTCCTCGGCCGCGCCGGCTTCGACATCCAGCACCACGAAGCGCGCGCCCAGGCTTTCGATCTGCTCTTTCACGGCGGCGCGGATATCGTAGCCGCTGACCACTCCGCCCAGACGCCGCGCGGTCGCGATGGCCTGCAGTCCCGCTACCCCGGCGCCGATCACCAAAACGCGCGCCGGAGCGATGGTTCCTGCGGCCGTCATCAGCATGGGGAACATGCGCGGAAGGTTGTCCGCCGCGATCAGCACGGCCTTGTAGCCGGCGATCGTGGCCATCGAAGAGAGCGCGTCCATGCTCTGCGCCCGTGTGATCCGGGGCATCAATTCCATGGCGAGAAAACTGACCCCGCCTTCCGCCAAAGCGCGCGCGGCATCCACCGCCGTGAGCGGCTCGCCAAAGCCGATGAGCGCCTGGCCGCGGCGCAGCATGGCGAGATCGGCCGCCCCGGTTTCCGGATTGGCGCCGGGCGCCCGGACCGTCAGGATCACGTCGGCGGTGGCGAAGACTTCTTCGCGGCTGGCCGCGATCCGAACGCCTTTTTCCGAGTACTCGCCGTCCGCGAACCCGGCACGGGTTCCGGCGCCGGATTGCATCAGCAGGTCTACACCAGTCTTGTTCAAAACCGACAGAGCGGACGGCGTCAAGGCAACCCGGCGTTCATTGGGAGCGGACTCGGTGATGATGCCGGCTGTCATAGGCTGCCCCACGGACTATAGCAGGTCGGCGGTGCTGAAGAAGAAACGCAGCTCGACTTGCGCCGTTTCCGGTGCGTCCGAGCCGTGAATGCAGTTGCGCTCGATATTGGCGGCGAACCGCTTGCGGATCGTTCCCTCGGCCGCGTTGGCCGGGTTGGTGGCGCCCATCACCTCGCGCAGGCCGCTCACGGCGTCTTCGCGCTCCAGCGCCATGACGATGATCGGGCCTTCGGTCATGAACTTGACCAGGCCGCCGTAAAACGGGCGCTCGCGATGGACGGCGTAGAAGGCGCCGGCCTGGGTTTCGCTCAGGCGCGTCATGCGCAGGGCCAGGATCTGGAAGCCGGCCTTCTGGATCATGGCGAGGATCTCGCCTGCTTGCCCGGCGGCGACGGCATCGGGCTTGATGATGGAAAAGGTGCGTTCGAGAGGCATACGGAGTTACAAGCGGCTTTGAACTTTCGCTCCTAATTCGGCCGGCGTGGAGCAGACCGTGATGCCCGCTTCCGCCATGGCTTTGATCTTGTCCGAGGCCTTGCCCGATCCGCCCGCGATAATGGCGCCGGCATGGCCCATGCGGCGTCCCGGGGGCGCCGTCTGGCCGGCGACGAAACCCACCACCGGCTTCCTCACGTGGGCCTTCACATACGCCGCGGCGGTCTCTTCGGCATTGCCGCCGATTTCGCCGATCATGATGATGGCGTGGGTGTCGGGGTCCTCATTGAACAGCGTCAGCGCGTCGACGAAATTGGTCCCGATAATCGGGTCGCCGCCAATCCCGATGCAGGTGGATTGACCGATGCCCAGTCTGGTCAGTTGGCCCACAGCTTCGTAGGTCAGGGTGCCGGAACGCGACACCACGCCGACGTGGCCTTCCAGATGAATATGGCCCGGCATGATGCCGATCTTGCACTTGCCGGGGGAAATGATGCCGGGGCAGTTGGGGCCGATCAGGCGCGTCCGCTTGTCCTTGAGGAATTCCCAGGCCTTGACCATGTCGAGCGCCGGTATGCCTTCCGTGATGCAGACCACCAGCGCCACGCCCGCATCGGCGGCTTCCATGATGGTGTCGCCCGCGTACGGCGGCGGCACGAAAATCACGGTGGCGTTGGCGCCCGTTTCCCTGACTGCCTCGGCCACCGTATTGAAAACCGGCAAGTCCAGGTGGGTGGTCCCGCCCTTGCCCGGTACTACGCCCCCGACTACCGTGGTGCCATAGGCTATGGCCTGCTGCGCGTGGAAGGTGCCCTCTCTGCCGGTGAAGCCCTGCACGAGCAGGCGGGTTTGTTTATCGACTAGTACGCTCATGAATTTTAGGCTGCCAGCTTGACTACCTTCTGCGCGGCATCCAGCATGTCCTGGCCTACGGTGAAATTCAGCCCCGAGTCCATCAGGATCTGCCGGCCCAGTTCCACGTTGGTGCCTTCCATGCGAACCACGATGGGCACTTGAATGTTGAGGTCGCGGGCGGCGGCCACCACCCCCGTGGCCAGCGTGTCGCAACGCAGAATGCCGCCGAAAATGTTGATCAAAACCGCTTTCACGTGATGGTCCGACAGCAGGATGCGGAAGGCGTTCTTGACCTGCTCCGCGCTCGCGCCTCCGCCCACATCCAGGAAGTTGGCGGGGCTGCCGCCGGCGTATTTGATAATGTCCATGGTGGACATCGCCAGTCCGGCGCCGTTCACCATGCAACCCACCGTGCCATCGAGCTTGATGTAGTTCAGGCCGTAGCGCGAAGCCTCCACTTCGAGCGGGTCCTCTTCGTTGAGGTCGCGCAGGTCCAGCAATTCCTTGTGGCGGTAGAGCGCGTTGTCGTCGAAGTTGATCTTGGCGTCGAGCGCATACACCTTACCGTCTTGGGTCAGGATGAATGGGTTGATTTCGGCGAGCGAAGCGTCCATCGCCACATACGCCTTCGCCAGCGCGGTCATGGCCGCGGCGGCGCCGTTCACGCTCGCGGCCGGAATCCCGATACCGAACGCCAGTTTGCGCGCCTGGAACGGCGCCAGACCGGCGCCGGGATCCAATGTCTCCTTGAGGATGAGTTCGGGAGTCTTGGCCGCGACTTCTTCGATCTCCATGCCGCCCGCCGACGACGCCATCAACACCGGCTTACCCTGCACCCGGTCGAGCACGATGCCGAGATACAGCTCCCGCTCGATGGGCAGCGTCTCCTCAATCAGAAGCCGCTGCACGATGCGCCCTTCCGGGCCCGTCTGATGCGTGACCAGGTGCATGCCGAGAATCTTCTTGGCCAGCTCAACAGCCTCGTTCGCGTCCTTGGCAACTTTGACGCCGCCGCCTTTGCCGCGCCCGCCGGCGTGGATTTGCGCTTTCACCACCACGCTGCCGCCGATCTTTCTGGCCGCCAACTCAGCCTCTTCGATCGTGAACGCAACTTCCCCGCGCGGCACAGGGACGTTGTACTTGGCCAGCATGGCCTTTGCCTGATACTCGTGAATTTTCATGGAGAATCTGCTGTGCCAGGCTGTGACAGGCAGCCTGAAAACACACTATATCATGCCGCTCCTGCCATACTCCCTACCGCTGCGCGACCCCGAGCCCTTCTCCGCGCCCCCGCCTCGAGAACTCCCTTTCAGGCCACGCGTGCTGGCCATCGGCGCGCCGGATCAGCGGTCTGGCGGCCAACTGGAGCGGGAATTCTTCAAGCGGTTCACGGTTTCGGCGTGCAGCACTCCGCCTTTGTCTATCGCCCCTTCTGCCGATACCGGCGTCCCCTCGTAGAGAATGGCGCGCCGGTCGGCCTGGATCGCATTCGTGGCGTCCACCCGTACCACTTTGCCGGACCGGGTCTCGATCTCGAACTTCGACCCGCTGATCTTGTGTGCGATGCCACACACCAGGTGTGAGGCATCCGCCGGCTGAGCCAGCGCCCGCGAGTCCGCGAACCACGCGCAAGCGAGCGCAACCACGATCATCGGCGCTGGGATTCTGAACCGTTGCATGGGAGCCTTCCTTTTCAATGAAGCCCAAAAATCCTGAGCTGTTTGTGGCTCGCCACTAGAACGCGGCCGTTCGCCACCACCGGTACGATGTTGGCGTTGCCCTGATTTTGGAGCGTGAGCCAGGTGCCTGCTTGTGCGTGGAAGAGTTGCGGCAGGGTGCCGCCCGAAGCCTTACCTTTGAAGGCCGTGAGGTACACCGGCCCCGGGGTCGGAGGAGTCGTGAACGTGTCCTGCCGCGAAACGGCCCAGATGATGGGCTCCGACGAACTTCCCGTTCCGTTCGACGAGATGCTGGTGAAGAATCCCGGGTCCTGATTGCCGCCGACTCCGCCTGACGTGGCCTCCTGGGTCAAAGCCAACGGCGACGCTTGGACCTTCCAGAGGGTCACGCTGTTGCCGCCACTGGCAACCACGTGCACGGTTCCGTCCGAAAAGTACGACTGGCCGCACCAACAGCCACCGATATCGACCGGTGTTCCGCCGATGCCCGAGACCGTCTTGCCGCCCAGGTTGGCCAGGTCCAGCACGTACATCTTTCCGTTCTTTCCCGCGGCTGCTCCCATGCTGGCTTTGTCCGAGGGCTGTTTGGGAACGAGCAGCACACCGCCCGATCCATAGTCGCAGTCCGTCTTCTCCAGATCCGACTGATCGACCGGCCGGTTAGGGGCCGAATCGACGCACGACGGGCTGGCCACCAGCGGACCGGATGGCGTGAACAAGCTCAACACCTTGGTCAGGTCGGCCGATTCCTTGACCACGCTCTCCTGGATGTTGGTCACGCCGTCATAAGTGGTGCCGCTGTAATCGGAGTTTCCGGTAACGAAATACAGGTGGCCGGCATCGTCGGCGGCAATTCCATAGCCCGACATCCATACCGAAGAGAGGAACATATTGTTGGGCTCGGTCACCTGGGTATCGTTCATCTGATTCGCCGCCAGCGGCGCTAACGTGGCTGCATTCCAGCCCAGAACCCAGCCACGCGAATGGCCGCCACCCCAGTCGCAGAAGCTTCCGAATCCGGCATAGATGTTGCCGTTCGCCTCCACCAGCGCCGCGCGTTGCCGCTGGTACTTGGCATCGAAGGCGAAATGCGTTGTGCCATCCTTCAAAATGTGGCTGGCCGACACCACCACGCTGGGTATCTTTTCCGCCAGGCTGCCCGGGTCCAGCGCCCGCAGGCGGTAGACCGGCGTGCCGGATTCCAGCGTGTAGGTGACCACATACATGGTCATGGTTTTGGCGTCGATGACCGGTGTTCCGTTGATCCCTACGTTCGGTCCGTTGTTGGTGCATCCCAGAGGCGCCGGGACCGGCGGCCCAAAGTTCTTGGAGTGCAGGATCGTGCCCGCCACGTTGTCGATCATGTAGATGGTGTTGTTCTCCGTGGCGACGTAGGCGACATTGCGGACGCCGCGGCTCGATCCCACCGTCACATTGACGATCGGCACAATCAGGGGCTGAGCGTCCACCTGATCGTCGAGGGGGATGTTGAAGAGTTCGCCGAATGACGAACTGCCGACCCTGGCGTACGTCAGCGAGGCTTCGTTCTGGTCCCAACCGCTCCGGTAGTTGTCGTAATGGTACGTCGGCACCGTGACCAGTAACGGTCCGCCGCATCCCGCGAGCAGCGCCATGGCGGCAAGAACCCCGGGCAGCGCCGCGTACTTGATGACCTTAAGCATGAAACCTCCTGGTGGCCGGCCGCGACCAGTAGAAAGTATACATCGGAGATCTCGGGATCGCACACCATTGCGCCATGCGAAACCTCGAACCGGCCGCGGTTCCCACCTCTCGGCGTTCTCAGCTACCTCCGTGGCCGACCTCGATGGTGAGTGGCGTCCAGTGAATCGCCGGGTGGTAGGTAATCGACTGCGAAATGGCCTTCGCGCCGGCAATCTAACGCCTATGCGCAGAAGGGAAGAGGCGGAAAAGGAACACACAACCGAGGGGTACACGTGGCTCGGGTGCTCGATTGGCGAGGCTTGCCGCAACGCAGGCGCACGCTCAAGAATCCGCTACTTCTATGCACCTGAGTTGTGGATCTACCTTTGACCAAATCATGGCGAACTCATGGCCGGCCCGCATCAGGTCGGCGGCGTAAGCCTGATGGCGTCCCAGAGCGCGATGAATGGCTGCGGAACGAACGGGAGAGACATAGCCGGCAGTAGTCGAGCACATCTCATCAAGCATCGCTTCGGCTTCGGATCTGAGACCCGCTCGCGCCATCGCGTAAGCCAGAGCGCTGCGAGCCATGGGGATTGGCACCGCCGAACACAAGCGCAGAAGGCAATCAATTGCAGGCTCTAGCTAGATCCCCCAATTCCGTCAAAATTCGACCGCGATGGTAGAGCACTACGGGAATGGAGCTTTCGGCGCCAAATCTGTCCTGCAGATGATCGCGAGCCGCTTGGTAGCGGTGCGCGTGGTACAGCGCCCAGCTCACATGTGCTTCGCACAATATGGTAAAGGGCGCATCGGGACCGGCTTTTCCGGCCATCGCTGCTGCCGTTCGCATGTGCTCAACGGATTCAGTGTGGCGGCCCAGCGCCGAAAGTATGCCCGCGTGCCCAAAATGCGCAGCCGGATCCTTCGGATTCCTTTTCACGGTGCGTTGAGAGATCGCTTCGGAACGCGTCACGTCTGCTCTCATGTATGCCAGTTCGGCCTCAATCAGTTCGACCGCGGGTGCAACCCTTCCCAGAGATCGCGCTTGTGCGATGGCCATTCGCGTTCGAGGCCACGCTTCGCTTGGCGGCAGCATCTCCATACCGCCAGCAGTGAAGTAGTAGGCCGCCAGGCCCTGATACGCTTCGCTCGTCTCGGGAGAACCCACGATTGCGCTCCAGTAGCACTGATATGCCTCTTCCAGAGCCTGTGGCGTTCGTAGGGCCAGCAACTCATGACCCCGCGCACAGGAATCCAATGCTTCGCAGGGCTGGGCATCCTTGGTGAACGAAATATCAGGAACGTATGACCCCTTGCCCAAAAGGATTCTGACCCGCTCGCCCGAACCGGCGCCGCAGTGGTACGCCTCGAGCCGGGTCCTGAGCTTGAGAGCTTCTACGCGGACAGTCGCATCCAGCCGCGGATCGAACTCCGGATGTCTACCGTAGACCTCGGTAGCAATCGTATACTCCTTCAGTTGACTGCTGCGACCGGCAAGCGTTTCCTCTACGATGAACCGCAGAAAAGCTTTCAACCTGGGAGCCCGCGCGAAGGCAGGCGTTGCAAGCAGCCGGTCCAGATGCTCTTGAATCGCGGCATTGTCGGCCACAACCATTGCTCTACTCTAAACCATCTGACAACGGTTAACACTTGAGTGCCGTCCTGATCACCATTAAGCTCGATGCCATGGCAATCGTCGAACATCTACATCGGCCATTGCCCGGTGCAAACGGGTGAAGCCAGCCGTGGCCCTTCTCTGGATCGTCATGTGGACGCAGGGGGTAGCCGAGGCAGGGCGAACTTGCCGTGGCGTATGGCCGGGAGGGGGAGGCGGGCTCCAAGGAGTAATGTGATGCAAGTTGGGGTGTAAAGGAGGCTTTCGATGATGAAGAAGAATTGGCTGCGGGCTGGTCCCGCGGTCGCAATTTCAACCTTTGCCGCCATCGCACTGGCGGGAATGATGTTAGTCAGTTCCTCCGAGGTGCGTGCGCAGAATGATAACAACCAGGGGAACGAGGACGAATCCAAGATTCAGCAGGGCTTCGCGATTGCTCCCGTGCCGCTGAATCTTGTTGGAAAAGATCGCGCGCTGGTTGGACTGGGCAGTTATATCGTCAACGCGCAGGGGGATTGCAACGGGTGCCACGCCCTCGACCCCGCAGTCGAGTTTACGCCCACCGGAAATCCATATCTGCTTTCGCCACCCTTCAGCGGAAAGGTAACCACGGACCCGACGCACTACCTTGCAGGAGGCAGAGATTTCGGTCCATTCCCAGGCGGACCGGGTAGCATTCCTCATCTCTACACACGCAACCTGACGCCGGACAAGACAGGGCTGCCGGAGGGAGGCCACACGTTTCCGGAGTTCTTACAGATCATGAGGAACGGCACGGATTTCGATCACATTCACCCAAGCTGTACCAGTCCCGGTACGCCTGCGAACTGCCTGGCGTTTCCGTTCAACGGGGATCTTCTGCAGGTGATGCGATGGCCGATTTTTGCCAACATGACCAATCGCGATCTCCTTGCGGTCTACACATACTTGAGCGCGATTCCGTGCAATCCCGGACCTTCCGGACTTGACCCCAAGCTGTACCAGCAGAACGTTTGTCAGTGATGGATCCTACAAGTACGCGGATAAGGTACAATACTGTTCACTTAACGATAAGGTCGGCGCTGCCACAAGTCGTGGCTGATCATCAGCACTGGATGCGCGCCCTCCACGCGGTCTTCTTCCGGAACGAATGTGCGGCCCCGCTCCGCCCTCACGCCCAGGACATCGAATGCGTTGACCGTCACCAGCCTTCCACACAACCAATCATTCTCTTCGCAATCTCGCGAAAATCCGGAAAGGCCATATCGGAAGACCGGCGCTGCCGCCCTAGGATGGCAATACCTCCACCAGGTGCTGTGGTTCGCGCGCGCCGCGCAGAGTCTTGCCCGTGACCGCGCGTAGCCAGCATAAGACCGTGATGTTCAAGGCCATCCCGCCGGCCAGCATCAGTATCGAGGCCGCGCTCATGGCGGGCGTTCGCCGCATCATGCGCAGGCCGAAGCGAAGGTCGGCAGCCCACGTCCGGACCCATGTCCATCCCCACATCCAGCGAGTGGGTTCTTTGATCATGGCGATATCTCCGAATTCGCGTCGCCGTTGATCCCTACGTTCGGTCCGTTGTTGGTGCATCCGAGAGGCGCCGGGACCGGCGGCCCAAAGTTCTTGGAGTGCAGGATCGTGCCCGCCACGTGGTCGATCATGTGGATGACCTTAAGCGTGAACCCTCCTAGTGGCCGGCCCCGACCAGTAGAAAGTATACATCGCAGATCTCGGGATCGCACACAATTGCGCCTTGCGAAACGTCGAACCGGCCGCGGTTCCCACCTCTCTGAGGTAGGCGATCTCCGGTAAAACCGGCCGGAAACACCTCCCCGCTACCAGTTTTCGAGCACACCCGCCCCAAAATTCCGGATTCGTTGCACTGCCGATTCACGAAAATTTCCGAACCGGTAAGGAGTGGTCTGGCGGGGATGGAAGTGCGCGTAGACGTTCCGCACCGAGTCGCAGATTCGCTTCGTCCCTCGCATCACTGCTGATACCGAGGTCGGAACGCCTCCAGAACTGGGACCGGACATCAATTCCGACTGCACGGCGGTATGGAACATATTCATAAGGGCGTGGCCGGCCTCGTGAGGAAATGTGTACGGGAGATTGTCGCCCCCATCCATCACCGGTCCACTGGAAGAGCGGACGGCCATCATGGTCACAAACCGGCACTCGGGTGGGGGTTCGAAAACGGCGCCCACGTTGGCGCCAGTTCCGTCGTTCGCTAACTCCGGCGCGGGTGGAAATGATCGGCCACGATTGTTGAAATCTTGCCAGCGGCCGATCACGAAGCAGTCAAGCCGGTCCGGTGGGTCGTCGCCAGATTCAAAATTCCGGATGAGCTGACGTTCATCCATCGTTCCAGTGAGCTGATGGAGACCCGCGTCGCGAACTCTATTGAGGTTCACGATTGCCATTTGGAGAGTTGCACCCGAATCGGTGTTCCGGACGTTGGTGATCGTGATTCGTCCGGCGCCCGTAGCATCTTTGATAATGATATCTGCCGACCGCCGGCCCGCGGCGAATCCCAACATGGGAGGATTTTCGAAGGACGTGGCGGTAAAGTCCGCGTCGCCGATGGCGAGTACCAGTTGATCGGCAACTTGTTTCGGCGTTAAGCGAACGCCGGGGTTCGGAGCACGCGGGATATTGAGGACCACATTTTTGTTAGTGACGACTCCCGATCGATTCACACTTAGATTGAAGCTCATCCGCGAAGGCGAAGTTCCCCCGGTGGTCCGCCCGGTCGCGCGGCTTCCCACGATATTCGAAACCGTCAGCATGTTCCGTTCCGGCGGGTTGAGGAGTCGGATTCCTGGCGGCACGATCTTCGGCGCGCAGTCCGCTTGGGCGTAAACCCTCCGGACCCATCGAAAAACCCGGCGTCGGACATTTGCTTCCGTGACGCCGTGAATCCCAGTTGCATCTCCCACGTTCTGACGAAAAATGCCGACGCACATCCGAATACGCCGCTTGTTACCCGCATCTCCCACATCGATGGTCTTGGTGACGCGGCACCGGACATTCGCGGGTCGCGGGCAGCGGTCGAGGATGTATGTCGCTCGCACGCTTTGGTCTAGAATCTCGACGATCTCTTCGTTCGCCTGATCGTCCGTAACCAGCAGTGTCTGTTGCGGGCGTGCGGCGTGATCGGCCTCGTCCGCCACCAATCTCAGGTAAGAGGATCGGAACCTTTGATCCGGCATCGGGGTCACCCGGCGCACGACCAGGTTCAGTCTTCGGCGTCCTGCCTCCGCCGGGCTCGACCAGTTCACGTCAGTGCCGATCGCCAGGTCGCTTACGTATACCGGGTGAAGCGCTTCCAGCGTTACGTTCAGTTGTGCCAGACCGGTCCGCGTATCTCGCACCTCAACCTTGAACGCGTCGGGATCCGCGTCCGATGCGGCATGAAACGCGGAACCGCCTGCAGGCCCAAACGGTTGCGTACCATGAGGACCCGCGCGGTCCGTGCGGTAGTTACTGATCTCGAGAAAAGGCGCGTCCGGATCGTCCGGGATAGCGGCACCTGGGCTGCCATGCACGAAGCGGATAGTGGCAAACGGCGCCGGCGCCAGGATGTACCGATGAGTGTTCTCGGACGGCGCCGAATCATGCTGCTCCGTGATGTCGGGTACGTAGACGCGCATACCTGAACCCAACTGGTCGCCCGCGATCGCACGGTTCGAGTCGTGAGCGCGAATGACCGTGCAGTCCAGAAAGCCACACGCTACCGCGATACTGCAAAACGAGTCTCCCTCGACCGCGGTCACCCATTCACCCATGTTGGACCGTCTCCGCGCTTTCGTGGTCCAACACATCCCACTGGCGCGCTGCCGAACGCTCGAGGAACCGCCGCTCCGTGTCGCTGATGGTTCCACCCAGGAACCGGATCGCACGTAATATCCGGGTCCTGTAAGGAGCGCGTTCTTCTGCCGGAAGCTTCGCCCCGTCGACCTCCGCCAGCACGGACCTCAAAGCGGACGTGACCGCCTGGCTCTCGCCGGCTCGAGAAACGCGACGCAACCATCGCGCCGACCACCATGTGAGTTCCAGGCTCTCGACCTCGTCCCAACCGGCATACACGCTGGCCAGACGCTTCATTCTCTCCGCTGCATCCGGAGCCGCCAGTATCTCGCGTTCTAACCGCGCTTCATCCAGGACTCGAGGGAGATTGTTGTTCAATTCCTGATCGACGCGTTCGTATTCGTCGCTTCCCTTCTGCAAACCCCGCAGCCGCCCGGTCAGCCGTTCCTCCAAGGGCTGAGGATTCCCGTAAGGTCCGAAGCACTCCAGAGCCTCCACAAGAACATTGAATCGCTCGAGGGCGAGCGGATGGTGTACGAGATACGCCCAGTATTCCGAAGCTTGCCGCGTCTGCTCAATATTCCCAACGGTGGCAACCAACGCCACCACGCCGAGAGACTGGTCGTAACTTCTCTCACCTTTTTCGCTATGATCGAACAGGCGTTGAAAGTGTGTGGCCAGGGATTGTAGATCATACCAGTCCGCCGCGCGGCGCGACCGCTCAAACGCCGACGGGGGCGCACGCCGATCGACTCGCGTCCGGATGAATTGATCGACGATTTGAGGATCAAGATCCCGTGGCACGGTTGGGCGGCCATATTGCCCGCCGAAGATGTAATCATTCAGTTCGGTCCTGGCCTGTTGTTCGCTCACCTGAATCGGTGGTGACATCGCTGCTGTCTCCTCCTCCCGCACCTGCGGCTGCTTGTCCACCTTTGTCAAAGTTCCGCTGGTTGTTCCTCCGGGCGCGGTCCCCTTCGATCCTGGCGCCCCGCAGAACACACCCGCGAGTGACGCCGCCAGCAGGCATCCGCGCAAGAGCCGCTCACGAAGAGGCCTCAAGGTTTTTGCCCCCCGTCGCGCCGCCAGACGGTCTTGTCTCGATTTGGGAACGTTACTTTGCAGTTACCCGGGTCGATATGGTTAACGCGGGCGCGGCCTTTTTCATCGAGGGTTCCGTCCGCTACGGTCGTTCCGTCGGCTAATGTAATGCGGTAAGGCTCGCCCGGTATTGGATTGCCGTCCTCTCCCACCAACTCAATCGCGATCCACGAGGTCTTCTCGCGGTTCTCCTCTGCGTTCGGATCATGGGTGGGCGCGTCGGTCGCCGCCGACGGGTTGGGGCGCGTCGCGAGCGTCGGCGGAGCAGTAGAACTCGATCCTCCTCCTCCCGGCCTTGACATCGAACCGGTAACCGCTTTGTCCGCCTCGGCGGGATCTGTAGGGCTGAGCGGGGGAACGAGACTGCCGGCCGACCCACTGAGCGCCGAACCCCCACTGTTGATGAGAACCGTTAGTCCTTTAACCGTGACGCCCGAGGCATCGATCGTGATGAAGTTGCCCCCAACTTTGAGGGTAATTCCGGTGGAGGCCTCGATCACGGTCTGTAAACTCTTAACGTAATGATTCTTAGCTACCTTGGTGCTCTGGTTCGAGTTGAATTCTTCCGCTACATCGCCTGACACACTGACCGAATGTGAGCCCGCAATCTTAACTGCGGCCTTGCCCGCGACGTCCAGATGGCGGTCACGCGCAATTTTTTCGATCGTGTCCCTGCCGGATTTGATATGGGTGTCGCGAGTGACGCTCTCCAGCTTGTCCCGGCCAACCATGAGGTGCCGGTCCTGGCCGATAAACTCCCTCCGGTCCTGTTCGATGCGCACATCCAGGTCCTTCTGGCCGTGAATAAAGATCTGCTCGGCGCTCTTCTTGTCTTCGAACCGCAGTTCGTTGAATCCGCCGCCGCCTTTGGAGGAAAGGCTCTTGATGGTGCTCTTGGTTTTCTCGTCCGGAAGCTTGTACGGCGGCATGTGGTTTGCGTTGTAGACCCCGCCGGTGATGATCGGCCGATCCGGATCGCCCTCCAGGAAATCGACAATCACCTCCTGGCCGATGCGGGGCGTGAAGATGGCGCCCCAGTTCTTGCCTGCCCAGGAAGTCGCCACCCGCAACCAGCAGGAGCTGTTGGCATCGCTCTTTCCCTCGCGGTCCCACGGAAACTGTACCTTCACGCGGCCGTACTTATCGGTGAAAATCTCCTCGTCCGGCGGACCCACGACCACGGCGGTCTGCACACCTTGGACTTTCGGCACCGGCGTCATTCGCATCGGCCGGAAGGGCAGCGCCACGGGAATGCAACTGAACTGGTTCTCGTACTGAAACCCTTTCTTGGCGCTGTCGACTTTGATCGCTTGCTCTCCTTCGTGCTCCACGCGCGTCAGCACGTACTTGCCGTCGTCGGAGAAATGTCCCGCCAGATCGAAGGTATGGCCCGCGGTGAAACCCGCGTGCCCGGCGCGCCCGTGGATCACCAGGCTGGGAAGCGCTTCCTGCTGCATCCGGATCGCCACGGTCCGTTCATTGTCGGTAAAAATCTTCACGAGTTCGCCGGGTTGCTCGCCGCCCCCCCTATCGATTTCGTCGAACCGGTACGCGTACTCGCCGGGGTAATCGTAAATCTCCAGCTTCGAGTTTCCTCCCGCGGTCAGTTTATGCTTGGTCCTGCCGACCGTAACCGTCTCCAGAATGGTCTTCTCGGCTTCCAGGTGTTTGCCCGGCATCTCGAATGTCGAGTCCCAGGCCACGTATTTGCCGGACCGGATCTCCTGCACTTTATTCCAGCCGAATACCCGCTCCGTGTCTAGCGTATGACCGCTCATCTCTTCATAGACGACCTTGGGGTGATAGGGAATTTCGACGTGAGACTGCGGCGTATTGGCCAGCACCAGCTTGTGGCCGTCGTTCGAGTGCTTGAAGTAATAATAAATGCCTTCTTCTTCCATCAGGCGGCTGACGAAAGCGAAGTCGGTCTCGCGATACTGAACGCAGTACTCGCGTGGTTCGAACGTGCCCTGGATTTCATAGGCCACATTCATACCTGCCAGCACCTGCTGCAGGATTTGGGGTACGCTCAGATGCTGGAATATGCGGCTCTGCGCGGTCCGGCTCAACAGCCACAACTGCGGCACCACCTGCAAGCCGTAATGCATGAATTCTTCTTGATCGCGCTCACCCTGTGTCACCCTGGAGACGATGCCGTTGAAATAACGCGGCCGGGACGAGATGGCAATCTCCACCGTCGCTTTCTGGCCCAGCAAATGCTCGAAGGCGATCGGCTTGTTCCTGTCCTCCCACAGTGTCTCCAGGCAATATTCGAACAGTTCGGACAGACCTTCGTGGCCGCTGAACCGGGTCAGAATCAGCGCATCTTCGCCGAGAGCCGTCGTGAGCTTCATCGGCCGGTTCTTGTGTACTGTCATGAAACGCCTCGGAAATGGGTCAGGTCACCGCCCACTGGGTCCGAACGAATGCGCTAACCCCTCCGATACTCGCAGGATTGGGGGCCATGTTCCGCTTTTCGGACCTCCGTATCCAGTATAAGTCTTCTTCGAAGGCGGACCTGTACGGATGCACCCAAACCCAGGAATGCGCCGCCCGGTTGCGCCGGTTCGGCGCAGTGGAGGGGGTTCATCTTGACGGGTGTGCCAATAACTGGTTTGCCATTGCACCGCGGCGCACCGCGATCTCGCACTCAATCGGTCCGATTTGCCTGTACTAATAATCTCATTTGGCCAAAGCCTGCTTGGTGATGGGATAAATCCCGTGCACGTCCCGAAAGAAATGGACGATGTGTTCCGGCCGCGTGAGCAGCGGCAATAGCCCTGGATGACGATACGGTCGAAACAGTGGTATACCAAAGCCAGAAGGCTGCCGAACAGCTTGCAGAAGGTTTCCATCGGTCCTCTCCTGGTGCTGGTATGGACACCACGATCATCGGACAGAGGGCCGCTGGAAATCCAGGGGTCAGTGCGGGTGAAGGATTTCCACGAACGGAAAGTTTGGCAGAAGGCGCATCAGTTGACGCTGGCTGTCTATCAGACTACGGCCGCTTTTCCCGCGGGAAGAACTCTACGGGTTGACCAGCCAACTGCGGCGATGTAGTGCCTCGATACCGGCCAATCTCGCCGAGGGCTGCGGACGAAATGGCGACGCGGAGTTCGCCCGTTTCTGCTACATCGCCATGGGATCGGCGAGCGAATTGGAGTATCACCTGCTCCTGGCCAAAGATCTCAAGCTCATCAAGCCCAAGGATCACGTGGAGTTGTCGCAGCGTGCGACCGAGTTGAAACGCATGCTGACCGCGCTTCTTCACAAGCTGAAGGCTGACCGCTGATCGCTGAGAGCTCCCGTCCCGAAGATTTCAAGTATCCTTCGCTATGAATCACTAGTTCAGGACAAATGCGTACAATTGATCGCCGCCGGTAGCGAGCAGGTACTGCTTGCCGTCGAGCATGTAGGTCTCAGGTGCGTTGCCGGTCGCGCCGATCCTGGAATGCCACAGCGGCTTGCCCGTCTTGGCTTCGTAGGCGACCAGATTCTGGCCGTCGCCGCTGAACAGCAGGCCGCTGGCGGTGGTGAGGAGTCCGGCGCTTCCCTCATTCTCGTGGCGCCATACCACTTCGCCGGTGCGGTAATCGATGGCATCGATGAAGGAACCGTAATTGACGCCTCCGCCGCCCATGGTGCCGCCCAACCCCATCGAGCCGCGCGGGTCGGGGTCAATCAGATAGCTGAGGCGCAGGGAATTGCGCTCGGGCACATAGAAGAGTCCGGTTTGCGGAGAGAAGGACGGTGGCGGATAGTTCGTGACGTCGCCGTTGACCAGTGAGCCCGGAATCGTCGCGTCCTTGGCGGGGTTCCGGACCGGCCGTCCCTTTTCGTCCAGACCCTTGGCCCAGTTGTTATACAGGCCGAACTTACCGGTGATGAGGTGTTCGCCCGTCACGCGGTCCAGCACGAAGAAGTAGCCGTTGCGTTCGCCGGTCATGACGATCTTGCGCAGGCGGCCGTTGAACGGCATGTCGGCGAGAACGGGTGTCTGGGTCGAATCCCAGTCGTGCGTGTCGTGCGGCGACGTTTGGTAGTACCACGCCATTTTGCCGGTGTCGACGTTGACGGCGACCAACGAGCACGTGTAAAGGTTATCGCCTTCGCCCCGGCCGGTGGTGTAGGCCGGCGTCGGGTTTCCGGTGCCGAACATGTAGAGGTGGGTTTCGGGATCGTAGGCTCCGGGGATCCACGGCTGGGCTCCGCCGTGGCGGGCCGCGTCCAGGCTGGCCCACGTCTTGACGGCCGGGTCGTCGGCGGTCATCGGAACCGTATAGAAGATCCACTGACGCTCGCCCGTTTCGGGGTCGAACGACTGCAAAAAGCCGGGAGCGTCCATATCGTTGCCCGTTCCGGCCAGCACGTGGCCTCCGATGACGATCGGCGCTGTCGAGGAGAAATACTGCTGGTCGAAGCTCGAGATCTCCTTCTTCCATTTCTCCTTGCCCGTCTTGGCGTCGAGGCAGATCAGGTAATTGTCGTGGACCTCGAGGTAGAGGTTGTTGTGCCACATGCCCATGCCGCGGTTGCCGGTGTGAGTGCCGCCGCGGGTTTTCCAATAGTAATGCCAGAGAATCGTGCCGTCGCGGGCATCCACTGCCCAGGCGTTATCGGGCGAGGACATGTAGATGACGCCATCGACCATCAGGATGCCGCCGCCGAGTCGGGCGCCGCCGCAGGTATTGAGATCGCCCTTGCCGAGGCCGCCGACGATCACTGGAGCCGCGACTTCGCCGCCGAAACGGCCGCCGCCAAATCCGCCGCCCCCACCCGCGTTGCTGGCGCCGGTTTCGCCGCAACCGGTGCTGAATCGAGTTACCCAGGCGAGGCCCAGGTTTTTCAGCGTGGCAGGGTTGATGTTGGCGAGCGAGCTGTAGCGCTTCCCCGAGTAGTCGCCCGAGTATGTTGGCCATTGGGACTCGAGCGGCTTCAGGATTTCCGTGGGATCGAGCGGCGCCTGTGCGAACGCTGGAGCGGGCGCAAGCAGAGAGGAAATTACGATGATGAGCCGTTTCATAAGAGCACCTCGGGCTGATTCACTTCACGGTCGCAAGATACGCCGTGACGTTGTGCATGTCTTTGTCGTCCAGGGTGGGGACGAGTTTCTTGTGTGCTGCGTTTGGATCGTGGATCTCGACCTTCGGCATGTCGCCGTCTCGCGCAATCGACCGGCGGGTGCCGTCGGGAAGCCGGAGGGTCACCATGAAATCGTCCTTACGGATCAGCACGCCCTCTAATTTCTGCCCGCCGGAAAGCGTGACCGTGACGGTGCTCGGCTTGCCGCCTTGCCCTCCCGCGCCTCCTCCGCGGCCACCGCCGCCTCCTCCGGAAACCCAGGTATTTTGGAGCATTCGCGCGTCTTCGAACTTGGAGGCGATGCCTTTCAGGTCGCCAGTGACCGAGTGGCAGCTTGCGCATTTCGCCTGAAAGTACGCCTGTCCCGCTGCGGCGTTGCCCACCAGCACATTCAAGGTGGAGGGATCGATGGCCCCCGGCGGCCGCGCCTGGGACCCGACCTTGGCGAGCACGCTGTGGATGAACTCGGCCACGGCCGTGATATCGGCATCCGCCAGATTGAAGCCCGGCATGCCCTTGTCCTGGCGGGCGCCGCGGATGATGGGCGCGACGGTTTCGCCGTGCTGATCGCTGAGCGCGGAAAGCGAACGGAGCAGGCTAGGGCCGCCCTGATCTCCGCCGCGAAGGTCGGCGCCATGGCAGGCTGTGCAGTTGACGCTGTAGACGGCCTTTCCGCGTGCGATCACCTCGGGCGATGCCAACGGACGCGTCTGTTGCGGAAAATTCGGCCCGCGGCGGCCGCCCCCCGGCGCTCCGCCGCGACCTCCGCCGCCTCGACCGCCGGGCGCCGCTACTTCCGGATCCTGCGCCCACAGGGCGCCCCCCGCGACTGCAATCGCAGACACAAACCCTATAGCCAGCAGCTTCTTCATCCCAGATCTCTCCTCCCAAGCCCCTCAACGGCCGCGGGCCGCCTCTGCTATCCCAATACGTCTTTACAGTACTGAACGCACTTCTTCACCTCGGTCACCACATCGGATCCCTCCGGCGTATTGTACTCGTACTCGATGCTGCCCGGGAACTTGTATTTGTTCTTCTTCATCGTGAGCAGCACTTCCTTGAGCGGAGTTTCGCCCTGTCCCCACGGCATATTCGGACCGCCGCCGCCCGGTCCCGGATTGTCGCCCGCACTCTTCGGCCCCTTGCGATCCTTGAGGTGAAGACTGGCGATCCGATCATGATACTTCACCATCACGGGCACGGGCGATTGGCCGTTGACGCCATAGAAATGGCCGACGTCGAAGTTGATCGCCGTAAACGGCGATGCGGCCAGAGCTCGTTCAAAGCCGGACTCGCCGCCCTGCCCGTGGGTATGGAACGCGATCCGCAGCTTGCGCTTTTGGGCGTACTCGCCGACGCGATGAAGCAGTTCGTCATCGGTGGGCAGTTCCATGGTGATGTGGTTGGCGCCGAGCGTTTCGGCGACGTTCCAGATGTAATCATATTCCTGGTCGGACATGCTCAGGGTCGGAGGCAGTTTGAAAGCATAGATACTGACTCCTGCATCGTTGTACATTTTGCGGAAGGCTTTGTACTTGCCCATCGGCACGGACAGGCGAAAGGCCTTCATTTCCGCCTGATCCTTCTCCATCGCGGCCCGCTGCTCCGGCGTCATCTCCCGCCGTCCGCCACCCGGACCGCGGCCGCGTCCCTGGGCGCCGGGAGCGCCGCCCGCGCCGCCAGGTCCTCCCCGGCCACCCTGCGCCGGCGCGCCGGCATAGCTTTCGGCCACGTTGCTCATTAATTCGATGGCGCTGATGCCGCAATCCAGGCAATACTGCAGGACCTGCCCGGCACTGCCCGGCAGTGCGCGAAAGCTGTAGGTAATGGTCCCGATCTGCACTCCTCCGAATACGGAATCAGGCTTCGCCGCCATCAGCCTGGACGCGGTGCCCGCCGCCAGCGCGATCTTCCCTATATCTCGTCTCGTATAACGCATGAAGTCCCTCCAGCCACCAGGTTCCAGATGTGCATGAGGGAATGCTAACAAATTCCGGGCGTCGAAACGGCCCTTGCAAAACCCCCTTACAAAACCCCTTGACACCGGCGAAGCTCAGTGCTATTTTTTTAGCATGATGCTAAAAATCCAGCAGGAGCTGGCGCAATGAGCGCTCCGGCCGGCCTGAGCCGGCGGGAACGTCAGATCATGGACATCCTCTACCAGCGAGGCAAGGCGTCTGCCTCCGAGGTAAAGGAATTCATGGATAGCGCGCCCAGCTATTCGGCGGTGCGCGCCATGCTGCGCGTGCTCGAAGAGAAGGGCCACGTCAAGCACGAAGCCGAGGGCCTCAAGTATGTCTACGTGCCGACGGTAGGACGCGAGAAGGCCAAACGATCGGCCGTCAAGCATGTGCTGGACACGTTCTTCAACGGGTCGCCCGAACAGATTGTGGCGGCGCTGCTGGATGTCTCCTCGACGCGGTTAACTCGCCCCGAGTTGGACCGGATGGCGGAAATGATCGAGAAAGCGAAAAGGGAGGAAAAGTAAATGGCGAACCTGGGTGGGTTGGCAATGCCGATTCTGGTAAGCGCAGCGCTCAAGAGCACCTTCGTGCTAGGCGCGGCATGGTTGATCGCACTGGCGCTCGGCAGGCGTTCGGCGGCCGCGCGTCATCTGGTCTGGACAGCGGCGGCAGCGGCGCTGCTGGCGCTGCCTCTGCTGTCGGTCGCGCTGCCGTCTTTGCGTCTCGGTCCGGGCGGCGGCCTGCTGCCGGCCAACCTGGGGCTGGTGTTTCAGGTCACCGGCACCGCGCGCGAGGGTGCGGCGCCGCAGGCGCCGGCCTCGCCTGGGACCACGGCGCACGGCGCGTCCCGGCCGGCATCGCCGGTCGATTGGAAAGGGTGGCTGCTGTTGATCTGGGCGGCCGGTGTAGCTCTCTCGATGACACAAATGCTCACGGCCTGCGCCGCCCTGCGTCGGGTGCGTGGCCGCGCCGTTCCGTCGCCCGACCGCCAACGCACCAGGGCGCTGGCCGAAGCGCTCGGCATCCGGCATGAAGTCGAGGTGCTGGAGACCGCCCCCGGCGGCATGCCGATGGCCTTCGGGCTTCTGCGGCCCGCCATCTTCATGCCGAGCGATGCCGAAGCCTGGGGTGAAGATCGACGCCAAATGGTATTGCTGCACGAACTGGCGCACGTGCGCCGCGGCGATGTGGCCACGCACCTGATGGCGCGCCTCGCTCTCAGCCTCTACTGGTGGAATCCGCTGGCCTGGGCGGCGTGGCGGGAGTTTCTAAAGGAGCGCGAGCGCGCGGCGGACGACCTGGTGCTGACCTCCGGCGCCGCCGCCACCGAATATGCCGGCCATCTGCTGGAGGTGGTGCGCACCATGCAATCGGCGCAGCCGGTGGCATGGGCCGCGGTCTGCATGGCGCGGCCCTCCCAACTGGAAGGCCGCCTGATGGCGATCCTCGACGGCCGGCGCAATCGCCAGCAAACGGGTCGCCTGGCGGCGGGAGTGGCCGCCGTGCTGGCGATCGCCGTCGTGTTGCCGCTGGCCGCGCTGCAATCTCAGGATGAGCCGGCGGTTTCGCCGGAAGTCGAAAACACCATCCGCGCGGCCATCAGCCAAAAGAACCACGAGATGCTGGAGCAGGCCGCCGCGGCCTTCGAAAAGATCCGCAAGTACGACGAGGCTCAGAAACTGCGCGAAGCCGCGCTGGCGATCCGCGAGCAGGTTTCCGGCCCGCGGAGCGTGGATTACGCCGTAGGCCTCACGAACCTGGGTGACCTGGCCCGCAAGCGTGGCAAGATCGCCGATGCCGAAGCCGATTACAGCAAGGCCGTGGCCGCCGTTGGCGACCGCGCCGAGACGGCTTCGGCCCTGACGTACCTGAGCATGGGAGCTTACCGGGTGCGCGATTTCGACAAAGCCATGGAATACGCCGAGCGGGCCCGCAACGTGGCCAAATCCGGCGGCGAACTCGGCAAGGTCATGACTTGGATGGGGCAGATCCGCGAGAAGCAGGAAGGCGGCGCGGCCGACGCCGAAGCTCTGTACACCGGAGCGCTGTCGCAGGAAGCGCCGAATTCCGCCGAGGCGGCGCTGACCCAGGAGATCTACGCCCGATTCCTGCGCGGCCAGCAGCGCACCGGCGAAGCCGAAGTCATGGAGACGCGCGCCGCCGCCACCAGGAAAGCGCTCGTCGGCTCGGCGACAGCCCGCTTCATGATTGGGCAGGGCCAGACGTATCGTGTGGGGAACGGAGTCACAGCACCGAAGCTCCTCTCCAAGGTGGAGCCGGCGTACTCTGACGAGGCACGAGCCGAAAAGATCGCCGGCACCGTGCTGCTTCAGATCGTGATCGAACCCGATGGCACGGCAAGCAACATCCAGCTCATCAAGAGCATGGGCTTCGGGCTCGACGAGAAGGCCGTGGAGGCCATCAACCAGTGGCGGTTCCAGCCAGGAACGAAAGATGGCGTGCCCGTGCCCGTGCAGGCGCAGATCGAGGTTAACTTCAAGTTGATGTAAGCGCGGCGACGCAGCTGGCGGTTAGCGATCTCACTCGTCCGCCACCTTGATCACCAGCTTGCCGAAGTTATCGCCGCGGAACAGCTTTTGCAGCGTATCCGGGAAAGTCTCCAACCCTTCGACGATATCTTCACGCGCTTTCAGCTTACCGTTGAGCGTCCAGCCGGCCAGCGCCTGCATGCCTTCGGGGTAGCGCGCCGCGTAGTCGAAGACGACGAATCCCTCCATCAGGGCATGATTGATCAGCAGCGACAGGTAGTTGCGGGGACCCTGAATGGATTCGCGGGCGTTGTATTGCGAGATCGCCCCGCAAATGATGACGCGCGCGCGGCGTGCCAGCGCGGATAGCACGATGTCCAGAATGTCGCCGCCTACGTTGTCGAAATAGATGTCGATGCCTTTGGGGCAATGTTGCGCGAGCGCGGCACGCACATCCTCGTTCTTATAGTCGATGGACGCGTCGAATCCAAGTTCCTCCACGATGTAGCGGCACTTATCGGGGCCGCCCGCGATGCCGATGGCGCGGCACCCTTTGATCCTGGCGATTTGTCCGACGACTCCGCCGACCGCGCCTGCCGCGGCCGAGACCACCACCGTCTCGCCCTCCTTCGGTTGGCCGATATCGAGCAATCCGAAGTAGGCGGTCAGGCCCGGCATGCCGAGCGCGCCCAGATAGCGCGGGAGCGGTGCGAGGCGCGAATCTACCTTGGTCAGGCCCTTCGCGTTGGCAATAGCGTAGTCCTGCACACCGGTCATTCCGACCACGGTGTCACCCACCGCCAGACTGGAGTCTTTGGAGACCACGACGCGGCCGATGCCGCCGGCCCGCATGACTTCACCCAGGCCGACCGGCGCAATGTAGGACCGGCCTTCGTTCATCCAGCCGCGCATGGCCGGGTCCAGCGACAGGTACAGCACCCTGACCAGCGCTTCGCCCGGGCCAGGTTCAGCGGCCGGCGTGGTGACGAATTCGAAATCGCCCCGCTTGACCATGCCAACCGGGCGGGACGTCAACTTGAATTGGCGGTTTTGAATTGTGCTCATGTCGAGTTCATATTCGCACACCGTAAGGCAAGCGTCATTTCCGGAAATGCATTTCCCGCTCCCAAAAAGACCGTTATTGAAAACAAATGGCTTAATGCTCTGGGAATCCAGTTTTCCGGAAATGCATTTCCCGCTGGCCTGGCCGGCGGCCCTTCACCCAATCAGCTTTTCCAGGTAGGCTTTTGCCGCCAGGATGTCCGCCGTCTGCTTCTCACCGCGGATTTCGCGTTCGATGGTGAGTGGGTTGTGGTATCCGATCTTCTTGAGCTTTTGGATCAGTACCGGGAAATTGACCTTGCCTTGACCGATCGGCACCTCGGCGCCGAGATGGTCGGGGTCGGTGGGATACAGCCCGTCCTTGGCGTGAACGCCTTGGATGTAGGGGCCCAGAATGTCCACCGCGTCCAGCGGATTGGCCTTGCCGTACAGAATCAAGTTGGCGGCGTCGAAGTTCACGCCGACGTTATCCAGCCCGACGTCGCGGATCGCACGCATCAGGGTGATGGGGGTCTCCTGCCCCGTCTCGCAGCGGAAGCTCTGACCGTTGCCCTTGCAATAAGCCGCTACCGTGCGGATCGCCTCCACCGTCTCGGTGTAGAGCGGCTCGTTGGGGTTCTCGGGAATGAACCCGCAATGGCTCTGCACGGCGGGGATTCCCACCTTCTTGGAGAAGTCGGATACCTCTTTCATGCGCGCGATGCGGGCGGCCCTGACGTCGCGCGGCACCAGACCGATGGTCAGAGGACCCTCGCGAAATGTGTAAACTTCCTTGCCGGGGCCGCCGGAAACGGCGGATGTGACCTCGACCTGGTACTTGTCCAGGGCCTGCCGGAGCTTGGCGGCGAGGGCCTCATCGTTCCCGTGAATGCCGAGCTGGCACGTAGGAAAGCCCAGGTCGTGTACCCGCTTGATGTCGGCTTCGGGGTCCGCGGAAAGGCCGAGGATGATACCCAGCCGCATCTTGGGGACGGGCTGCGCGGCAGGCTGCGGCCGGGCGGCGCGTAGAGCGGCGGTGGCCGTTGCAGCCTCTAGAAAGCGGCGGCGATGAATAGCCATGGCCGTCATTCTAACGCGGATGGTGCCAGAATGAAATTCAGATGCGGAGGATCTATGCATAACTCGCTGCGCACCGCGATCTGGCTGGTCGCCTCGGCCGCGATGGCGGCTCCGGCAGTCCACGTTTGGGAGAAACAGGACCTCACCTTTACGGCGCTGCGCAAGTTCGCGAACCCGTATACGGACGCCACGGTTTGGGTGGACCTGAACGGGCCGGACTTCAGCAAGCGGGTCTACGGCTTCTGGGACGGTGGCCAGACGTTTCGCGTGCGCGTGCTGGCCACGGCGCCGGGCACTTGGACGTGGCGCAGCGGGTCGAATCCGCCGGATGACGGACTGGCGGGCAAGAGCGGGTCGTTCGTGGCGGCGGCGTGGAGCGAAGATGAAAAACAGAAGAACCCGCTGCGGCGCGGGTTCCTGCGGGCGACGGCTAACCATCACGCTCTGGAACAGGCCGACGGCACGCCGTTTTTCGTGGTTGGGGATACCTGGTGGGCGGCCGGGACCAACCGCCTGAAGTGGTATGACGACGATCAGGAGCGGCCGCTGGGGCCGGCCGCCGGGTTCAAGGACTACGTGCGCTACCGCAAGACCGAGGGCTACAACTGGATCAACATGATCGCGGCCTTCCCGAACTGGATGACCGACGGGCAGCCCTGGCACGTGGTGATGAACGACGCGGAGAAGACCACGGTGCGCTCGGCGTGGGTGGAATTCGGCACGGGAGATTCGCCCAGGACCGGCAGCGCCAAGAACATGGACAACGAAGGCGGCCGGCCCTTCCAGTTCCCCGGCAAGGTGCCCGGCTACGAAAACATGTTCCCCGATGTGGACCGCGTCAACCCGGAGTATTTCCGCTACATCGACCGCAAGATCGATTACCTCAACGACCAGGGCTTCGTGGCGTTCATCGAGGTGTCGCGGCGCGACGCCAGCCTGGTCTGGAAAAAGTATTACGGGTGGCCGGACTCCTACGCGCGATTCATCGAATACGTCTGGTCGCGCTACCAGGCTAACCATACGGTGCTGAGCCCGATTCACCTGGACATCATCAGCGAGTCGGTGGGGCCAGAGGACTATTGGAAAGCCATCAAGCTGGTGATGGACACGTACGGGCCGCCGCCGTTCGGCACGCTGCTTTCGGCCAACGCCAATCCTTCGACGCTGGAGAACTGGGGCGAGGATTCGTGGGTGACGCTGCACCAGACCGGCAACATGCGGGAGCACAACAATTACTGGTACCTGACGGAGATCTTCCAGGCGCCGCATCCGCGGCCCGCCCTCAACGGCGAGCCGTACTACGCGGGCTACATGGATGCGCGCGGCCTGAGCGGCGGCTACCGGTACGGCGCCGAGGGCGGGACGGAGAAGGACGACCAGTTCGTGCGCTCCGCGATGTACGGCTGCTTCCTCTCAGGCGGATTGGCGGGCCACGTCTACGGCGCGGAAGGGATCTGGGGCACTGACATCGAGCCGGCGGCGCCGATCAAAATGTGGGACGCCTTCGGGTGGCGGTCAGGAAGCCAGATGCAGCACCTGCGCACGTTCGCGATGTCGATCGGCAAGCGCTACCAGGAACTCGTGCCGAATGCCGACCTGGTGTCGCCCAACAAGACGGCGCTGGTGCGCGGGTACGAGGATTGGGCGTATTGCGCGCGCACGCCTGACCAGGAGATCTTCCTGGCCTATTTCGAAAAGGGCTGTCCGCCGCGCAGCCAGATTCGCGGGGCCAAGCCGCTGGGGACTTACCAAGCGCAGTGGTTTGATCCGCGCACCGGGACGTGGGCCGATGCGGGGAACGGGACGGTGCAGGCAAGCATCATCGGGATCGTCACGCTGCCGAACTTCCCCGCGGATGCCGATTGGGGACTGCGGTTGACGCATGCCGGAGGGGGAAAGTGAGATGCAGGATGGCGGCAGCATCGCGGCTCGCCAAAGTTCGCTAGAATTGAGAGCGCCTGGAGGAAAGTCTGATGCCGATGCAAGTCTGCATGGGGGCCATGATGCAATGCAGTTTCGGGATGGCGCCCAGTTCCCTGGTCGTTCTGCCGAAGAACACAACCTTCACGGATCAAGTGCCGGACGCCAATATCATGGACCACGTTCCGATGGTGAACATCCTGCCGTTCGGGATGTGTACTTCCCTGGCGAACCCAACCGTGGCCGCGGCCACAGCGGCCGCCCTGGGGGTGCTGACTCCCATGCCGTGCATCCCGAATACACCCGCGCCCTGGGTTACGGGCGCGCCCACGGTCCTGCTAGGGTACTTCCCAACGCTGGATAATGTATCGAAACTGATGTGTGTATGGGGAGGAGTGATTCAGTTTACGTCGCCGGGAGAAACGACGGTGAACGTGCCCTAAGGGCAATACTCCTCACTTAACGATAAGGGTTGGCCATCACTCTAGATGACGATTTCCCGAGGCGCTGGCGTTCTTTCAAAAAGGCAGCTACCATCTCACAAGACCCGATCACGCTCAGCTGTGTGGGACACACTCACGCCAGGGCTTCCCGGTCGCCGATCGCAAAGCGTTGTGTCGGATTCTCGGCGAAGTATCCGGATTGGCGGACATAGTCGCTGACCAGAACGCTCGTACCGGCGGATGCGCGTCCTTCGAATCGATACCGCCTGCCCCGGCCGAGCGGCTTCCGTTCGGCGTCCACTCCGCAATTCATGTACTCCGTGTCCTCTGGTGGAAGCGCGCCCAGGCCGCCCCCTGTGAGTGTTCAATATTGAACACCGGGGCGGACGGACTTGCCAACGTGCTACCATCTGCTAACCGACACCGAAGCCTGCTCAAGGGATTGGCTTGCCACGCTTGGCTTAATGGCGGAATCTAAACTGGCGCGTATGTCACGCCGGAGGGAACTGGGACAATGAAGATACTGCTCTACAACCCTGACAACGGCGTGACCCAGAATTTCATGCCTCACCTGTGGATGTTTCTGCTCCAGGCGCTCACTCCAGCCGGGCACGAAGTCGTGCTGATCGACGGCAACACCCAACCCATGAGCGATGCGGAATTGGTGCGGTTCGCTCTGGGCGCTCAAATCGGGTTGGTCGGCATCGGCGCCATGACGCGGATGATAGCCAAAGCATATCGCGTCGCGGATGCGCTGCGCCAGGCCGGCATCCCGGTCGTGATGGGAGGGCCACACGTCACCGAAGTGCCGAACGAAGCGCTCGGGCGCGATGGCGGACCCCGCCATGCCGATGCCATCGCCCTGGGCGAGGCCGATGAGACCTGGCCTCGCATAGTGGCCGATGCAGCGCGCGGCCAGTTGAAAGAGGTGTACGCGCCTGTGGATGCCTTCGGCCAGGAGCGCAAACCCGATCTGCTGCGGTACCCGCAAATACCGTGGGACTCCCTGGATATCGCGCAGTTCAACCGCATTCCCGGCATCTTCCGGCGCATCATGAACTACTACCGGCAGCCGTGGGAGACGTTTCACATCATCCCCATTGAATCCGGACGGGGCTGCCCCTACGGTTGCGAGTTCTGCACGGTCACTGGATTCTTTGGAGACTCGATTCGCTTCCGCTCCAACCAGAGCATCGTCGATGAGCTCCTCAAGCTGAAAGAGCGCGCTCAGAGCACTCGCGGAAAGATCGCTGTATTCTTCGTGGACGATAATTTCGCTATCAACGTAAAGCGGACGAAGTCCTTGTTACGCGATATTATCGCCGCCGGGGCGCAAACCGCCTGGGTGGGGCAAATCAGCGCCAATCTGTTGCGCGATCAGGAACTGATCGATCTGATCGCGGATTCCGGCGGGAAGTGGATCTTCATCGGCATGGAGTCGCTCGATTCCGCCAATCTCGCCAGCGTAAACAAGAGCTTTAACAAGCCGGCGGAGTATGCGGGGGTGCTGGAATCTTTGGCCCGGCGCAATGTCTACGCCATCACGTCGTTCATTTTCGGACTGGATAACGACACCACGGGAGTCGCCGAGCGCACTCTGTCCGAGATTCGCCATTGGCCGCCGGTGCTTCCGGTTTTCGGCCAGATCACCCCCTTTCCGGCCACGCCGCTGTACGACCGGCTCGAAAGGGAAGGCCGGCTCACGCGTCCCAAGCATTGGCTGGACTTCGCCCCGTTCCACATGGCGCACACGCCCCTCAAGATGACCATTCCGGAAGTGCAGGACGAGGTCCGGTACGCCTGGACGAACTCCTACAGTCCCGCCGCCACGCGCCAGGCGCTGGCTTCGATCGCCGATGAACCGGTTCCTTACAAGATCAACCACCTGGCCGCGCGGCTGTTCTTCCGCGGTATCTATTTCCCGCAAAAAGGTGCATGGCGCTGGGCCAGACTCATCACCCAGAATCGCGGCGCGATTTTCCAGATTGTCCGGGAGTCGTTCACTCAATGGCACGGAAGGGACAAAAGCCGGCTCCGAAGCTTCACCGGGGGACTCACCGGCGCCCCTGCGACGGCGGAGATGCCCTCCGACGGTGGGCCGGGCTAGTAGTAGAGGCGATCTTGTCGCCGGCGCGCCACGTAACCCACACGGCAATCGGGCGGGAATTCTTGCACTGCGGAAGTCCGTGCACCCAGGCGTTTCCCTGTGGACCTTCTTGCAGATTGGGCACCAGTCCGCATCGCCGCGTACGGTGCGGGTGGCGGCGCTGCCGACGCGCGTCCACGCCTCACCGGCAAAAGCGCGGGAAGTTGCGCCTTCAGCGTTGGACGGGCGTAGCCTTCAAAAAGCGGTCGAACCAATCGAACGCATCCGCCTGCATGGTCCGATCGAATTTGTGGCCGCCGTCGTAGTAGATGGCCCGATACCGCTCGGCCGCATGGGCGCCCTTGAACGTGTCGGCGATCATCGTGTCGGCGCGTTGCATCTCCGGCAGCGTGTACAGAGGATCTTCCCTGTTATTGAGTACCATGGTCGCAGCGGGAGCCCGCAATGCCAGGATCTCCGGAAAGTCCAGATCCTTCGGCAGCAGGGGTACGTAGGTCATCCACGTATGAGTGAACGATCGGTCCAGCAGGAAATCGCGCCACGTCGTCATGAAGCCTACCGCGACCGCGACCTTGACCCGGTCGTCCAACCCGCCTAGGAACACGGTGCGCATTCCCCCGCCCGACAGTCCCGCGCAACCGATGCGTGACGCGTCCACTTCCGGTCGGCTAGCCAGAACGTCCAGAGCGCGCTGGTCTTCCACCAGGTAAACGCCCGGCCAGGTCGTTCCCGCCGACAGAAGACTCTTTTCCATGATATGCTCGTGCGCCGCGGCGAAGGCATTGTACTTTGCGATTCCTTCCAGATCTTCGGGCGGCGGGTCTACCCCTCCGGCCTGGATTCTCGCCGGTACATCCTTCACCATGACTCTGCGGCTGCCGAACGGAAACGTGTCATGAACTAAGACGGCGTATCCTCGCTTGGCGATCTCGTTGGCCCAGCCGACACCGCCATAGTAGTTGGCCTGGTGCGTCACCTGGATGGCCCAGGGAGTCGAGTCCGTCCTCGTAATCTTGCGCCAACCCAGGAACTTATTACCGCCGTGATCGTGCAACGCCAGAACCCCTGGCAACGGCCCACGCGCGCCTGAAGGCTTCAGGAAAACCGCCTCTGTCTTCGGCCCCATCGGCAATTGCCAGGTCAGGAACTCGATATCCAATCCGTCATACGTCGTACGCCCTGTGACAGTGACGGCAGGCAGGCCGCCGAGGTTCACAGGGGCGATGCACTCCAACGCGCGTTTCCGCGCCATTTGACGCCAGGCCGCAACGCTTTTCCACTTGCCAGCACGAAACGACAAGCGGGCTGGAGCGTCGCCCAGCACCGTGTCGGCAAGCCATGGCCCGTAGCTGCCTAGTTGGTTTACCCTCGGCGCCATCGTTTGTCCGAACACGATCAAAGACGATGCGAGGACTGTAACGAGCACTGTTTTTGGTTTCACTTTCATATCTACCTATTGTGGTACAGGGTTTGGGAACGGCGCTCGTGGGCCGGACACCGCGACGCAGTAGAG
>Ga0209067_10000143_pt1 | contig 49680 bp, 37 predicted proteins | sample ColStrG_CSR_2013_FD_187199 | JGI IMG/M metagenome (GOLD analysis project Ga0209067, IMG submission 187199) | Freshwater sediment microbial communities in response to fracking from Pennsylvania, USA - Cold Stream Run_MetaG_CSR_2013 (SPAdes)... | ecosystem: Environmental > Aquatic > Freshwater >... | reverse complement strand
GGTTTGAAATGCGATTTGATCCCACGGAACCTGATCTTCGGAAAACAGCGCTACCTCCAGACTTTCCGTGCCCGCGCAATAATTTAGATCCAGCAATGTGGCGCGGTAAAACAAATGAATCTGATCGACATGGGTGACATTAATCATCGAAAACAGTTCGTGCAATTCAATGTTGGCGCCAGATTCTTCGGTGGTTTCGCGCAGGGCAGCCTGGCTGGTGGTTTCACCGTTTTCCATGAAGCCGGCCGGCAGTGTCCAGAATCCGTAGCGCGGTTCGATGGCGCGACGACACAATAATATTTTTACTTCCCCGTTTTCTTTCCACACCGGCAGCGAGCCAACCACGAGTTTAGGGTTCTGGTAATGAATAGTGTGGCAGTGGTCGCATACAAAACGTGGGCGATTATCGTCCGGTGGAATTTTCAGGGTAACAGGCTGCGCGCACTCAGAACAAAATTTCATGGGGAATCATTCGTCAATCAAACCAGCGCTCTATTCTAGGGTGGATTTGATATTTGTTGGAATAAAAATAGGCGCAGAGCAATGTGTTTTCAACTATTTTCCCGCCTGATTTCGGATGATTCTTGCGTAAAAAATATAAATGCCTTGTAAGAATGCCGGTATTGGATTATAGTTGCACTCCTCAGACGCGGGGTGGAGCAGTCTGGCAGCTCGTCGGGCTCATAACCCGAAGGTCATAGGTTCAAATCCTGTCCCCGCAACCAATTTTTATGAGCAGTATCTCGTTATTCGCCTGGCCCGCTTATTTCATCGTATTCGTTCAAAACATACAGACGCGGGGTGGAGCAGTCTGGCAGCTCGTCGGGCTCATAACCCGAAGGTCATAGGTTCAAATCCTGTCCCCGCAACCAATTAAAAGGCCACGAATTTCGTGGCCTTTTTGGTAAGTGTCAAAGTCGTTGACGTTAGTTTGCTTGTGTATGCGTCCACCGGTTTGGCATGAATTAGCTTGCGGTCTAAAAATAATGGTTTACAATTCTGCGTGGAATGTAACCGACAGCAAGACGAATTAAGTATACGCAAGTACATTTTATTGAATGATCCAGCCATTAAATACGTCACTGGTTTCGGATCGTATCTGACAAGGTCAGATCAGGAAGCGCACAGGATTAATGCCTTCCACAAAACACACAAACTATTCATATCCCATCACTAGGTTGCTAAAGAGTTGCTCATGAATACTGCTGAGGCGAAAGTAGTCCTCGAAACTGCTCTGCTATGCGCGCACGAGCCGCTTTCCCTGAATTCCATGAAAAAGCTTTTTATGGACGATTCCTCTTCAGATGATGTGATTGACAGTGATGCATTGAAACTGATGTTGAGCATGTTGAAATCGGAATGGCAGGAGCGCGGTATCGAGCTGGTGAGTCTTTCGACTGGCTGGCGTTTTCAGAGTCGGCCGGTGATGCGCAAATATCTGGACAGACTGAACCCTGAAAAGCCGCCGAAGTATTCTCGCGCGGCCTTGGAAACCTTGGCAATTATCGTGTACAAGCAGCCGGTCACGCGTGGCGATATTGAAGAAATCCGCGGTGTCACAGTTAATGCGCAGACTATCCGCATGCTCGAAGATCGGGGATGGATTGAGACCATCGGTCACCGCGATGTTCCGGGACGACCTGCATTATTCGCGTCGACCAAACAGTTTCTGGATGATCTTGGTCTGGATTCGCTAAATCAACTGCCGCCGTTGCAGGCTGTTTCAGAGCAGATGATGAACGTCAGTGATACTGAACAGATGCAGGTTATCCAGGCGCATCTGGAAGAAAATTTGCAGCAGACCAGTATGGATTTTTCTGTCGGCGCGGAAGCGGTGGCGGCAGATCAAAATGTGACCGGAACTGAACCGGAGTATGTTGAAATTATGATGGTCGGCGAAGAACCAGCCATTGAATTGCCGTCAAATGATGACAGCATAACGAACGAAATTATATTAAATGACCCAGTGCCAGAATTAATGGTTGAGGAAGCACCAGGTCTACCCAACCATGAATGATAACGATGTCCAAAAACACCTCAGAAGATAACGCCATCCCGTCGATTGCCGCAGCAGATAACGCGTCGGCAGAGTCTGATAATAAATCGGCTGGTAATGCCACGCCTCCCAGAGAGAAAAAACACGGCGTGCGCGGTCCACGAATGATGCGCAGAGCGCGCAGCGAACGCAATGAAGCGCATGCCGAAACCGTCGGAGCGCAGCAGAGCAATACTCCTGCCGAAACCGAGACTGCCAACACTGAAGAGCGAACGCCACAGCGACATGCTGGCAAGCCGCCACACAAGCCAAAATCCGGATCCGGTGAAAGAAAGGTGCAGAGCGGTTCCAGAACTGCAACGCGTCCGCACGCCAGACAGCCCAGTTCGCCGGATGATATTTTTTCATTCGTTACCTCGGACGCGTTTGATCAGACGCAATCAGAAGCCAGTCCAGGTGGCCGTAAATCCAGTGCCAAGCCTGCAGCCCGCGCGCTGACATCCGATGATGATGCGCCAAAACTGCATAAAGTATTAGCCGAGGCAGGTCTCGGTTCGCGCCGCGACATGGAAGAATTGATCGTCGCTGGCCGGGTATCGGTGAATGGCGAGCCGGCACATATCGGGCAACGTATACTTCCGACTGATTTTGTTCGCATCAACGGCAAAATTATTCAGCGCAAGGTCAGTAAAAAGCCGCCGCGTATCCTGGTGTATCACAAGCCGGCGGGGCAGATTGTCAGCACCAATGACCCTGAAGGACGCGAGTCGGTTTTTTCCGGACTGCCCACGATGAAAAACGGGAAATGGCTGGCGGTTGGTCGCCTGGATTTCAATACCGAAGGTTTATTGTTGTTTACCACGTCGGGTGATCTGGCTAATCGTTTGATGCATCCTCGTTACGGCATTGAGCGTGAATACGCCGTGCGCACCCTGGGCACGCTGGAAGAAGGAATGCGCCAGAAATTATTAAGTGGTGTTGAACTCGAAGACGGTCTGGCGCAGTTTTCAAAGATTAGTGATGGCGGTGGTGACGGTGTCAATAAATGGTATCGGGTTGTGATTGGTGAAGGACGTAATCGTGAAGTGCGACGCATGTTTGAAGCGGTAGGACTGACCGTGTCGCGACTGATTCGCACCCGCTATGGTGTGATGACGCTGCCGCCTAATTTAAAGCGCGGACGCTGGGAAGAATTGGAAGAAAATGCGGCGCGAGACTTGTTGAAAATATGTGGCCTGGAAAAAGAAGCCAGGATAGGCGCCGATGACCGTTCCGGTGGCGGTAAATTTGGCAAGAATGGGCAGCAGGGGCGTAGTGGTGCGAATGGCAATGTTGTTGAATCCAGTTCTCGTTTTGCTAAATCATTTGATAAAAACCCGACTGAAAAAAATAAACCCCGCAGCCGTCAGCCAGATCCGATGCAGACGGCGTTGGGATTTCCGGCCGCTCCGCGCAAGCATCGCGCGGGCCCGGCCGCAGCCACGCCACACAATTACCAGGGAATTCCTAGAAAGCGTGCGCGAGGCTGAGACAGGGCGAAATTGGCCCTGAGTTTGTCGTTTTGTAATGACTCGGACAAGTTTTGCATTGTCACGCTGTGAGTATTCGTTTATAATCTCGCAGTTAAAAAGCTTTCTAACTTTTGCTAGAAGGTGTAAAAAGAAGATGGGCTGATGCCCATTTTTTTTTTGCGGATCCAGTTTTGCTGATATTGGGCCGCAAAATTTATGGCTTCATCGGAGAATTTTGTTGAATTTGCGCGGGTTAATTGAAAAAACAGTAGCAGGTCTGGGCTATGAGCTGGTCGATTTTGAATTGGCGGCGCGTGGCCTGTTTCGCGTGTTTATTGATTTTGCGCCCGAGCAGGCAGACCGCGGAATGATTACGGTTGAGGACTGCGCCACAGTGAGTCATCAGCTCAGTCACGTGCTGACAGTCGAAAACATCAATTACGAACGTCTGGAAGTTTCGTCGCCGGGTCTGGATCGACCATTGAGCAAGCTGACTGATTATGTCCGGTTTGCAGATCAGGAAGCGCTGATCAAATTGCGTGTGCCGATGCCCGGCACTTCGAATCGCAAAACCTATCAGGGCGTGATTCGGTTGCCTGTGGGTGATTTATTGAAGTTGGAATTTGAAAATAAAGATGGGGCAGCCATGTTGGAGTTTACGCTGGCTGATGTAGATAAGGCGCATTTGGTGCCGCAAGTCGATTTTAGGAGTCGCAAAGCATGAGTCGCGAAGTTTTATTGTTGGTAGATGCCTTGGCACGTGAAAAAAACGTAGACAAGGAAATAGTGTTCGGTGCTCTCGAGCATGCTTTGGCGCAGGCGACCAAAAAACGTTATCCCGGTGATGTCGATATCCGTGTCACGATTGATCGTGAATCCGGGATATTTGAATCATTCCGTCGCTGGCATGTCGTGCCTGATGACGCAGGCCTGCAGCTGCCCGATCAGGAAATTTTGCATTTCGAAGCGATGGAACAATATCCGGATATCGAAGTAGACGAATATATTGAAGAAGTGATTGAATCGGTTGAATTTGGTCGTCGCTTTGCCCAGGATGCCAAGCAGGTCATGTTGCAGCGGGTGCGTGACGCTGAACGTGAACAGATTCTTGCTGATTTCCTCGAGCGTGGCGATGCGCTGGTAACCGGAACCATCAAGCGCATGGAGCGCGGTGAAGCGGTGGTGGAGTCTGGCAAGATTGAAGCTCGTCTGCCGCGTGACCAGATGATACCAAAAGAGAATTTGCGGATCGGCGACCGGGTACGTGCCTACATTTTGCGTATTGATCGTAATGCGCGCGGTCCCCAGGTCATTTTGTCCCGCACTGCTCCTGAATTTATCATGAAGCTGTTCGAGCTCGAAGTACCTGAAATCGAACAGGGCTCGCTGGAAGTGAAATCGGCTGCCCGTGATCCTGGAGTGCGAGCCAAGATTGCCGTGTACACCCATGATCAGCGTATTGATCCTATCGGTACCTGTGTCGGTATGCGTGGCTCACGTGTGCAGGCCGTTACCGGAGAACTCGGTGGTGAGCGGGTGGATATCGTGTTGTGGTCCGAAGATCCGGCGCAATTTGTGATTGGTGCCCTGGCACCGGCGAATGTCTCTTCGATTCTGGTCGATGAAGAAAAACACGCCATGGATGTCGTGGTCGACGATGAGAATCTGGCAATCGCAATTGGCCGGAATGGGCAAAATGTGCGACTGGCTGCGGAATTGACCGGCTGGCAGATCAACATCATGACCGCGGAACAGTCGGCAAGTAAATCGGAGCAGGAAACGGCCGCGATTCGTGCCCTGTTTATGCAGAAGCTCGACGTTGATCAGGAAGTCGCTGATATTCTGGTGGATGAGGGTTTCGCCAGTCTGGAAGAAATCGCTTACGTACCAATCAGCGAAATGCTGGAAATTGATGCGTTGGATGAAGATACCGTCAATGAATTAAGAAATCGTGCACGTGACGCCATTGTTTCTGAAGCGATTGCTTCTGAAGAGGGTGTGGAGGGTGTCGAAGATGCTCTGATCAATCTGCCGGGCATGGATAGAATTACTGCCGGAAAATTGGGGCTGGCCAATATCAAGACATTGAATGATTTCGCCAACATGGCGTACGACGAGTTTGGCGCTGTGTTGGCATTGTCGACTGAACGTGCCCGTACCCTGATTAAAAATGAATTTGATGATGTAACTGACGATGAGATGAAACTCATCGACGCAAAGTATGATGATCATGCGAAAGCCGTTCTGGCAAAAGCATGGAGTGTCACCGGTAAGTAAATAAGGTAATACGCAATATTATTTGAGTAAAATTTGGCCTTTATTGATTCATAAACTGATGAACCAGCATGACTTAATTTGAATGTACTGATGATGAAATAATTTGCGTTAATCCTGACAGTAATGGTTGACTGCCGTGATTGCATGGGTCAGCCACCGCGCCACATAGAAAAAGAGGACTGAATGGCGAGTAATAATGTAGCCCAATTTGCCACCGAGCTGAAGATGTCAGCGGACGTGCTGCTCACCCAGTTGCGCTCCGCAGGCGTAGTTAAAGGTTCGACATCAGACGAATTGTCTAAGGAAGACAAAGAGCGTCTCCTCGACCATTTACGCCGTGCACACGGTGTAGATGCAGATCGTGACACCAAAAAAATAACCCTGACCCGTAAAGAAACGACGGAAATCAAGCAGGCGGATGCCACCGGAAAGTCCCGGACGATTCAGGTTGAAGTTCGCAAGAAACGCACTTTCGTCAAGCGTGATGACGCGTTACCGGAATTGGAAAAGGCTGCGCCGGCAGTCAGCGCCGCTGAACTCGCCAGACAGGCCGAAGAAGATCGTCTGGCAGACGAACTGCAGGCCAGACAGGAAGCCGCGCTGATCGAAAAGCAAAAGCATCTGGCACAGCTGGAAGCCGAAAAAGAAGCCCAGACCAAAGCACTGCGTGAAGCGGAACTTGCCGCCTCTTCTGAAGCTGATCAGGCGGCGGCAAAATCTGCCGCGAAACGCGCTGCTGCGCAGGAAGATGCCGCGGTGTTGCAGGCTTCGCAAAGCACCAAGCGTAAATCAACTGCCAAGTCCAAGACAGCAGTTGCTGAAGAAATTGCTGCTGCAGAAGCGGATAAAAAACATCAGGCCGACGCTGCCGCCAAGGTTTTGGCGGATGAAGCCGAAGCTGCTGAACTGAAGAAAATTGATGACGGTATTCATGCCGCCAAAGCGGCAACAAGAGTTGCCACTGAGAGAGCTGAAGCAACTGAAAATGCCCGCAAGGTGGTGGCTGATGAAGTGGCTCAGATCAAGGCGATGATGAGCACCCAGCGCAAAGTGGTCAAGGCACCGCCTGCTCCAACGGCAGAACCCGGCGCCGTGTCGGGTGAGGCAGTCGCGAAGGCTGCGCCAAAAACATCGGAAGGTACGCTGCACAAGCCGGCCGAGAAAAAACAGACCGAGAAAAAAGACGATAAGAAGACCGTAGTGATCGATAAAAAATCGATTAAATCGGCGAATGTCTCGTCGACCTGGCAGGAAGATTCGGCGAAAAAGAAAGGCCTCAAAACACGCGGCAATGTGGCTCCTGCCGCTGGTCGGGATGGCTGGCGTGCTGGCGGAAAGAGTTCGCGTCGCGGTGGTCACGCTGAAGAACGTGAATCAAATTTCCAGGCTCCGGTTGAGGCAGTTGTTAAAGATGTTTATGTTCCTGAGACCATCACGGTCGCTGAACTGGCTCACAAGATGTCGGTAAAGGCATCTGAAGTCATCAAACAGCTCATGAAGTTGGGTCAGATGGTCACGATCAATCAGGTATTGGATCAGGAAACGGCCTTGATTCTGGTTGAGGAAATGGGTCATAAGGCTTTTGCTGCGAAACTGGATGACCCCGAAGCCATGCTGGCTGATGGTGGAACCCAGATCGAATATCAGGCATTTCCTCGAGCACCGGTTGTCACGGTAATGGGACACGTTGATCACGGTAAAACCAGCCTGCTGGACTATATTCGGCGCGCCAAGGTCGCCTCGGGTGAGGCTGGGGGTATTACCCAGCACATCGGTGCCTATCACGTTGAAACACCGCGCGGCATGATTACCTTCCTTGATACACCTGGTCATGAAGCTTTTACGGCCATGCGTGCCCGTGGTGCCAAGGCAACCGATATCGTTATTCTGGTCGTGGCTGCGGACGATGGCGTGATGCCGCAAACCAAAGAGGCCATTGCCCATGCCAAGGCAGCCGGCGTGCCTCTGGTGGTAGCAGTGAACAAGATTGACAAAGCGGGTGCCAATATGGACCGCGTCAAGCAGGAACTGATTGCTGAAAATGTCTTGCCTGAAGAATACGGCGGTGATTCTCCTTTCGTGTCGGTCTCGGCCAAAACCGGACAGGGCATAGACGAATTGCTGGAACAGGTTCTGCTGCAGGCCGAAGTGCTGGAACTGAAAGCCGCAAAAGATGCACCTGCCCGCGGCCTGGTAGTTGAAGCCCGACTCGACAAAGGTCGTGGTCCGGTTGCGACAATCCTGGTGCAGTCCGGAACTCTGAAACGCGGCGACGTGGTCCTTGCCGGTTCGTCATATGGCCGTGTCCGGGCGATGCTGGATGAGAACGGTGTCTCGATCTCGGAAGCAGGACCTTCAATACCAGTCGAAATTCAGGGCTTGATCGAAGTGCCGAATGCCGGTGAAGAAGTCATGGTGATGGCCGATGAACGCAAGGCTCGCGAAATTGGGCAGTTCCGCCAGGGTAAATATCGCGATGTGAAACTGGCGAAACAGCAGGCCGCGAAACTGGAAAACATGTTTGAAAACATGGGCGAAGGCGAAGTCAAAACACTGGCCATGATTATCAAAACCGACGTACAGGGTTCACAGGAAGCATTGGTGCATTCGATGCAAAAACTCTCAACCTCGGAAGTGCGGGTTCAGGTGGTGCACGCTGCGGTTGGTGGTATTTCAGAATCAGACGTCAATCTGGCGGTCGCATCGAAAGCGGTACTGATCGGATTTAACACTCGTGCAGATGCGTCAGCACGCAAACTGGCTGAAGCAAATGGCATTGATATTCGTTATTACAATATTATTTACGACGCGGTCGACGATGTGAAAGCGGCATTGTCAGGCATGCTGGCTCCGGAAAAACGGGAACATGCACTGGGTCTGGTTGAAATTCGCCAGGTCATCACGATCAGCAAAGTTGGCGCGATTGCCGGTTGCTACGTATTGGAAGGTCTGGTCAAGCGCGGTTCATCGATTCGTTTGCTGCGTAATAACGTAGTGATCTGGACTGGTGAGCTGGATTCATTAAAACGATTCAAAGATGACGTCAAAGAAGTGAAATCCGGCTTTGAATGCGGATTGTCATTGAAAAACTTCAATGAAATCGAAGTCGGTGATCAACTCGAAGTATTTGAAGTTCAAGAGGTTGCACGCAAGCTGTAATCAGTCGGGCATTGTCTCCCGGTGAGATGATGCCCAGCAGCGGCGCAGGGTGAAATAACATGGCAAAAAACAGTAAATCAATACCCGGTCGCGGATTGCGCGTGGCGGACCAGATACAACGCGACCTGTCGGTCATTATCAGCGCCGAGTTAAAGGATCCGCGAGTCGGCATGATTACGCTGACTGAAGTGCAGGTGACGCCTGATTACGCGCATGCCAAGGTGTTTTTTACGACCTTGCGTGATGCACCTGATCAGGTAGCGGCGACACTGAATTGTCTGAACAAGGCGGCCGGATTCCTGCGTATGCATTTGGGTAAATGCCTGCATATTCACACACTCCCGCAGCTGCATTTTCTGCATGATACCTCCACGATGAATGGCATCGCGATGTCGAAACTGATCGATCAGGCCATCGCGAGTAACTCTGCGCAGGATATTGCCGAACACGGCAATCTGCAGGAATCCGATCTCAAGGATTAAGTTCCCCCTCCAAAAACCGCTTACGGTTTATGACACAATCTCCAAAAATAAAACGGGTACGTGACGCCATTGATGGTGTGTTGTTGCTGGATAAGCCTGTTGGGCTGTCGAGCAATGACGCGCTCATTCAGGTCAAGCGTCTGCTGAACGCAAAAAAGGCCGGGCACACCGGCACTCTTGATCCTTTCGCTACCGGATTGCTGCCCTTGTGTTTCGGTGAAGCGACCAAGTTTTCGCATGATTTGCTCGAGGCTGACAAAACATATGACACGACGGTACATCTCGGCGTAGTGACCGAAACCGGTGATACCGAAGGCGCCATAATTTCAAGCACAGATGTGCAGGTCACCGTGGACCAGATCAGCGCTGTGCTGGCGCAGTTCAGAGGACCGATCACGCAGATCCCCCCAATGTATTCGGCCTTAAAGCGCGACGGCAAACCGTTATACGAATACGCTCGGGCAGGCATTACTCTGGAACGTGAAGCCCGTCAGATTGTGATTCATGCGCTCACACTGGTGAGTTATGAAGCCCCTTATCTGCAACTGCGGGTCAGCTGTTCCAAGGGCACTTACATAAGGGTGCTGGGCGAGGATATCGGTCAGGTGCTGGGCTGTGGTGCGCATTTGAAATCATTACGCCGGATTCAGGTCGGCTCGTTGCTGCTGGCGGATTCAGTCACCCTGGATGCGCTGAACTTATTACCTGTCGAACAGCGGTTCGGATTGTTAAAGCCGGTCGATGCATTGCTGTCTGAGTTTGATCCTGTGTATTTATCGGATGAACTGGCAGAACGTTTTTTGCACGGTCAACGCATCTCTCTTTCCAAGGCTGGCGTCGAGATCATTCTGGAAACAGGTCGCAAGCGCGTTTATCGTCAAAGCGACAATCAATTACTCGGCTCGGCCATTCTGCAGGAATTTCAGGTTTTGGCTCCGGAAAGACTTATTTCCACCTTGGGTGCCTGAATCTCAGCGCCTATACTGCACGGTATTTCTGCCCGACCCAAGTTGCCGGTCTGTTTTGCAGCGCAACATGCTATAATGCCGGGTTACCAGAAATTACCACTTAATTCAACTTCAATTGTCACCTTCAATCGTCACCACCAATCATGTCAAATTCTAAACGCGCTATCCGCAACATCGCGATCATCGCCCACGTTGATCACGGCAAAACTACTCTTGTTGATCAGTTACTACGTCAATCAGGCACCTTCCGTGACAATCAACAGGTTGATACTCGCGTTATGGATTCCAACGACATTGAAAAAGAACGTGGCATCACGATTCTGGCCAAAAACTGTGCTGTTGAATACAAAGGTATTCACATCAATATCGTTGATACCCCAGGCCACGCCGATTTCGGCGGCGAGGTGGAACGCGTTCTGTCCATGGTTGACAGCGTTTTGCTGCTGGTGGATGCGGTTGACGGTCCGATGCCACAGACCCGCTTCGTAACACGTAAGGCATTGGCACTGGGATTGAACCCGATTGTCGTGGTCAATAAAGTTGATCGCCCAAGTGCGCGCACTGAATGGGTTGTGAATCAGACTTTTGAATTGTTTGATAAGCTCGGCGCCAACGATGAGCAGCTCGACTTTCCGGTCGTATTTGCTTCGGCGCTGAACGGTTATGCAAGTCTGGATCCGGAAACGCGTGAAGGTAATATGGATCCGCTGTTTGACGCGATCCTGCGCCACGTTCCGGTCCGCGACGACAATCAGGACGGTCCGCTGCAGTTACAGATTTCTTCTCTCGATTACAACTCCTATGTCGGAAAAATTGGTATCGGTCGTATCACGCGCGGAAAAGTCAAAGCGTTGCAGGATGTCATTATCATGGACGGCCCGGACAGCACCCCAAGACGCGCACGTATCAATCAGGTATTGAATTTCAAAGGACTGGAACGCGTTCTGGTTGATGAGGCAGTTGCCGGTGATATCGTGCTGATCAACGGTATTGACGAACTCGGCATTGGTACAACGGTGTGTGCAATTGATACGCCTGACGCGCTGCCGATGTTGAAGGTCGACGAGCCAACTCTGAACATGAATTTCATGGTCAATAATTCACCTCTGGCAGGACGTGAAGGTAAATTCGTGACCAGCCGTCAGATTCGTGACCGCCTGGATCGCGAACTGAAAGCAAACGTTGCATTGCGCGTCACTGATACCGGTGATGACACGACTTTTGAAGTATCAGGTCGCGGCGAGTTACATCTGACCATTTTGATTGAAAACATGCGCCGTGAAGGTTATGAGTTAGCCGTTTCACGTCCGCGGGTGGTGTTTAAAATGGTTGGCGATGTCCGGCATGAACCGTACGAATTGCTGTCGGTTGACGTAGAAGAAGCGAATCAGGGTGGCGTGATGGAAGAACTGGGCCGTCGTCGTGGTGATCTGCAGGATATGCAGCCAGATGGCAAGGGCAGGGTACGTCTGGAATATCGCATTCCGGCACGTGGCCTGATTGGATTTCAGGGCGAGTTTATGACTTTGACGCGCGGTACCGGTTTGATGAGTCACGTGTTTGATGAATACGCACCTGTCGACACCTCACGCGGTGAAATGGCCGGACGTCGTAACGGTGTGTTGATTTCTCAGGATGATGGGGCCGCTGTAGCCTATGCAATCTGGAAACTGCAGGATCGTGGCCGTATGTTTGTATCGCACAATGACCCGGTTTACGAAGGCATGATCATCGGTATCCACTCCCGTGATAATGATCTGGTTGTGAATCCGATCAAAGGTAAGCAGTTAACCAACGTTCGTTCATCCGGTACTGACGAAGCAGTTCGTCTCGTGCCACCGATCCAGATGTCACTGGAATACGCAGTGGAATTTATTGATGATGATGAATTGGTCGAAATTACGCCGAAAAGCATACGTTTGCGTAAGCGTTATTTGAAGGAACACGAGCGTAAGAAGGCGTCTCGCGATTCTTGATAAGATGCAGTTCCAGTAAAAAACCCGGCGATAAATTGGCCGGGTTTTTTATTGTTCAATCTGTGGTAATCATGGCGATGGTAGCTTCCACTGCAGCCTCAATGCCGGCTGCCGCTTCAGCAATATTCTGTGCCAGCATGTAAGCTGGGGTGCTGACCAGTTTGCGACCGGTATCAACAACGATTTCCTGCACCGGACAGTCCACCACATCGCCACCCATTGCTTCGATTGCCTGCGCAGTACTTTGGTCGTTGCCGATAGTCAGTTGTGCTCCCGGACCGTAAATCCCTGGAATCAAGGCTGGCGCAATGCAAATATAGCAGGCCGGCTTATTGGCTGACGCCATGGCTTTTGCAAAGCGCAGCACGTCGGCTTGAATCTGACACCTACTGCCTTTGAAGGCAAAGTCTGATAAATTTTTTGCAGCACCAAATCCACCCGGAAAAAATACTGCTGCATAGTCATGACTGTCTGCGCCAGCGATGTCGATTATCTCACCTCGCGCAATCCGTGCTGCTTCGATCAGAACATTGCGACTTTCACCTTCTGCAATCTGGCCACTCAGGTGGTTGATCACGTGACTTTGGTTGATATTGGGAGCCATGCATTGGTAACTTACGCCCGCGCACGATAAAGCCAGCATGGTAATGACGGCTTCATGAATTTCAGAACCGTCGAAAACGCCGCATCCAGACAAAACGATTGCTACTTTCATGATGTTTCCCCGTAATTAGTTTTAATGTGCAATTGTCAGACGTATGCCTAATGCGATAAAAATACTTCCTGCTGCCCGGTCCAGCCATAATCCTGCTCGTGAATGGCGGCTTAACCATTGGTCGACCGCTCCGGAAAATAGCCCAACAACCCAAAGTGAACAAGTGCCTGTGTGGTAAAAATTAATCCAAGCTGTGCGGTTTGAGGTCCGGCACACCCGTTTTCCTGAATCAAAAATTGCTGTAAAAATGAAAGAAAAAACAGAATAACTTTTGGATTGATGCTGTTAGCGATCAATCCTTTGGAAAATAACTTCAGTAAGCTTCCATGCTGGCTTCGTGATAGTTCTGATGTCAGCAACATTGAACTTGATTGGTCAGTCTGTAAAATTTATTTGGTAGTGCGCTTGAAATCATGAAACCGAAAGCCCATTGCAAACAGACTGATAAAATAGACGACCATACAGCAGGCAAGTATTTCAGCAAGACTGAGTGCGCGATAAACGACGTGTTGCTGCATTGCTATCCAGTCAAACTGGTTGCTCAGATAAAGGGCGGTTCCAGCCATGAAGATCAGGGCGATGGTCAGTTTGGTAAAAAATATTAGCCACCCTGATTGAGGCTGATAGATTCCGTGACGCCTGAGCAGAACAAATAAAAATCCGGCGTTGAAACAGGCACCCAGACCGACTGACAGCGCCAGTCCTACGTGCGCCAGAACAGGTATGAAAATTAAATTCATGATCTGCACTGCAACCATTACGCCGACCGCAATTTTGACCGGCGTCTTGATGTTTTGTTTGGCATAAAATCCTGGGGCCAGAATTTTAACGAGTATTAAGCCAATCAGACCGATGCCATATGCGACCAGAGCGTGACTGGTTTGTATTACCGCTGTAGCATCAAACAAACCATTATGGAAAAGCACCGCAGTAATCGGAACCGACAGCGTCGCAAGGCCTACTGCCGCCGGCAGCGCCAGCAAAAAGGTCAGTCGCAGGCCCCAGTCAAGCAGCGATGAATATTCTTCATGATCGCCCAGTGCGTCGGCCCGTGACAGACTTGGCAGCAAAATGGTGCCTAGCGCCACGCCTAACAGCGCAGTCGGAAACTCCATGAGTCGATCGGCGTATGAAAGCCAGGAAACACTGCCCGTGACTAAGTGGGAAGCGATGTTGGTATTGATTAATATGCTGAACTGGGACGCTGATACGGCAAAGATGGCCGGGGCCATATTTCGTAATACGCGTTTTACGCCGGGGTCTTGTAAGGACTTTATCGGTTGCAATGAAATACGCGGCAACATGCCTATCCTGATCAAATACGGAATCTGGATGCCAAGCTGCAAAATTCCGCCGATGACGACCGCAACGGCTAAAGCATAAATCGGTTGTTGAAAGTATCTGACCAGCACAACCGAGCCAAATATTGAGGCCAGATTAAATAATACCGGCGTAAATGCCGGGACTTTGAATTCTCGCCAGGTGTTCATAATTCCGCCCGCCAAAGCGACCAGTGAAATCAGGGTAATGTAAGGAAACATGATGCGGGTCATGACAACCGTCACATTAAATTTTTCTGAATCACGGACAAACCCGCTGGCAAGTGCGTAAACCAGAAGCGGCGAAGCAAGGATGCCAACAATGCTGGTTAAAACGAGACTCCAGGTTAATAAAGTGCCGACGGAATCTACCAGGGATTTTGTTGCAGCCACCCCTTTTTTGTCGTGATATTCGGTCAAAATTGGCACAAATGCCTGGGAAAAAGCGCCTTCGGCAAAAATACGGCGTAACAGGTTGGGAATCCTGAATGCGATGTTGTAAGCATCCGAATAAGCAGTTGCGCCAAAGGCATGAGCGATGAGCATATCTCGCAGCATCCCGGTAATGCGTGACAGCATGGTCATGCCACTGATTGTGGCCAAAGTTTTCAGCAGGTTCATGGTGCGGCATTATAGCGGGATGCCCTTTGTTTTAGTCGGGAAGCAACTGAATCGGTTTTTTGGTGTGAAATATGGTGATGCAGGCCAGACATTTGTTGTAACTTCTTAGAAAACCTATTAGAATAGCGAGCTGTTCAGAATTCTTCGGTCATCGCGGTTTGCGATGATAATTGATAAAGTTTAGGAAATTTCATGGCAAATACCGCACAGGCACGAAAACGTGCTCGTCAGGCAGTAAAACAAAATGCGCACAACTCGAGCCAACGTTCAACTTTACGTACTGCTATCAAAGCAGTTCGCAAGGCAATTCTTGCTGGTGACAAGGCTGCAGCAACTTCTATATTCCAGTCTTCGGTATCGACCATAGACAGCATTGCGGATAAGAAAATTATCCATAAAAACAAAGCTGCACGTCATAAAAGCCGTCTGTCTGCTGCTTTGAAAGCGCTGGCTTAACAGTTCTGCTGTCGATTTCGGATGGCGTCGTCGGTACGCAATACTGACACAACTGATTTGTTACCTTTCTCACTGAGAGGTGCGTTAAAAAATATAAAAACCACATGGAACTATTCGTGTGGTTTTTTGTCGTCAAAATTTAACCAGTCTGCCCCTTGGTTTGAACGCATAGTTAACGGGGCGCCAAATCAATTTCCATCCAGTCTCCCGGTAAAAGTGGGTGGCTTGCAAGCGAATAGGGGCCTATTGCACTTCGAATCAGTCGCAGGGTAGGCAGGCCAACTGCAGCAGTCATTCGCCGTACCTGGCGATTTTTTCCCTCTTTAAGTGTGATGGCCAGCCAACTGGTTGGTATGTCTGCCCTGTTTCGGATTGGCGGTGTCCGTGGCCATAACCAGTCTGGTTCCTCGATCTGTTGAGCCTGGCATGGCTGGGTAATGAAATCCCCCAGATTTAATGGCTGCCGGAGTTGCTGGAGTTGCAGTGGAAGTGGCGTTCCGTCTACCTGGACCAGGTACGTTTTCGATTCCTTGTGATCCGGGTGGCTGATTTTGTGTTGCAGTTTTCCGTCATCTGTCAGCAGCATCAATCCCTCGCTGTCGGCATCCAGTCTTCCTGCCGGGTAAATGCCCGGGACATCGATAAATTCGGCCAATGTCGGCCTGGTTTCATGCGGTGAAAATTGACTCATTACCTGAAAAGGTTTGTTGAACAGAATAAGTTTCATGCCGCTGTGAGGTAAGTTGACGAGGTAAGGCCGAATCGTAACACGGCAGCAATCAATGGAAATTTATGGCGCACTGTAAAATTGTAGTGCATAATGTGAAATTCATATCTTATGTCTTATATAAGAGCTGCGGTAAATCACGGGTCATGCGCAACAGACTACAAATTCGTGCAATTTATCGTTCTATGTATACAATAAGATTAATTGGAAATTGACGACGCTTCCCGGTTGCTCGGAGTTTCTGTCCTTTTGGTCTTCTTTAGTGCTGCACGCCCATCTCGGAGATAATAATGTATCAACATATCAATGTACCAGCTGACGGTCAAAAAATAACGGTTAATGCTGATTATTCAATCAATGTTCCAAACAACCCGATCATTCCCTACATCGAAGGCGATGGGACCGGCGTTGACATCAGTCCGGTGATGATCAAAGTAATTGATGCGGCTGTAGCCAAAGCGTACGGCGGTGAGCGCAAGATCAGCTGGATGGAAATTTTTGCAGGTGAGAAATCTACTCAGGTTTATGGGCCGGACGTCTGGTTGCCGGAAGAAACTTTGCGGGTATTGAAAGACTATGTCGTGTCCATCAAAGGGCCATTAACAACGCCAGTTGGCGGTGGCATTCGGTCATTGAATGTGGCGTTGCGTCAAGAGTTGGATTTGTATGTTTGTCTGCGTCCAGTGCGCTACTTTACTGGCGTTCCATCTCCGGTTCGGGAGCCAGAAAAAACTAATATGGTGATTTTCCGTGAAAATTCGGAAGATATATACGCTGGTATTGAATTTCAGGAAGGATCAGCGCAGGTTAAAAAGCTCATTGCATTCTTGGTGAATGAAATGGGCGTTAAAAAAATCCGGTTTCCTGAAACTTCTGGCATTGGCATCAAGCCGGTTTCGCGTGAAGGTACTGAGCGTTTGGTGCGTAAAGCTATCCAGTATGCAATTGACAATGACAAGCCATCAGTGACGATTGTTCACAAGGGCAACATCATGAAATATACAGAAGGTGGTTTCCGCGACTGGGCATATGCCTTGGCCCAAAAAGAATTTGCTGCAGAACTGATTGATGGCGGGCCATGGTGCAAATTCAAAAATCCCAAAACAGGTAAGGAAATCGTTGTTAAAGATTCTATAGCTGATGCATTTTTGCAGCAGATTTTGCTCCGGCCGGCTGAATACAGCGTTATTGCAACTTTAAATTTGAATGGCGACTATATTTCTGACGCACTGGCAGCTCAGGTGGGAGGTATTGGAATTGCACCTGGTGCAAATCTATCCGATTCGATTGCGATGTTTGAAGCTACTCACGGTACTGCTCCTAAATATGCAGGTAAGGATTATGTAAATCCTGGATCATTAATTCTGTCTGCTGAAATGATGCTGCGGCACATGGGCTGGTTAGAAGCTGCTGATTTGATTATCAGTTCAATGAGTAAATCAATCGCGCAGAAAAAAGTTACCTATGATTTTGCCAGACTGATGGAGGGCGCCACTCAACTTTCCTGCTCTGGATTCGGTAACGTCATGATTGAAAATATGTGAGTACCCTGAGCCGATGATTATCGGTTCCCTTGACTGTGAAAGTTGACTTGCATAAAAAAAGCTCCGCATGCGGAGCTTTTTAATTGCAGTCTAAAATTAATTAGGCGCTTGAATGTTTGATGCTTGCTTACCTTTAGGCCCTTGAGTTACCTCGAATTGTACTTTTTGGCCTTCCTTAAGCGTTTTGAATCCATTCATTTGGATTGCTGAGAAGTGGGCGAATAAATCTTCGCCGCCGTCGTCTGGAGTGATAAAGCCGAAGCCTTTTGAATCATTGAACCATTTAACTGTGCCTGTTGCCATAATACATCTTTCAGAAAATATCAAAAACACGAGCCGTCAAAGCCAGAAATTCAGCGAAATGCCAAACCCTCCTAAACCTGCCCTCTCAGTGTTAATGTGAAGAAAATATCTCATTAACAATTTCATTTTTGAGGGAATTATTAGGATTGTCAAGATTTTTCAGGCGCTGATGAAAAAATGGTCAAAATAATGTTACGAAAAACCAATTTAGTTCGTTTTTGCGACATTTTTAGTGATGATTTACAACACATTGCACGCTGTTACATTTGGGTAACGTGAATTGAGAAAATAAATTAAATAATAATCCCAGCTATTGATCTTCAGCAATTTATCGCCATCTTTTGAAAACAAAACGTGGAGTAAGAATTTGAATTACACTGTTTATTCAGCGCTTTGAATTAGTGGGAAACAGTTAAATTTATTTATGGCAAATAAGCACGAAAATAGTACAGTGATAGAGCGGCAGACGCAAAAGACCAAGCCGCCGTCGATGTTTCAGGTTGTGCTGCTGAATGATGACTACACTCCAATGGAGTTTGTTGTTGTCGTAATTCAAGAATATTTTAATAAAGACCGTGAAACAGCGATGCAAATTATGCTGAAAGTGCACCGTGATGGTAAAGGCGTATGCGGGGTTTTTCCTAAAGATATTGCTGCTACAAAAGTCGATTTGGTAATGGCATATGCCAGGCAAGCGGGGCATCCCCTGCAATGTGTGATGGAGGAAGTATGATTGCGCAAGAATTGGAAGTTAGTTTGCATATGGCGTTCGTTGAGGCGCGGCAAGCCAGGTATGAATTTATTACTGTCGAACATCTGTTGCTCGCGCTGATGGATAATCCATCAGCTGCCGAGGTGATGCGCGCCTGTGCCGTCAACATTGAAGATCTGCGCAAGACTTTGAGCAATTTCGTCAGTGACAATACGCCTACCGTTGCAGGTACCGGTGAGGTCGACACGCAGCCAACACTGGGATTTCAGCGCGTTATTCAGCGCGCTATTATGCATGTGCAATCAGCGTCCAATGGCAAGAAAGAAGTGAATGGTGCCAATGTGCTGGTTGCCATATTTGGAGAGAAAGATTCTCACGCCGTTTACTACCTCCATCAGCAGGGTGTAACTCGACTGGACGTGGTTAATTTCATTTCACATGGAGTCAGGAAAGATCATCCCGCAGATCCTCAAAAATCACCTGAGGGAGTTGAAGAGTCTCATACCGAGGCGCAACCCAAAGAAAGTGCCCTCGATCAATTCACTTTGAACTTGAATAAAGCTGCCGCCGAGGGAAAAATTGATCCCTTGGTTGGGCGTGACAGTGAAGTGGAACGGGTTGTGCAGATATTGTGCCGTCGCCGTAAAAATAATCCGTTGCTGGTCGGTGAAGCAGGTGTCGGTAAGACTGCAATCGCTGAAGGATTGGCGCTGCGCATAACGATGGGAGACGTGCCGGATATTCTCGAAAATGCGGTCGTCTATTCATTGGATATGGGGTCGTTGCTGGCCGGGACAAAATATCGTGGCGATTTTGAATTGCGTTTGAAGGCGGTATTGAAACAGTTAAAAGATGCACCGAACGGAATTTTATTTATTGATGAAATCCACACCATTATTGGTGCCGGCTCTGCTTCTGGCGGTACATTGGATGCGTCCAACCTGCTGAAGCCAGCGTTGTCGTCAGGCCAGTTGAAATGTATAGGCGCGACGACTTACACCGAATACCGTGGGGTTTTTGAAAAAGATCATGCCTTGTCGCGCCGGTTTCAAAAGATCGACATTATCGAACCAACCATTGAACAGACAGTGCAGATATTGCGAGGTTTGAAAACCCGATTTGAAGAGCATCACAACGTAAAATATTCAACCTCTGCGCTGACCTCGGCTGCGGAGTTGTCGGCACGATTTATCAATGACAGACATTTGCCCGACAAAGCGATCGATGTCATCGACGAGGCTGGTGCTGCGCAACGTGTGTTGCCAAAATCAAAGCAAAAGAAAACCATAGGCAAGTTTGAAATCGAAGAAATCATTTCCAAGATTGCGCGCATCCCTCCACAGACGGTAAATCAGGATGATCGCAGCAAGCTGCAGACGATCGAACGAGATTTGAAGAACGTGGTATTTGGTCAGGACCCTGCCATCGATGCTCTGTCGTCATCCATAAAAATGGCGCGCGCAGGTTTGGGCAAACTCGACAAGCCTATCGGATCGTTCCTGTTTTCCGGACCGACCGGAGTGGGTAAAACCGAGATGGCGAAACAACTTGCATTTACCTTGGGCATAGAACTGATTCGCTTTGACATGTCTGAGTACATGGAGCGTCATGCTGTCAGTCGTCTGATCGGTGCTCCGCCTGGTTATGTAGGTTTTGATCAGGGTGGATTGCTGACGGAAGCCATCACCAAAAAGCCACATACTGTGCTGCTGCTGGATGAGATTGAAAAAGCGCATCCGGATGTGTTTAATATTTTGTTGCAAGTGATGGATCATGGCACGCTGACTGATAACAACGGTCGCAAGGCCGATTTTCGCAATGTGATCATTATCATGACAACGAACGCCGGTGCGGAAAGCCTGCAGAAACGATCCATCGGATTTACAGACAATAAAGAAGCCGGCGATGAAATGGCCGACATCAAACGGATGTTTACGCCTGAGTTCCGTAATCGTTTGGATGCCATTATCAGTTTTGGTGCGTTGAGCGAGGAAATTATTTTGCGGGTGGTCGATAAATTCCTGATGCAACTGGAAGAACAGCTGCATGAGAAAAAGGTCGATGCTATTTTTACTGAAAATCTTCGGAACTATCTCGGTAAAAAGGGCTTTGATCCATTAATGGGCGCTCGCCCAATGGCCCGGCTGATTCAGGACATGATACGTAAGGCTCTGGCAGATGAATTACTGTTTGGGAAATTGGTTACTGGCGGAAAAGTCGTAGTTGATCTGGATGAAAATAATCAGATCAAGTTGAATTTTTCTGAAAGTGATCCTAAATCTTCAGCAACTCAGGAAGCAGTAGAAACCGAGTAAGCAATATCTGCTCGAAAAAAAACCGGCTGGACGAAGCCGGTTTTTTTTTGCGGGTGGCGCCAGAAAAAATGCGATCAGGTATCGTTGGCAATTTTCAGCATTTGATTCGCACCATGGGTTCTCTGTGCACTCGATATGCCCGAATTCGACAGTTTGAATACATCCAGAGACTGGGTCAATTTTTCCGCCTCATAGTTCATTGAAGAAGCAGCAGAAGCCGCCTCTTCAACCATGGCAGAGTTTTGCTGCGTCATTTCATCCATGTGTTCAATTGCACGGCCAATTTCCTGAATGCCGGCACTTTGATCCTGACTGGCTGCAGATATCTCTTTCATGATGTCACTGACCCGCTTGACCGAATCAACAATTTCGCCCATCGTTTTTCCTGCCTGATCCACCAGTTGGGAACCTTGGGTGACCTTGTCGACGGAATCACTGATCAGCGTTTTGATCTCCTTGGCTGCAGCAGCACTGCGTTGCGCCAGATTGCGCACTTCAGACGCCACGACGGCAAAGCCGCGTCCCTGTTCGCCGGCACGAGCAGCTTCCACAGCGGCATTTAATGCCAGAATATTGGTCTGAAATGCAATTCCGTCAATCACAGTAATAATGTCGACGATTTTTTTCGACGAGCCATTAATTTCCGACATGGTCCCAATCACCTGATTCACGACATCACCACCTTTAACTGCAACATCGGTTGCCACATCGGAGAGGCGATTAGCCTGTTTGGCATTATCAGCATTCTGCTTGACCGTATCACTCAACGAAGCCATCGAGCTGGACGTTTCCTGCAGGCTGTTGGCCTGCGATTCGGTACGAGAAGAAAGGTCGTTGTTACCGGACGAAATTTCTGAACTGGCGACCTTGATTGTTTCGGCGGATAACTTAATTTCCGACACCATCATTTCCAGTTTACTTTTCATTTCTTTTAACGCTACCAGCAGGCTGGTCTTGTCACCGGGATCGGTTGCAATGTCCATGGACAAATCACCGGCCGCAACTGCCACCGCTATTTCACGGGTATATTCAGGTTCGCCTCCCAACTGTTGCCAGATACCGCGCACCACAATAAACGACACACCACCCAGAGAAGCAATAATCATGACAGCGACAAAAATTGTCGTATAAAGCACATTGTTGACGCTATTGCCGCTGCGCTCAACGCCATCCTTAAATTGCTTTTTTGCGATGTCCTGCGTTTTTGCTAAATCGGCCTGTAGCGTATTGAGCGTGGTCTGCATTTTTCCGATTAGCGGGGTTGGATCTCCCTGATCCAGGTCCATCATGATTTTGGCGACGCTTAAAGCGGGCGAGTAATAGGCCTCAAATTCCTTGGTAAGGCGCTCTGAAGTTTCAACCTGGCCCTCAATTTTCCCCAGTGACTTTATGTTTTCACGCAGATTTTTGACAGTTTGTTCGATGGCGTCGAGTCGTTTTTTGTCACCTTCACTCACCGCTTCCTGCAGTGCCTTGACCATGCCGTTAACATCCGTGATCAGTGTTTTGGACTGATCCAATAACGGATAATCTACAGCTTCAGTCGTTTTAATTGAGGAAATGGCGATCGTGGCAAAATAGACGCTCACTGCCAGTCCGATACTGAAAATTACAGTAGCGGTGGCGGGTAATGACCAGATCCGGCGCTTGATGCTCATACTCATATAACTACCTCTCGATTAGGCTTGCAAATGTCACTGAATTAATCCGTCGCGTACAACACTTTGACGCTGCTGTCGACTGCACTTTTTTCAATATAACCAATCGTGCCGGAATTGGACGTAACCTGTTTTTTTACCTCAGCCGAATTGGCCATTTCTTTTGGTGGCGTACCCTTGCCAGAAAAAGTCAGACGTGACCAGGTTGCTTTGATCTGGGATGGCGATTTGTCTGTCACCTTGCTGTAAAACTGTTTGCGTGCGTCATTTGAGTCGGATTGATCCAATAACGTGACGCTGGCACCATTCGGCAATACAAACGAACTGCCGGTATATAACGCGGCAACCTGGTCATGCGTTAAATTGGGTATATCGCTTTTCGAACTGGCAACTACGGCGACCTGAGCAAAACAGCCAAGCGAAAACAGACATCCAATCAAGCAGGAAATTACGTGCACAAATATAGTTTTTTTCATTTTTAGTCTCATCAAAATACGCGGTCATAGCCGATTCTGAACACGTTCACATTACCGCCCCAATTGCTGGTGGTGTCATAGTTACGATCTATTTGTGCCTTGATATCGCTGCTAGAATCGATGTCGTAGCGCAGTGTCAGCGCGGCGCGCCTATAGTTGGCGGCTGCATATGCCGGCAGGTCTGGCGTATTGTGCTGCGTATACAAAGAGTAATTTACGAAAGGTGTCCACTTGCCCAGGCGCAGACCGGCGCCGATGGTTGATGCCGGTGCTTTGTATGAGTAAATCGGCGCCGTCGAATAATTTCTATCGGTTTCAGTGACTTCGGACAGCATGAACCACGTATCGAAATCGAGATTAAGCGCCATGCCATAGGCTTTTAAATCGGCAACTGCGTCAATCGCCGGACTGACACTGTTATTGGTATTGGTCGCAGTCGCTTTCAAATACACCAGGCGCATGGTCAGAGGACCATGGTTGATTTCTGCGTCAGCGCCAAGTATTCCGCCCCATTTCACGTCGTTGTCGCCAGGGTAAGACAGCAGGTAGTAGCGTGAGTTGGCTACTCTTTCTTCACCGCCAAAAATGCTGGCTGTCAGATTGGTGTCGCCAAAGCTGTTGGTATAGCGCAGACTGACGCCGTTATAGTTGGTAGCATCCCAGCCATACAGTTCTGGTGGCACGCTGATCCACGGGTAGGCAAAACCTGCGTCCTGAAAGGAAGAGTAATAGTACAAAGGAATTCGTTGGCGACCCAAATGAACTTCAAAATGTTGATCAATCTTGTAATTGAAGTACGCCCAATTGACGTTGGGCGTCGTGTCAGTTCCGCGTACGACCACCTGGCCAACAAAATTAAATTGCGGACTGAAGTTGTACTGAACCTGTATCCCTGCATGAGAATCTGGCTTCAATGAAAAATTATTACCGTACACGCCGCCATTCGACCAGTCCGTCGTATAGCAGGGGCAATTAATTCCCACGAGTTGTGCCGGTCCGGAATAATTCGACGGCAGGCCGCTGGCATGTTCGCTACCGCCGATGAGCGACAGAAACCCGCTGAACTGAAAATTTTTGCCGAATTCGGATTCGCCGCTGGTATTGGCTGAGACCGAATCTGAACCATTTCCATCGGCTGCCAGTGCCGGTACGAATGATCCGGAGACAGCGAGCAGGGCTCCAAAAATTGTGTTTTGCATTAGTTTTAAAGGCATGATTTGGTAGGCTTTGGGCATAGTCACTTCCAATTTACTGGGTTTTAATTAAAGTTAAGCATGGTGAAAAAACAGAATCTGTCCCGCGTTCTTGAGTTTCATTATAGTTGCCACCTGAAAAATGCAAATAAAATGTACAGAATTTGTAAATAAATCTGATTGCCCGGCACCATCGGCGAGAAAAAATTATTTTTGTGTACTTTAAATCAAATTTTTAAGACAACTCTGATGAGTCGATGTGATGCGACCGGGCCAGTTCAGATTGGCCCGAATCAAAAAGCGTGGAAAGTGGAAGTATTATTTAGATAAGGGAGGCTGGCGGAAATCAATGCAATGCGGTCAATGTTTTCCTGTGCTGCCAAAACCGCCTGCGCCGCGTTCGGTGTGTGCAAAATCATCGACTAGCTCAAAGTCAACCTGAACGACGGGCACAATGATGAGTTGAGCCAAACGTTCCATGGGCTGGAGGGTGAATGCGGACTGGCCACGATTCCAGGTTGAGATCATCAATTGTCCCTGATAATCAGAATCAATTAATCCGACAAGATTGCCAAGCACGATGCCGTTTTTATGGCCCATGCCACTGCGCGGCAAGATCATCGCCGCGTAATTCGGATCTGCGAGATGAATCGCCAACCCGGTTGGAATGAGCACAGTCTGTCCGGCTTCTATGGTGATGGGGGCGTCAATGCAGGCGCGCAGATCGAGACCGGCACTGCCCGGTGTGGCGTAAGTGGGCAACTGGTCTTTCATACGCGGGTCAAGAATTTTAACGGCAATATTTTTCATAGTGGGCTCAAATCCGACGTGCGATTTCTGTGATTAATTGGCGGGCCAGATTGGTTTTGTCATTCTGTGGCAGTGAATAATGTCCCTTGTCGTCAAACAAAACGATTTCATTCTGGTTTTGGCCCAGGGTCTTCTGTGCGATATTGCCGACCAGCAGCGGGACATTTTTTTTAAGACGTTTGATCGTGCTGTACTTGATCAGATTCTCTGATTCCGCAGCAAAGCCAACACAATACGGCGGATTTTCCAGCGAGGCCACTTCGGCCAGAATATCGGGATTTTGTTCAAACTGCAGTTTTGGAAAATCCTCGCCACCATTTTTTTTCAGCTTCTGCTTGCTGATATTGCTGATGCGCCAGTCAGCCACCGCGGCAACCGAAATAAAAATATCCTGTTCAGCAATTTGTGCAAACACTGCATCATGCATTTGCTGCGCAGTCTGCACCTGATGCCGGATACAACCGTAAGGATTGTTGAGAGCCGTAGGGCCGGAAATCAGTTGCACCGTCGCACCGGCTTCAAAAGCCGCCTGTGCGATGGCATAGCCCATTTTTCCTGAAGATAAATTGGTCATGCCGCGCACCGGATCGATAGGTTCATAGGTCGGGCCGGCGGTAATCAGCACCCGTTTTCCGGCAAGTGATTTCGGCGTGAATCTGGCCAGTAACTCGGCAATAATCTGATCCGGTTCCAGCATGCGACCCATGCCGGTTTCACCACAGGCCTGATCGCCGGCGGACGGCCCTAATATCTGTACACCATCTTCGATCAGCTGTCTGACATTGCGCCGGGTTGCCGGTTTGTCCCACATCTCGACGTTCATTGCCGGTGCGATCAGCAGCGGCACATCGTCAGGCCGGGCTGCACATAAACTCGACAGCAGATTATCGCAATGGCCATGCGCCAGTTTGGCGATGAAGTCAGTGGAGCAGGGGGCGATCAGAATGGCGTCGGCTTGACGGCTTAATTCGATGTGGGCCATATTATTGTTGATACGCCCATCCCACTGATCGGTGTACACGGCTTTTCCCGACAGTGCCTGCATGGTCACCGTCGTGATGAACTGGCATGCGGCTTCGGTCATGACTACCTGCACGGTCGCTTCCTGCCTGATCAGACTGCGACAGAGTTCCGCCGACTTGTAACAGGCTATCCCGCCAGTGAGCCCAAGCAGGATGTGTTTGCCTTTGAGTGGATTGCCGTTAGCCATGATTTCCTCTTAGGTTCGTCGCAATTATTTGTTTTTTACTCTGCGTAACTCATCCAGAATAAACAGGGCCGCGCCCAGACAGATGGCGCTGTCAGCCAGATTGAATGCGGCGAAATGACTGTGGCCATAATAGAAGTCCAGAAAATCGATGACATGGCCATACATCAGCCGGTCGATGACATTGCCCAGAGCGCCACCGAGTATGAGTGCCAGCGACCAGCAAAACAGTTTCTGACTGCTGCTGTTTTTGATCAGGTAAATGATATACAGGGCCGCACAGATACCAATGCCGGTAAATAAATGTCGCTGCCAACCCGATTCGTGCGCCAGAAAACTGAAGGCAGCGCCCGGATTGTATGCCAGTACCAGATTGAAAAAGCTGGTTACTGGCATGGATTCGCCGTAAGTAAATAATTTCGAGATTGTTATTTTGGACAGCTGATCGAGCAAAATGACGATGGCTGATATGCCCAGCCATGGAACGATGCTGCTGCCGGAACTACTTTTTTTTGAGGCCATAAAATCAAATGGAAGTTAAGGTAAATAAAAAAGCGGCTCAAAAAATATCGGAGCCGCTGCAATCAGGCATAACGACGGGCTTCACCCTGTTCAAATAAATTTTCAACGCAACGTCTGCACAATCCGGGATGAGCGGCCAGGTAGCCGACATCTGCACGATAGTGCCAGCAGCGCTCGCATTTGATGTAGTTTGACGCGGACACCAGCACGGCTTCCTCTTCTGCCGAATGCACCAGTTCCACCTTCGCCGCTGAGGTAATGAACACGAATTTCAGATCGTCACCCAGGCTGCTGAGCAGTTCGAATTTGGTATCGGTGACGCGGAGGGTAATTTCGGCCTGCAGTGCGGCGCCGATCTTGCCGGCTACCCGGGCTTCTTCGAGCTGCTTGGTCACATCCAGCCGGATGTTGCGCAGTTCGGCATATTTTCCGATTAACGCTGCATGATCTTGGACTTCAGGCAAAACGTAAAACAGCTGGGTGAAGATCGTCTCGTCACTTTGTCGATAGGCTTCACTGCCGGCAAAATACTGCCAGGCTTCTTCTGCTGTGAACGACAGGGTCGGTGCCATTAGACGGATCAGGGACTGGGCGATATACCATAACGCACTTTGCGCCGAACGCCGTGCGGCTGAATTCACACCGCTGGTGTACAGTCGGTCTTTCAGGATATCCAGATAAAATCCACCCAGATCTTCCGAACAAAAACTCTGCAGTTTTGCAATGACAGGATGGAATTCGAAATCCTGGTAATGCGCCAGGACTTCGTTTTGCAGTGCCTGCATATTGGCTATTGCGTAGCGATCGATTTCGAGCATGTCTGCGACAGCAACCAGATCCTTGCCTGCATCAAAATCCGAAGTATTGGCCAGCAAAAAACGCAGCGTATTGCGGATGCGGCGATACGATTCGGTAACCCGTTTCAAGATCTCGTCCGAAATGGTGATTTCGCTGGTGTAATCCGACGAAGCTACCCACAGCCGCAAAATATCGGCCCCCAGCGTATTGAAAATGGTTTGCGGATCCACGCCATTGCCCAGTGACTTGGACATCTTGCGTCCCTCGCCGTCCACGACAAATCCGTGGGTCAGCAACGCCTTGTAGGGTGCGCAGCGATTCAGCATGCTTGACGTCAGCAGCGACGAATGGAACCAGCCGCGATGCTGGTCCGAGCCTTCCAGATACAGATCAGCCGGAAAGCCTGCTGGATGCGAGCCGCGCAGAACAGTCTGATGGGTGCAGCCGGAATCAAACCAGACGTCCAGCGTGTCCTTGTTCTTGATGTACATCGGCGCCTCGTCGCCGAGCAGATCTGCCGGTTCGATAGCCTGCCAGACTTCGATGCCTTCCTGTTCAATGCGTCTGGCAATCATCTCCAGCAATTCGCCGGTGCGGGGATGCAGCTGGCCGGTTTCCTTGTGCAGGAAAAACGCCATCGGCACACCCCATTGGCGTTGACGGGAGAGTGTCCAGTCAGGCCGGTTGGCGATCATGCCTTCCAGTCGCGCCTTGCCCCAGGCTGGGTAAAACCGGGTGGCTTCAATGCCCTCGAGTGCCGTCTCACGCAGGCTGCTCCCACCATCCTTGGGTGTGACATCCATGCGCGCAAACCACTGCGAAGTGGCGCGGAAAATGATGGGCGTTTTATGACGCCAGCAGTGCATATAGCTGTGTTCAAACATCACCAGCCTGAACAATGTTCCTGCTTCTTTGAGCTTGTCGCAGATCGGCTTGGATGCTTCCCAGATGGTCATGCCGCCAAAGAATGGCAGCCACGAGGCATATTTGCCGTCTCCCATGACCGGACTGATGATGTCATCATCCTTCATGCCATGCGCCTTGCAGGAGTTGTAATCTTCGATGCCGTAGGCTGGCGCCGAGTGCACCACGCCGGTTCCGCTGTCGGTCGTCACATACTCGCCACAATATACCGGCGATACGCGGTCGTAACCGGGGTCCATGGCGGCCAGCGGATGTTTGAATTCGATCAGAGATAAATCGGCACCTTGACAGGTGGCCAGCACCTGGCCTTCCAGGCCGTAGTTTTTCAGCGAAGCTTCCACCAGATCCTGCGCCAGAATCAGCAGGGTAGGCACACCATCCTTGACAGTCTGTACCAGCGCATAGGTCACATCGGGATGGACGTTGAGTGCCTGATTCGACGGAATGGTCCACGGTGTCGTAGTCCAGATCACGCAATAACCGTGTTGCACCGGCAGTGCGCTCAGACCGAAGGCAGCAGCGATTTTATCGAACTGCAAAAACGGGAAGCCGACGTCGATCGATGGATCACGTTTATCCTGATATTCGACCTCGGCTTCAGCAAGCGCCGATCCGCAATCAAAACACCAGTTAACCGGTTTTAGTCCGCGATACACGTAGCCCTTGTCGAGGATTGTGCCCAATGCGCGCAATTCATCGGCCTCATTGCCAAATGCCATTGTTTTATACGGATTGTCCCAGTCAGCCAATACGCCGAGCCGTTTGAAGTCGATGCGTTGTTTGTCGATCTGTGTTTCTGCATAAGCGCGCGCCTTGGTCTGCACTTCGGCCACCGGCAAATGTTTGCCGAACTGTTTTTCGATCTGGATTTCAATCGGCATACCATGGCAGTCCCAGCCAGGTGTGTAGGGCGCATCAAAACCGGCCAGTGTGCGCGCCTTGATGATCATGTCTTTTAAAATTTTATTGACCGCATGACCCAGGTGGATTTCGCCATTGGCGTAAGGTGGTCCATCGTGCAGCACAAAACTCGGCCGACCCTGCGCAGCCTTGCGGATACGCTGATAGATTTTTTTATCCTGCCATTCCTTGACCCACTGCGGTTCGCGTTTGGCCAGGTCGCCGCGCATTGGAAAGGCGGTTTCAGTCATGTTGACCGGGTAGCTGGATTTGCTTGGTTTTTCTTTAGACATGGTGCGCTCTTAAACTTTTCAGGTGATTTTCATTGTGAAGTGATTGCTGCAGGCTGAATGATCTGATTCACTTCAAATTCGGTCGGTTGCCGATTTGCTGCGATTGCCGCGTAATGGAATGGTACTGATGCCATGCTGCCGGAAGTAAGCGCGAGCAGTTTCAGCATCCTGATGGATGGCTGCGGTCATGCTGGCCATATCGGGAAATTTTTGTTCATCTCGAATTTTTTGCAGGAATTCAACCTGCACCAATTTTCCGTAGCACGATTCGTTGTAATCAAAAACATGCGTCTCCAGCAAAACCCGGCCCGCGTCTTCAACTGTCGGTCGCACTCCAAGAGATGCCACCGCCGGCATCGGCTGCTCGTTCAAGCCATGCACCTGCACCACAAACACGCCATGAACGGCAGGACGTTGATGGGCAAAGCGCAGATTCAGTGTCGGAAAGCCGATGGTACGGCCCAGTTTTTGACCATGGACAACCCGGCCCGAGATCGTGAACGGATGGCCGATCAGCGCGAAGCTGGTTTTGAAATCACCGACTGCGAGGGCTTCGCGCACCGAGGATGAAGAAATACGCTTGCCGCTGCTGGTGACTGTTGGCAGGGTGACGACTTCAAAACCATATTGTTGACCTGCCTCCTGCAGCATCTTCACATTGCCGGCGCGTTTGGCGCCAAAACAGAAATCCTCACCGACCATGAGCCACTTCACCCGCAAACCCCGCACCAGCACTTTTTCGATGAAATCGTGGGGCGATTGATTCGCAAACGTGGCATTAAAGTGTTCAACGATGATGTTGTCCATGCCGGCGAGCGCCATGGCATTCATGTTGTCGCGTAAATTGGAAATGCGGGTTGGTGCCTTATCGGCGTGGCCCACCCGCATGGCAAAAAATTCGCGCGGGTGCGGTTCGAACGTCATGACGGACGCACTGGCGTTGAGACGGTTTGCGGCCTGACGGACTTGCGCGAGCAGTGCCTGATGACCAAGATGAACACCATCAAAATTGCCTATGGTGAGCGCGCACGGGCGATCTGGAATTGAGTGTGAGAGTCCGCGAAATACCTTCATTCTTGCTTGTTTGCCTTAGTGAGAATAGCGATGCAAAACATTGGATTATAAAGGTTTTTAGCGCGTTTCTTGCCGGAGTTTTGCGGTTTTTAAGCCATTCCGGTTTTTAAATCCAGTAATTACAACGGGCTCCAGTGCGCGTTGATGGTACTGATGGCACTTAATCCTGCGGTTTCAGTGCGCAAAATCCTTCGGCCCATCGAGAGCGGGATCGCACCCTGGCTGATGGCAAGTTGACATTCCTGTTCAGTAAATCCGCCTTCAGGGCCGATCATCAAGGTAATTGCCTGGGACGGGTGATGTCGCGCCCAGTCGGCCAGCGACAGATCAGCATGAGGGCTCAACAGGATACGACGATGCAGATCCTGCTGAGTGACCCATTGTTTAAAGTCGATCATATTTCCCAGATGAGCCAGTCGGTTGCGCCCACATTGTTCACTCGCTGAAGCAATAATACCCTCCCAGTGAGTGCGGCGTTTTTCTGCGCGTTCTCCTGACAGGCGGGTCACGCAGCGCTGTGCGAGCAGCGGCTGAATGCCGGCTGCACCCAGCTCTACTGCCTTTTCAACTATCCAGTCCATTTTGCCGGATTCGGGTATCGCCTGGGCCAGATTGATGGAATAGGGCAGCTCGGCTTCAGCCGGGTCAAAGGTTTTTATTTCTGCGCTGGCCCGTTTTCTGTCGATTGCGATCAGACTGGCCACATAGCAGCCACCCAGACCATTGAACAGGACAATCTGATCACCCTGTACCATGCGCAGCACCTGACAATGATGAGCAACGGTTTCGGGTAACTCGATGACTGCACCGATAGTCAGATCTGACGGATAAAAGAAGCGCGGCATAATTTTTCAGGATGGCGGAAAGTGCCTATGCTAATCCAACACTGGCAGAATTAGTCGAAAGTCGAGTGATTTTTAGCAGATCGATGCGTCATACCGATGTCGCATCGAATGGCTGATTAAACAATGTCGACCATAATTGAATGACTGTTTCGGCCTGTGCCTGCGCAAAATCGGCATCGACCTGGGCAGAATCGATGCCCTGCAGCCGGATTGTATGTTGCAGCTTGCGCCAGTGGCGGTAAATGTCGGCGACCTCTTTGGCGCTTTGAGCCGGAATCAGTCCCAGTTCTCCGCAGGTGATGAGCAAAGCGATGTTCCCATAATTGGCGCACAGCTGCGGATAATCGTGGGCATGGCGCAGGACCAGATATTGCACCATGAATTCAATGTCGATCATGCCGCCCGGGCTGTGTTTCAAATCAAACTGACCGGCGTGCTCACCATGTGCGGCGCTCATTTTCCGGCGCATGAGCAGAACGTCCAGTTTCAGTTTTTCCGGATCCCGTTGCTGACACAGGATCTGTTGACGCAGGGCGTCAAATTTTTTGACCAGTTCCAGCGGACCGGTGCAGCAGCGCGCGCGCGTCAGCGCCTGATGTTCCCAGGCCCAGGCTGAATGAGTCTGGTAATGATCGAAGGCCTGGATTGACGACACCATCAGCCCGCTCGCACCATCTGGACGCAGCGCAATGTCGATATCAAACAAAATGCCTGCCGATGTGGGCGTAGTCATCCAGGTGATGAAACGCTGCGCCAGTTTTGCGTAATTTGCCGGCGCATCCTGGTCGTCATCATCGTAGATAAATACCACATCCAGATCAGACGCATAACTCAATTCTTTCCCGCCGAGTTTTCCATAAGCGACTACTGAAAACAGTGGCGTCTCGCGATGCCGCTGAGGGATGGTTTTCCAGACGGCATTGACGGTAGCTGCGACGATGATATCGGCCAGTTGTGAGAGCTGATCGGCCAGTCGTTCGACGCTCAGCATGCCATCCAGATCCTGGGCAAGCAAACGAAATAACTGCGCGTGGTGCATTTCGCGCAGGGTGTCCAGCAGGTGTTCGGTATCGTTGGCCTGCAGCTGCAGTTGGGCATCCAGATCTGCCGCAAAGACTGACCAGTCAGGTGCCTGGTGCAGCGTCGATACGGCCAGCAATTCGTCGAGCAGAATGGGATGACGGATCAGATAACGTGCCGCCCAATCGCTGGAATGCATCATGCGAATTAATCTTTGCAGCGATTGCGGATATTCAATCAGCAGGGACAAATACGAAGCGCGTCGCACAATGGCTTCGATCAGGTCCAGCAGGCGTTGCAGGGTAATGCAATGCTGATCGGGCAGAACGGCGATCATTGCCAGAGCGCGATTGAGCAACATCATGCATTTGTTCTTGGTGGCTTCTGACAGCGAACGCAGGCGCGGGGCCTGCAGGCTGCGCGTCACAATTAATGCAGCCTGATCAGGATTCTGGAACGCCAGCCTGGTCAAGATCGGCTGCATGATTTCCTGATTTTCCGCATCGGAAAAATTGGCACTGATCTCGGCGACTTCAGAATCTTTCGAACCAAAAATAATATCGAACTGATGCGCCACAAAAGCGCGGTGAGTAGCGAGTTCAGTGTTGAGTTTTGCCAGGTCGGCGTAACCCATCATCTGCGCGACAATTTCACCGTCCTCTGCGCTCGCGGGCATGCTGTGGGTTTGTGCATCGTCCAGGTATTGGAGTCGATGTTCCAGATTGCGCAAGAATGTATAGGACGCCAATAAATGGTCGACAATCTTATTGTCCAGTATCGAAAGCTGGGCAAGAATTCTCAGAGTCTCGCGGGTGGAACGATTGCGCAACAGCGGTTCGCGACCACCTCTGATGAGCTGAAATACCTGGGTCAGAAATTCAATTTCCCGAATTCCTCCGCGCCCCAGTTTGACGTTGTTGGCGCGCTCCGGATGACGCGTTTCCTGGCGGCTGACCTCGGCACGAATCTGACTGTGCATCGCCCGGAGTGAATCGATCACTGAAAAATCCAGGTAACGACGATACACGAACGGCTGAACGATTTTTTCCAGTGCCGCGATCTGCTCAGGCAAACCAGTAATGGCACGAGCCTTGACCCAGGCATAACGTTCCCATTCGCGACCCTGGACCATCAGGTATTCTTCGAGCATGCCGAAGCTGGCTACCAGTGGTCCGGACGCGCCGTTCGGGCGCAAGGCCATATCGACCCTGAAGGTGAATCCGTCTTCACCGATTTCAGAAATGGCGGCTATCAGTTTTTTTCCCAGACGACTGAAAAATTCGTGGTTCGACAGACTTTTCTGGCCGGCTTCGATTCGGGTGTCGCCATCCTCAGGGTAAATAAAAATCAGATCGATGTCGGAAGAAACATTGAGTTCGCGGCCTCCCAGCTTGCCCATGCCCAGCACGATCAGTTCCTGCACGTCACCGCTGGTTTCGGATACCGGAACGCCATACAACGACTGCATTTCCTGGTTAATGGCGGCTGCCGCTGTCTGCAGTGCAAAATCGGCAAAACTGCTCATGACCGTCACCACTTCGTTCAGGTCGGCCCGGCCAGCGAGATCTTTTTCAATTAGCGTGCAAACTACCAGATTCCGCAATCGGCGCAGCGCATGCTGCAGACTTAAGGGTGCCGGATTGCCTGGCGGTCGAACATTTGTGGTTTCTTTTTGTAAAAAGTTCGCAAAAGTGGCTGGGGTCAAGGATAATCCGGCTAGTTCCGCGATTTGTTCCGACCGGGTCAGTGATCCGGCAGTTACCCCGGCGCCGGCCTGCACCCAACGTGAATAAAATCGTGAGGTGTTGTGATGATTGAGTTGAGCGTACTGACAGTGTGAATTCATGCTTGACCGGGTAATTTTGATAATCTGTTGCTGCCTGTTGTGAGCTGCGATATTAAGACGATTTGATCGGCGAAATTAAAAAATATTTGGTTTATTAATAATAATCTATGCTATTTAAGCAATCTTGCTCGCAAAAGCGTTGTCGCGCCTGCATTCAAAACGGGTTTTTCAGGAAATGACTTCAGAATTGCGCAATTCCCCTCCGACTCCTGATTCCGACTGTTCAGAGCATCCTGTTGCCCATCGCTGGCATGTGCTGCGGCGCGCCTATGTCAGGCTGAATCTGCTGACGCATCACGTTCTTGGCTTCTGCCTGAAATGTTTAGTCCTGTTTTATCTGCTGTTTTGTATTTTGTTTCTGGTGCTGCGGTATGCGCTGTTGCCTAATATTGGCAATTACAAGTCCGATATTGAACATCTGCTCGGAAATTCAATTGGCAGGCAGGTCAGCATCGAGCAGATTTCGGCTTCCTGGCAGGGATTGCGTCCAAACCTGCAACTGCAGCAGGTTGCCATTCATGATCAACAGGGCAAGGCCGCGCTGGTTTTGCCGAATGTCAGCGTGACGGTCTCGTGGCTGTCGGTATTTTTTGGGCAGGTGCGATTTTACTATCTTGAGATTGATCAGCCTGAGCTGGAACTGAAGCGCAGCGCTGATGGCAAGATTTATATCGCGGGCTGGTGGCTGGACCCGAATCAAAAAGGCGACGCACGCGGACTGAACTGGATGTTGACGCAACGCCAGATCAACATTAAAAACGGACTGGTGCACTGGACTGATGAACAGCGCGGTGCGCCGGTGCTGACGCTGTCGAACGTCAATTTCGCGATGCAGAACCAGTGGCAGCAGCACAAATTTTCTTTTACGGCCAATCCACCGGCGTCGCTCTCCGGTCCATTGGATGTACGCGCCCATTTTAACCACCGACCATTCAGCGAAAACATCTCTGATTACAGACAGTGGAAAGGACAGCTGTACGGCGATTTTTCCAAAACTGATCTGGCTGCCTGGAAATCCTATGTTGATTACCCGTTTGAGGTGGAGCAGGGCACAGGGTCGGTGCGTGCCTGGCTCTCTTTCGATCAGGTCAGATTAGTGGATTTCACCGCCGATTTAAAACTGAATGACGTAAAAACCTGGCTGAGAAAAGACTTGCAGGCCCTGGATCTGGTGAGCGTATCGGGCCGGATTTCGGCCCAGGAAATCATTTCTGCGGGGAATGCAGCAACGGCAAACCCCGTGAGCGTTGAACAACTGGCTGAAGTTGGACATCAGATTTCACTGACCAATTTTACTTTTGAAACCCGCGATGGCATGCGGCTGCCGTCTACCACTCTGACTGAAAAATATCTGCCGGCGACTAAATCGGCCAAAGAACAACTTCAGCTGTCCGCGAAGTTTTTGGACTTGAGCGCGCTGGCGAGTCTGATCGAACGTTTTCCAATGCCTAAGGCATATGCGGGGATGCTCAAGAGTTTCGAGCCTGCAGGCCAGCTCTCCGATTTTTCAATCATGTTGCAAGGCGCATTTCCTGCTCTGGATCACTATCAGGTAAAAGGGAATTTTTCGAATCTGGCAATGAAGTCACAGAGCGCGGCTCCGGCGGTCAAAGATGAAGCAGCATTGCCTGCCATACCTGGATTCACGAATCTGACCGGTTCGATAGACGCCAATGAAAAGCATGGAACCATACAGCTTGGCTCAACCAAACTGGCATTGCAGCTGCCTGATTATTTTTATGTGCCAGAGATGCAGTTTGATCGACTGGAGATGGTCGCTGGCTGGGAATTTAAAGGCGTCAATCAACTGCAGGTCAATCTGGCGCGGCTGGATCTGACTCAGGACGATATGCAGGTTCACTTGTCTGGCACCCACCTGCTACCCATTGTGACCGATAAATCGCAGCCACTGGGTCTGCTGGATCTGACGGGATCGATCAATCGCTTTGATGTGAAACAAATCGATCGTTTCCTGCCGCTGGGTATGCAGGCAGATCTGCATACCTGGTTGGCCAACGGGCTCGAGCAGGGCCATATTGACGATGTCAGTATTCGCATCAAAGGCGATCTGGCCGATTTTCCGTTCGTCAAAAAAGGACTGCTGGATCAAAACCTGTTTTACGTTTCCGGGAAAATAGTCGACGGCAAAATTAATTATCTGCCCGGCGTATTGCACAAAGATAATGTCAATCCATATTGGCCGGTGTTAAGCAAAATTCAGGGCAAAATAACTTTCGACCGCGAGAGCATGGCAATCGATGCTGAGTCGGGTGAAACCGCAGGAATAAGTTTGACCAATGTGAAAGCGCGCATTCCCGATTTGCTCAGCCCTGACGCGAAACTGGAAATCGATGGAACTGCCGTAGCACCTGCCCAGGACTTGCTGCATTACATGGTCGTCAGTCCGGTTCTGGAATGGACCGGCAATTTTACTCAGGACACTAAAATTTCTGGCAATGCCAAACTGAAGCTCAATCTGGATTTGCCGCTGCTGCATATTGTCGACGCCAAGGTGAGTGGTGATGTGCAATTTGCAGGAAACGATGTTGCGCTGATTCGTGATCTGCCGCTGTTGTCTCAAGTCACTGGCCACATTAATTTCAATGAACGCGGATTGAGTTTAAATGGCCTGAAAGCCGGGTTCTTGGGCGGCCCGGTAGCGGTGATCGGTGGAACTCAAAAGGACGGCGTAATCCGGATCAAGGCCGATGGCCAACTTTCGACAGATGGCTTGCGCAAGGCTTATCCGCAAATTGAACTGAAGCGACTTCTGGCGCGCGTGGACGGCACAGCGCCTTATTCCGCAATCATCCAGGTCAGAGGAAAACAAACCGAAGTCTGGGTCGATTCGTCGCTGCAGGGGATGGCGTTACGCCTGCCGGTGCCGCTGAGCAAAGCAGCAAGCGAAGCTCTGCCATTGCATTTTGAATTGACCGGGCAGTCTGCGGCGCCGATCGGCGGCGCTGCTGAACAAAACGAAATCAAACTGTCGCTGGGCAAGGTATTCAATGCACGCTACGTGCGTCAGAGGACGTCTGAAAGCAGTCCCTGGAAAGTGCGCAGCGGCGGTATCGGTATTAATGTCCCTGCGCCCCAGCCGGTGAGCGGGCTGTCGGCCTATTTTGAACTGGCCAGTCTGAACGTCGAAGAATTGCAGGCCCTGTTACCGGACCATGGCCAGGTGTCGTCATCGGGCGAAGGAAATAAAAGCCTCGAATCGTTTGGTTCGGATGTCGACCTGTCCCAGTACATTGAACCTGACGAAATTGCAGCCCGTTCGGTGGAAATGAGTCTGATGGGTAAAAAACTGGATCAAGTTGTGCTTGGAGCATCGCGCAATAATGGTGTCTGGCAGGCCAATATCGATTCAAAGCAGATCACCGGCTATCTGACCTGGAGCAATGCTGACCAGGGATTGGGTTATGCTACCGCCAGACTCAGTTCCCTGACTATTCCCGAGACCGCCGCCAACGATGTGGTGGATCTGCTCCAAAATAAAAATGTGCACACCAGTATTCCAGGACTGGATGTGATTGCAGAAAATGTCGAATTGTATGGAAAAAAATTGGGGCGGCTCGAACTGCAGGCCAAAAACGTCACCACATCCAATGATGTGACCGGCAACGAATGGCAGATCGAAAAACTGAATCTGACCAACCCTGACGCGGAACTGAGTGCACAGGGCAAGTGGACCAGTGGCAGCGGCAAGACCAGGAGTCGGACGACGCTGAAATATCAGATTGATCTGACCAATGCCGGCAAATTGCTGGAACGCTTCGGCTATGCCCGCGTGATTTCGGGTGGCAAGGGTAAATTGAACGGCGAAGCCAGCTGGGCCGGTTCGCCTTATGCGCTGGATGTGCCTACCTTGTCCGGACGAATTCAGCTTGATCTGCAGTCAGGTCAGTTTTTAAAAGTTGAACCGGGTGCAGCCAAATTGCTGGCGGTGCTGAATCTTCAGGCTTTGCCGCGCCGACTGATGCTGGATTTTCGCGATGTATTTTCTGACGGTTTTGCTTTTGACGGCATTACCGGAGATGCGCTGATCGACAAGGGGGTGCTCAATACTGACAACCTGAAAATGCGCAGCGTATCAGCAACGGTACTGTTGAGCGGTACCGCCGATATCGGCCAGGAAACGCAGAACCTGCATGTGGTGGTAGTGCCTGAAGTGAATGCCGGAGCTGCCTCGGTGGTGTATGGATTGGCGGTTAATCCGGTGATCGGGCTGGGCACGTTTCTGGCGCAATTGTTTTTGCGCGAACCGTTGATGAAAGCATTCACCTTTGAATATCAGGTAACCGGACCGTGGAAAGAACCCAATGTAGTGAAACTGTGAAATATTCGATCGATATGAATTTGTGAGGATGTGAACATGAAAGTCGCTGCCATTCAAATGACCTCTGGTCCGGTGTTGCAGGCTAACATTGCCACCGCGACTCGCCTGATTCAGTCCGCGGTGCAGGCCGGTGCCAACATGCTGCTGTTGCCCGAGTACTGGCCACTGATGGGCATGCATGAACAGGACAAAACCCGTTTGGCCAACAGTGTTGATGCCGTGACCATGACGACTTTCATGGCAACACAGGCCAAACTGCATGGCGTTTATCTGATTGGCGGTACGGTTCCGCTGACGTCACCGCTGACCGACAAAGTCTACAATACGACCCTGGTATTTGGTCCGCAGGGAGATCAGATTGCCCGCTACGACAAAATTCACCTGTTTGGATTTACCAAAGGTGTCGAGTCGTATCAGGAATCGACCAGTATTGTTCCCGGTACGGTGCCGGTGAGTTTTACTGGTACTGACGGCGTAACCTCTTGCAAAGTCGGTTTGTCGATCTGCTATGACCTTCGCTTTCCTGAGTTGTACCGCTCATTTGGCCCGGTAGATTTACTGGTTGTACCTGCAGCGTTTACCTATACGACAGGACAGGTGCATTGGGAGATACTGCTGCGCGCCCGTGCTATTGAAAACCAGTGTTACGTGCTGGCCTCAGGTCAGGTCGGGCATCACCCTAACGGACGTCATACCTGGGGACACAGCATGCTGATCGATCCCTGGGGAAAAATTGTAACGGTGTTGCCAGAATCGGAAGGCTTCGTGTGCGGAGAAATAGATACCCAACTCATGCAGGAAGTGCGGCGCAACCTCCCGGCTCTGCAGCATCGGATATTGTAATGTGCTGATTGCGTTACAATCCGTCTACCGGGGGCACCTGACAAGTCGTGACCCGGCCACTAACCTATCTTTAAGATCACCATGAATTCTTCCAATCTGGCGCTGGCCCGCAGTATCTTGCTTACTCCCTTCGGACTCGACGATATGGCGCTGACCAGCACTCTGGCCAGCATGTTTTCCCATAAGGTCGATTACGCCGATCTGTATTTTCAGTTCACCAAAAGCGAAAGCTGGAGCCTGGAAGAAGGCATCGTCAAGTCTGGCAGTTTTAATATTGATCAGGGTGTCGGCATCAGGGCGGTAGCCGGCGACAAAACGGCGTTTGCCTATTCAGACGATATTTCACTGTCGGCTCTTCAGGAAGCGGCCGCGGCAACGCGCACCATTGCGCGCTACGGGCAGGGAAAAATCAAGATTGGCGCGAGCATGCATCCGCACATGGGGAGCGCGCTGTATTTGCCGCATGATCCGCTGGAATCGCTGGACTCTGCGGCGAAAGTCAGATTGTTGGATAAAGTTGAAAAGCTGGCTCGTTCCAAGGATCCTCGCGTAAAACAGGTCATGGCCGGCCTCGCCAGTGAATATGACGTGGTGCTCGTGGCGCGCAGCGATGGTGTCATTGCAGGTGACGTGCGACCTCTGGTGCGTGTTTCCGTCACCGTTATCGCCGAGCAGAATGGCCGGCGTGAAATGGGTTCATCCGGCGGTGGCGGTCGTTACAGCTACGCTTATTTCACTGATGAGATACTCGAACAATATGTAGCCGAAGCGGTGGCCAGCGCTCTGATCAATCTGGAGGCGCGGCCTGCACCGGCTGGCCCGATGACCGTCGTGTTAGGACCAGGATGGCCTGGCGTGTTACTGCATGAAGCGATAGGGCACGGACTGGAAGGTGACTTCAATCGCAAGGGATCGAGCGCTTTTTCAGGACGACTTGGGCAAAAGGTTGCGGCAGCCGGCGTGACCGTGGTGGACGATGGCACACTGTTAAATCGCCGTGGTTCGCTGAGCATGGATGACGAGGGCAATCCGACACAATGCACCACGCTGATTGAAAACGGCATTCTGAAAGGTTATATCCAGGACACCATGAATGCACGTTTGATGAAAATGCCGGTGACCGGCAACGCCCGGCGTGAATCGTTTGCCCATCTGCCTATGCCACGCATGACCAATACCTATATGCTGGCTGGCGACAAAGATCCGGCCGAGATTCTGGCATCGGTAAAAAATGGCCTGTATGCAGTCAATTTTGGCGGTGGCCAGGTCGATATCACGAATGGGAAATTTGTTTTTTCTGCCAGCGAAGCCTACATGATAGAAAATGGCAAAGTGACGTATCCCGTTAAAGGCGCAACGCTGATCGGCAACGGTCCGGATGTGTTGAACCGCGTCAGCATGATAGGCAATGATTTAAAGCTGGATTCCGGCGTGGGTGTTTGTGGCAAGGAAGGGCAGAGTGTGCCGGTAGGAGTCGGTCAGCCCACCCTGCGTTTGGATGGCATTACGGTTGGCGGGACTGCCTAGTCAACATCTGTCCAGCGTTGTTCAATATGCTCTCTTGATAGCTTTTCTTTGACTTCTTCTTCAGCCACTGTTTCTGGCGTCTGGCCAGCTGGCAGCTTCTGCGCTTTGGCTGCGACGTGATGTGACTGCGAGGGGACTGCGGCAGCTTTGATGGCCGCTTTCTTTTTCAGATTGACGTGCTGAAATGTCAGGCAGACTAACCCAACAACCATCAATGTGGCGATGCTTAAAACAGCTTCGGTTGGAAAACGCCTGGTTGGCGAGTCTGACATATGCATAGTTGCCTCTCTGGAAATTGTGAAGGTCGTGAATTTATCCGGGAGGCTGCTCAGCAGGCAGAAGGATTAAAAAGCTGACTCTCTCTGTGGATGGGTGATCCTAATCGCTGCTGCCGGGTTGACGATATACGTATGTTTACTGGTTATGTGATTCGTCAAGTTCCAGATGGAAAGGATCTATCTGGCCGGACCAGGATTGCTCATCAGCGTCAATTTCGTTTTCCCAATTCAGCGTATAGATGGCAAATTCAATTTCATCCAGATCGTTGCGAAGGTGTCTGTAGCAGGTTAATGTTTCAGCAGATAACGGATTGTCCGGATTCTGGCTGTGAGGCAATCGGTCGATGATTTTTTTCGCTAAAGCCAGAGTGCCATGGTTAATGTGATTGGTCTGGTTCATACAGTCTTTGAGGTAGTTGACCAGCAGCGGTTCATGGTGCGAATCCAATGAAACGGTATTGAAGTCCTGGTTGCTGACTGCGCGGATAAATGCCGTTTTATTGTTCACTTCATCTGATAAATCATTCGTCGCCAACTTTTCCAGCAGGCGCAGAGCAATCTTGATCGCATCCCTGTTTGCCTCGGTCATATTCCCAAGCAACAGATGATCCAGGTTCCGTGAAATATAAAATTCAATGACAACTCTCAGATTGAAGAAATCATATTGCCTGAAAGTCGGCTCTTGGGGATGGGATTGATTGTCGTAGATTCCGGACTTGATCAGATTGTCAGCGATCTCCTCAATGTGTTGAACAAGCCTGATATTGTGCGAGTCATTGGGGTTGGTCAGTCTGTCCATTAACTCTTCAGCACCATAGAAATGTACATTTCCATTTCTACGTCTCATCGCTTCAATCCGATTTTCTTCCATCATTGTTCTGCCCAGGTCTTCAATGATTTCTATCGCGCCATTCAGCTCGCAGGAGGCGACCAGGCGTGGGTCAAAATAAACAGGATTATTCAGTATGTCTTTTTCTATTTCTTCAAGAAGTTCTTTGGGTGTAAATGGTTGCAGTTCCCATTCCGAAGCGTCGTTTTTCAGATAGAAAAATTGTGCCTGTCCGGCGAATTGCAGTCTGAATTCAACGACTGTTCCATCGGTTAATTGACAGGTCATGTCATGGGAAGGTAAATCGGTTCCCTGTTTAATCTGGTGTTCAAAATTAAGCAGATGCTTCCGGATCTGACTGATATTGCTGACGTAGAAATCCAGACTTTCTTTCGATTTTTTTGACAGATAATTGCTGGGGAAAAAGTACAGATGCTGAATTGCGTGATACAGCAATTTCAGAAAGCCGGTAAAGGTCTCGAGACGGTATTCCTGATGCAGTTTTGCCTGAAATCTTGATTGCAGATTATCGATGGAATTGTAAGTCTGGACCGACATTCTTTCATTAATCAACATGACATTCCTCTTTGTAAAATGATTTTTCCACTGACTGAGTCCGGCTTGCCCCGAAGAAGCGACCTGCGATTCTAGTAGATCAAAATACGCCGCTACATAAAGGAAAACCCTGAGTTGCCATGTTGCAAGCGATTCTCAGGGTCAGATTTTTGACGTTGAATTTTTGGGTATTAAGAACGGACTCCGATAATTTCAACCCGGGCAATCTGTGTCGGTGCCAGATCGTAGTTCAGTTTTTCCTGCTCAGTCATGCGCTTTCCTGCAATAACAACGCGATGGATTTCATTGTCGGCTGCCGGGCCGATAATAAAATTTTGCGCATTTTGAAAATGCAGTGCCGTGAGGAAGGCTGCTGCTGAAATGGCCGCAGCGACAGCGCCAGCTATCCATCTGAACAGTTGCTCATGCGAAAAAAAGGTGTGTGATTTCATTTAAAAATTTCCTGAATCTGAATTGAAAAACCTGCCCGAATTTGAAGTGGTGAGCAGACATTGCTGATCGATTTCTGTCATAAATAATCAGTAATAAATCCGTGGTCGCACGTAGATCGGCGCTGCATACACTAACGGCGGACGCACATAAACTACCGGCGGTGCAGGTCTGATGTAGACCTGCGCAGGCTGAACGGCTGCCGGTTGCGTGTAGGTTGTAGTCGTGGTGGTGGTGCCTGGTGTCGCTGGTGTTGCTGTTGCGGCTGGGGTAGCGACGGAAGTAACCTGGGTTTGGGTGACATAGGTCGGAACTGGCACCACAGCGGTACGATAAATGACTGGATGCGGTGTTGCGACGACACAGGCGCTCAGTGTTAAGGCCAGCGCTGCAATGACACCTGATCTGATGAATTTCATGTTCATATCAACCTGCTTTCTCGTGTTTGAAAAGTGTGAAAAAGTATAAATATTTACTTTTTGACTTCAAACTCGCTTTGAAAACGGGTTGAGATTGACTGGCTATCGTCTGGAGGAAAAAGAGAGGGGCACGAACTGCGATCCGCGATTTTTGTTAGCCGGGCTCATATTTATTGATGAAATAAAATAGTTCTGGGCAATGAAAGATTTTCTTTCTCGCAACAAAAAAGGGGATCGCTCCCCTTTTTTTACTGCATGCGGCAAGAAAATTTACGCTGCCAACAACTGCCTCAGCACGAACGGCAGAATGCCGCCATGTTTGTAGTAATCCACTTCTATCGGTGTATCGATACGCAACAGGACGGTTACTTCCTGAGTTGAACCGTCGGCCCGGTGAATCACCAGCGTGGCATTCTGTTGCGGTTTGATTTCACCATCCAGCCCTTTTAAATCAAAGGTTTCATTGCCGGTAATGCCCAGCGTCTGCACGCTGTCGTCACCGATAAACTGCAACGGCAGTACACCCATGCCAACCAGATTGGAGCGATGAATACGCTCGAATGAGCGCACGATGACCGCTTTGACGCCCAACAACTGCGTGCCCTTGGCAGCCCAGTCACGCGATGAACCTGTGCCGTACTCTTCACCACCGAAAATCATGGTTGGCACACCGTCAGCCACATACTGCATGGCCGCGTCGTAGATGGCCATCTGTTCGCCGCTCGGCTGGTGTATCGTGATACCGCCTTCCACCTGGCCGCCGTCAGCCTTCAACGGAATCATGCGGTTTTTAATCCGCACGTTGGCGAAGGTGCCGCGCATCATGATTTCATGATTGCCGCGACGCGAGCCATAAGAGTTGAAATCCGCCTTGATCACACCGTTAGCCAGCAGCCATTTGCCGGCCGGGCTGGATTCGGTAATTGAACCAGCCGGTGAAATATGGTCAGTGGTAATCGAATCGCCAAACACGCCCAGAGCACGCGCGCCGCTGATCGATGTGGCAGCCGCTTTGGGCACCATTTCAAATTCATTGAAGAACGGTGGCTCGGCAATGTAAGTCGATTTCGGCCAGTTGTAGACATCGCCTTCGGCGACGCCCTTGATGTTTTCCCACAATTTGCCGGGCGCACCTTTGACATCGGCATAATTTTCCTTGAAGGTTTCTGCGTTCATGGCAAATTTCATCAGCTTGTTGATTTCCTTGCTGGTTGGCCAGATATCGCCGAGGAAAATATCCTTGCCTTTGACGCGACCTACGGGTTCAGTCATCAGATCGCGTGTGATATTGCCGGCGATGGCATAGGCGACCACCAGTGGTGGTGAAGCCAGGAAGTTGGACCGGATATTGCCGTGGATACGGGCTTCGAAGTTGCGGTTGCCGGACAGGACAGCCGACGCCACGATATCGTTTTTCACGATCGCTTCGTTCATTGCAGGTGTCAGATCACCGGCATTGCCGATACAGGTTGTACAACCATACGCAGCCACACCAAAGCCGAGTTTTTCCAGATACGGCAGAAGACCGGCCGCTTCCAGATATTTGGTGACAACCCGCGATCCGGGTGCCAGCGACGTTTTGATATGTGGTGAAACTTTCAGTCCGGCTTCGACGGCTTTTTTCGCCAGCAGACCGGCAGCCAGCAAGACACTCGGATTCGACGTATTTGTGCAGGAAGTAATGGCAGCAATCAGAATGTCACCGTTCTTCACTTTGACGCCGTCTGACGTTTCATACACCGCGTCCAGATCGGCATCTTTCTTGTTAAAGCCGTTTTCAGAAACCGGTTTGGAAAACAGTTCGCGGAAGTTGGCTTGCACATTGCCGATTTCGATACGATCCTGCGGACGTTTTGGTCCGGCCAGCGATGGTGCAACGGTAGACAGGTCGAGCGACACTTCGCTGGTGTAATCGATGTCACCCTGTTTCGGGATGCCATACAGATTCTGCGCTTTGAAATACGATTCGAACGCACTGATTTCTGCCTTGCTGCGGCCGGTGCCTTTGAAGTAATCGATGGTGGCATCGTCGACCGGGAAGAAGCCCATCGTCGCGCCATATTCCGGCGCCATGTTGGCAATTGTCGCGCGATCGGTCAGGGTCAGGGTGCTGGTGCCGGAGCCGAAGAATTCGACAAACTTGCCCACCACTTTATGCTTGCGCAGCAATTCGGTAATTGTCAGTACCAGATCGGTTGCGGTAACGCCTTCACGCAGCTGGCCAGTCAGGTTCACGCCCACCACATCCGGCGTCAGGAAATACACCGGCTGACCCAGCATGCCGGCTTCCGCTTCAATACCGCCTACACCCCAGCCAACGACGCCGATGCCGTTAATCATGGTGGTGTGTGAATCGGTGCCGACCAGTGTGTCCGGGTAGTACACATCCTGTTTGGCAGTCTTGTGCACGCCGCGCGCCAGATATTCCAGATTGACTTGATGGACGATGCCAAAACCGGGAGGCACAACGCCGAACGTGTCAAATGCCTGCATACCCCATTTCATGAACTGATAACGTTCGTTGTTGCGGGAAAACTCCAGTTTCATGTTCAGATCCAGCGCATTTTTCTGGCGGAAATGATCGATCTGCACCGAGTGATCCACAACCAGATCGACCGGAACCAGCGGTTCGATGTTCTTGGCCTTGATGCCCATTTTCGCTGCAACATTACGCATCGCGGCCAGATCGGCCAGCAACGGCACGCCGGTGAAATCCTGCAGTACGACGCGGGCAACGACGAAGGGAATTTCATCATTGCGTTCAGCTTTGGCGCTCCAGCCAGCCAACTGTCTGACGTGCTCTTCAGTGACCTTTTTTCCGTCACAGTTACGCAAGACGGATTCAAGAACGATGCGGATCGATACGGGCAGGCGGGAAATTTTTGTGCCGAGCTTTTTTTCCAGCGCTGGCAGGGAGTAAAACTTTCCTTTTTTGTTACCCGAAATCGTAAATTCTTTCAGCGTTTTAAATGCATCCTGGCTCATGATTTTTCCTCTTGATGTGGTTGAGTTAAATTTAATGCAGTGGCGTTGACGCTCGTTGCTGCTGTCAACATGGTTAATTGAAAATTGTTACGCTGAGAGCGCGTGCGCTCAGGCTACTGGCCGGCAGTTTTACATTCGTTGGCCAGTTGTTGTCCGTGCCTTGAATCAAGCAGCATGCCTTTGCTGGGAATGCCAATCCAGACCAGTCCTGCCTTTTTGTTTTCAAACCGGTTGGCACCGGTCGTGGTGGCGATGCGTTTCAGGCGATAGATGTGATTTTTCCAGCGCAGTGCGAGGTGCTCATTATCATCTGTGTTGGTATAGATCGTGAGGAAATCATTCATCTCGCAGTGATACTCAAAAGTGGCACTGCCACCGACATCAGGCACCATGTCGTCTTCATCGACGGCGGCAGCAGCGGCAGCCCCTTTTTTTGCTGTTGCGGTCTGTGCAAGTGAATCAGCGCACAGCGTGAACATGCACAGACTGAATGCGGAACATAAAATAAATAATTTCACTGCTGTCTCCTGGTTAAATCAGTTCTAAGGCGGTTTCTGGCAAGGTCAGGCCATTGGATTTGGCACGTTTCAAAATCATCCAGTAATAACGATAACTGGCGCGATCATGCAGTCGGCCGTTCTGTTGTATCGGCCCCCAGTCGGCCTGCTGTGCTGCCGACAGGATGCTGATTGCTTCCTGCATTTCCGAACTGCGTGGCGTGAACGCCTTAATGATGGGTTTAATTTGATCCGGGTGAATACTCCACATCCTGCCGAAACCGCATTCGCTGTGGGCGCGCTGTGCGTCGTTGGCCACCGTCGCCGTATCCTTGAATTCAGTTGTGACGTTGTGTGCGGCAACCTTGCCGTACAGGTGACATGCCGCAGCAATTTCCAGTTTGGCGCGCAGCACCAGCGGGTGCGTAAATTGACCGGGCGTGCGCATGGCAGAACCGGGAATGGCGCCGTAATGGGCGGAGACAAAATCCATGATGCCAAAAGACAGACATTCGACCTGTTTCAATGCAGCGATCTGGCGCACTTCAGCCAGTGCGCCGTGGGTTTCGATCAGTACGTGAACAGGCACCGGCGGCAATCCGGAAAAATCGCGCTGCAGTCCGATCGCCTTGATTGCGGACTTCACCTGTGCGACATCCCGCACCTTGGGAATCACGAGGTAGGCGAGCCGTCTGCTGCTGCAGATGATTTTGATGTCCTGGGAAAAAAAGCGACTGGCGGGATCGTGCACGCGGGCACCGATACGGCCGAAGTGATTGTCCTCACTGTCGATTAATTCGACAATCAGCCGGGCATGCAGTTCTTCGTTGCCTGAAGCGGCGCCGTCTTCGCAGTCAAAAGTGATATCGAACAGCGCATTATTTGCCGTCATCGATTCCTGCTGCAGCACCATCGATTTACGCATCAGCTTTTCGGAGCCTGCATAGTGATCGCACACGGGAAGTGCAACCGGTAATAATTCGTCCTGGAATAATACGTTAGATGGATGCATCGCTGATATTTTTGGGCTGTCCGGGACTAACCCGGACAGTGGTGCAGCAATCAAATGGCAATCAGACACTCTGCCTTCTTGGGAATCAGCCGACCAGATGCTTCACGCCTTCGCGCTCTTCCGTCAGTTCTTTGAGCGTCACGTTGATGCGTTCCTGCGAAAATGCATCGATAGGCAGACCTTGCACGATTTGATATTCGCCATTGGCTGTGGTGACCGGGAAACCGAATATGGTTCCTTCCGGAATGCCATACGAACCATCGGACGGGATACCCATCGTCGTCCATTTACCATTCGTGCCCAACACCCAGTCGCGAACGTGATCAATCGCCGCATTGGCAGCCGACGCGGCAGAGGACAGGCCACGCGCCTCAATGATTGCAGCGCCACGCTTGCCAACGGTCGGCAGGAATACGTCCCGGTTCCAGACGTCATCATTGATCAGGTCTTTGATGGCCTTGCCGCCAGCTGTTGCAAAACGATAGTCGGCATACATGGTAGGCGAGTGATTGCCCCAGACGCACAATTTTTCAATATCTGCTACTGGTTTGCCGATTTTGGCAGCGACCTGTGACAGGGCGCGGTTGTGATCCAGACGCAGCATGGCGGTGAAATTTTTGGCCGGCAGACCTGGTGCTGATTTCATCGCAATGTAGGCATTGGTATTGGCCGGATTGCCGACTACCAGAACTTTGACGGTGCGTTTGGCTACGGCGTCCAGCGCCTTGCCCTGCACGGTAAAAATCTGGGCATTCGCTTCCAGCAAATCTTTGCGTTCCATGCCAGGGCCGCGTGGCCGGGCGCCAACCAGCAATGCGACATCGATGTCTTTAAATGCGGTCAGCGGATCGCTGTGTGCAGTCATTTCCGTGAGCAGTGGAAACGCGCAATCGTCAATTTCCATCATGACGCCTTTGAGTGCTTTTTGTGCCTTTTCGTCAGCAATTTCCAGTAACTGCAAAATGACCGGCTGGTCTTTGCCCAGCATGTCGCCATTGGCAATGCGGAACAACAGTGCATAACCGATCTGTCCAGCTGCGCCGCTGACTGCTACGCGCATAGGTGCTTTTGTCATGTTTACTCTCCAAAGTAATAAAAAATCAAAATGGTAATGCCTTGTGTTCAGATGCCAGGCGAGGTAGCCGTCTATTCTATACAACCCCTGTCAACACGGATTTATGCAGGATCAGATGCAATGAATAAACCTGAAGGGAAGAATGTAGATGCACTTTATGTCAGTGCCATGAACAATGCCACCTAAAAATGACGGTTTTATGCAGAAAAGGGGTCGCCGCTAAT
>Ga0209067_10000142_pt1 | contig 49715 bp, 79 predicted proteins | sample ColStrG_CSR_2013_FD_187199 | JGI IMG/M metagenome (GOLD analysis project Ga0209067, IMG submission 187199) | Freshwater sediment microbial communities in response to fracking from Pennsylvania, USA - Cold Stream Run_MetaG_CSR_2013 (SPAdes)... | ecosystem: Environmental > Aquatic > Freshwater >... | reverse complement strand
CCCCGGTTGCGCCGGCGCCCGGGCGCTGCGCCCCGATTTGGAATACACCGTCGCCGCCGCCAACCGCTTGGTGGAATGGCGTCATCCGCGTAATCTGCGCTTGACGACCTTCCTCAAGAGCGCTGCCGACCACGCCCCCGCTCTCGTTCTTGCCGAATCCGAATGCAGCGCTGTCAAGCCCAAGCGCGCCGGCGCGCTTCGCAATCTGAGCCGTGCGATCGGATATCATGCTGTCATTGGCCGTACGCAATACGTCCATGACATCGCGAATCTGCTTTTGTGTTCGTTCGGATTGGTACGGCTTGCCTTCCTCGCGAGCGTCGCGGAATAGCGTATTCACTGTACCGGCATAGTTTGACACAAGGCTGTCGATTGCGCCCTGCGCCCATCCTCGCTTGGCCAATTCGATCTTCAGCAATCCGACATTCGCACCGCCGGTACCGCCACGCAGCATGGACGCAAGTCCTTCGGCGATACCTTGCTGTACGTTCGGGTTCGTATTTACGTACATCGTCTCGCCTTTTTTCATCCCGGGCGCACCGTCGGCCGGGATGAAATTACCTTTGGAGTCGCGCGTCGCGAGATCGTACGTGCGTCCGAAGGCGCGGTATTTTTCCATGTCCTCTTTCGGAACCGCGCCGTCGAATTCTTCCTTGATCGCCTTGCGCTGTTCGGGCGTGGCGAGCGTAAACGTTTTCCCCAGGTCACGCGGGTCCGCAGCGCCGTTGACAATCAATCCGCGCGTGCCCGCAGCGCTATTGCGCGACCACGTCCCGTTAGTGATTTGATCGCCAAGCGCTGTCGTCATCCGGCCGCTGTACGTTTTCGCCTCTTTTTCTTCCATCGGCTGGTAGGTGTTGCGGTCCTCCAGTTTTTGCCGGATCGTATCGACGCCAATTCGCGCGTTGCGGATCGCTGCCGCTTCCCGGCCTTTCACGGCGTCGAATGCTCCAAAGCTGTCCGGGACCTTCAGCCCCAATGATTCGAGTCCCGCGATGGTGCCGCCCTTGCGCACCTCCCGCAACGCCGCGGTGTATTCGCCCTGGTTCCGCGCGTTGGACAGCTTCTCAAATGCGTCTTGTGCGCTGCCCAGGTGCGCGGCGACAGCAGAGTGCACCTGGTCCTGGATCGCTTCCGCCGCCTTCGGGTCGATTGCCTGCAATCCCTGGAACGCCTTCAAATCGCCCCGGAGCGCACGAGACTGCGCCGCGATAACGCGATCTTCTCGCGTGGCCTGGTCCGACACCTCGCCCGGGTCCAACCCCAACATCTGCGCTTGCTGGCGACCGGCGGCGATATCGGCCTTCTGCTTCTGGATCGTTTGGAATTGTTCGGTCGCCTTCGGCACGAATTCCCGGGCTGCTTGCACCTGATCAGGTGCGAATATCTGGGCAATGGGATTCGTCGCAATGCTGCTTGCACGCTTTACGCGTTGCTGCAGGATGTCTGCGCTTTGGTCAAGCGGAGACGCGTTCGGGTCCGGCGCTGTGTATGGCGAGCCGAACCCGACCGATTTCATGAACGAGCCAAAACCGCCCCCTCCCGGTTGCGAGGAAGGAGGTGTTGCGTCTTGCGTCCCGGCATTCAAACCGCCACCGAATTGTGCGTCGTCCATGATTCGATCCGCGCCTTGCTGTTTGCAGGCAATCCTAACAGCAATGCGTTGACACCGCAACCTACGGTCCGGTAGCATATTCGCACCGTGAACCCCCATCTAGGTCCTGTGTTGCGTGCCACCGACCGGACCGCCGAATCTTCGGGGCAAGCGGTTGTACTCAGGGGGCGCCGGTGGCACCCCCTTTTTCTTCACGCGTCCAATGCATCCATGCTGTGCTGTTCTCACCGAATGATCCGAGTACGATTGCGGCGCCATCCCATTGAATTTCGACGTGGTGGCCGGCACGAGTTTCGTACGTGCTCTGCACAGTACCCGCCGATTCGGTCATGGGGTTGCGGACACGGTCGCCCGCTTCCAACGTTCTGAATTCGTCACGCGTCATTTGCCGTCCTCCTTTGAAAGTCTTGGCAGCGGAACCGAGCGTGAGTCTTTTCACCGTAGTTGAGCGACCTGGCATTCTGGCATTCGCCATGCCATTGCGAACCAGTATCGGCTTTCCACGGCCCGACGCAAGTTTCGCAGCAATTCGGCGGCCGCCGCTGCCAAGATGGTTTTTGGTCAGTCACCGTTTTCTTCTTCGTCATCGTCGATGATGTCGATAAGACCTTTGAGCACGGCAATCAAAGCGATCATGTCCGCGTCTTCAGGCTTGATTGTCCGTATGCGCGCCCGCAGACGCGCCGTGCGCTCGCTCCTGGCGCGCTGTAGGTCTGAATATTTACTCATGACTGCCACCAATCAAAGACATCCAGCGTCCCGCACCATGCGATGGCGACATCCAGCGTCCCGCACCATGCGATGGCGACAGCCTGGATTACAAGCACGACAAGCAAAACCTCAACCATATTAACCTCCCGCCAAAAGCATCCGTAATGTTTGAGTTGCCATCGCGATCCACAATAACAATGCCGCTGCGAATACCACGAAAGCAATCAAATCAATAGCTTTGCGCATGTTAACCTCCCGTCGCCAGAATGACCAACATTAGCAACACGCCGATGAAAAGTGTAAGAGCGACAATACTAAGAATATCGCTCGCCTGTTCAGGTTCGCTTCGCATGTCAGTATACCACGCGATCCAGCGCATCGGGCTTCGTGCTGGCGATCGCAACCAGTGCTTTGCCGTCCTCTCCAAGCTTTTCGATAGCGGCCGGCGTGACCAACTTAAAGGCTTTCAGCCCAAAGGCTTCGAATGCAAGCGCCGCGACCGACGCTTCGTCGTTCCACTTGCGGTGCGTGATTCCCGGCTTGCGCGCGGCGCCCGGGATGTCTTTGGCTTCGCTCACCACGCGGTACGAGATTTGCGCGTCAAGTGTCTCCGCGTATTTACCCACGTCCTGCACCGCTTTGGCGAGCGGGACGATGTCCGCATCGGCGATCGATTCGGTTCCGAGTGCTTTCAACTCTGCGACAATCGCGTACAAGGCGAATTTCAACTCGGCGGCGGTTCGGAGATTCTGTGTCATGTTCGCTCTCCAGCGGTTTGAGGTGACGGTGTTGTGTGTACGCTTACGCTAAGTCAGTGTCAAGCGTAATATATGGCGTCTTTCGCTTTTTCCTGCGTGTCGAAATCAAGAAAATACGTTGCAGCATTGAACAGCCGCTCCGCCTTGCCTTTGTCCTTGATGCTCATAAGCTTCGTGCGATTATACCAGTTGTCATATTTGTAGACCGGCGATCCGGGATACGCGCGGTAGGTCTTGATCGTCACGCCATCCCGGCTTGCGCTTTCTACGCATACGATCCTGATGTTGTGCGATATTTCCGCAGGCTTGCCGGAACCAATGGCGTACTGCGTTACGTGCGTTTCAATAATTGCGATCACGTCGCCTTTTTGGAATTGCTTGGTCATGTTCGCTCTCCAGCGGTTCGATGAATGTCAAGCGCGGGTGTCTATCCAACGCATTGCCGCATTCTCAGTTGCGGCACGATGCAGGATTTCACCACCGTCTTTCGTGACGTTGAACCATACATCGCGCGTGCCGCGTTGCTTCCTGATCTGGTATCCGCGATATTTGGTCATGTTTGCTCTCCAGCGGTTCATCATTTCGACAATGCCGTATATGCGCCGATTCGCGATCGGTGTCAATGCCTGATTTCAAGAATTTTACGCGGTCCGCAACATGTCAAGCATCGCACCGCGTTCGGGATAGTCCGCCACCTCGTTCCAGAGGCGCAGGAGCGCGCGGCCGTCAGTCGGACAGGCAACCATAGCCACGCGCAAAGCATCGCTCACCGGCGGCCGGCAAGCGGAGAGGGCCGTCTCCAGCAGCTTGGCCCGGGCATAGCCCGAACCACGGCGCAATTGGGCCGCCTGGTCAAGACATTCGATGACACGCGTAAGCACGCCGCAGGCGAGTCGAGCGCAATCCGCAGGCAAGCCGGCCGCCTCCGCTTTTGCTACCAGGCCGGGCGAAACTGCGTGGCCGCGCACGAATTCGATCAATGCCGGCGGAGGCGTCATCACCGTATTGAGCGCCCGGCCAAGGTTCGGAGTGTAGATCGCAAGGTCTGTCATGGCCGTTTCATACGCCGCGCCCATTGCACGTGTCAATTTCTAGGACTAAAATCCTTGATTTGCCAAAATGCGCTAAAATGTCAATTAAGGTGTACATACGCTCCTCTTATACGGGCTTGTTTTTTTCTATTCTTTGTTTCTTTTCGTACATTCCCGTACATGTCCAAAAGAAACAAAGAATAGAAAATAACACGTCTGTAAAGATGGTTTGTATGTACACCTTAACGTAAAAGTTAGCTTAAGTTACGCGCTAAGCGAAAAAGAACAAAAGAACAAAAGAACACGTACGCGAGTAAATCTAGGAGTATTTTCCTAGTATATTTTTGTGCATTAGTACCGCGGTACGGTTGACGTGAGGCTTAAAGAAATCCAACATATTGCAGAAATAGGAGATACAAATGAACAGAAAAATAACCGGAACCCCCGGCTTTCTGAAACTGTCCATCCAAGGCCAAATCATTGCGATAGCTATAGAAAACGGTCATTTCACCGCGAAAGCCATAAGCGTAATGACGGGAATACCGGCAAAGAAAGTAGGCAACGCGCTATTCAATCTAGCCATGCGCGGAGCGGTTCGAAAAGTAGCGTGGGGAGAATACCGTTTACGACCGGAATTTTTCAGGACTGCATTGGAAATTGCCCGCGCGGATGCGATCGAATTCAGAGCATCTTAATGACTCTCAAACAGTTCTGGGCGAATGCGCTTGCCGCACGGTTCTTCCCGCTATCGATCGCGCGCGGCACCAAGGCGCCGATCGGACTGTGGCGGGAGAACGCGCATCCCATGCCGGAACCGCATCCGGACGCCGTCGCGGTGGGAATACGATGCCTGCCATCCGACGGCGTCAGCGCAATAGATATCGACTGTACCTGTTCGGCATCTTCGAACTACCTGGGCATTCTCCGGCAGGAGTTGGGCACGGTGCCGATTCGCTACGGCCGGCGCCCACGGTTCCTGATTCCGTTCCGCTGTGACGGTGTTGTGGACGGGCGATCGTTCGTCCTGCCCTGCGGTTGCCGGATGCAAATCATATCCGGACAGTTTGTCGCCTGGGGCACGCATCCCGACACGCAGCAACCGTACCTGTGGGAGAACATATCCGTCCCGTGGCCCGTGCTCAACCAAATAGCGCTGTACGCCCTCCTGTCCTACGTAGGCATAAACGCCACCGCGGATACGAAGCACTATGTCAGCGAGTTGGACCTTAGTGCAGCGATCCCGCAGACCGACACTGAGCGCGACAACGTGCGCCAGTATGCCGAATGGCGTTTGAAACAACTCATTGACGAAATCAGGAACAAGAGCGAGGGACGTGGCATCCCGATATTCAACGCGGTTGCCTGTATCGCGCCGGCCGTCCATTGGGGCATCGTAACTCACGAAGAAATAAACCGCACGATCGAGAACGCAGGGCACAGCCTCGACGAAAAACGCGGCGGCCGGACGCTTGGCGAGGAAGTGATTCGCGCCCTCGATGCTGGCGTCATGACCAGCAATCCCATCCTGCAAAAACTCTCCGACTACCGGACATTCATCCGGCAAGCGACAGGAAGCGGGATTACGGACGGCGGAAATACCTTAAACGTATTAAGCCGGCAACAGTTCCAACCATTAAAATTCGTCGTCGAAGAATTATTGCCCGAAGGCTTTATCCTGTTTGCAGCCAAGTCGAAACTCGGCAAGTCGTATATCATGCTCGATCTCTGCCTGAGCGTATTGGAAGGTTCCACATTTTGGGGGTTCCGCTGCACACAAGGCGACGTGCTTGTGTATTCTTTCGAAGATACCCACCGCCGCATCCAGGACCGCTACAAATCGCTGCGGCCCGGCGGTATCGCCAATGAAGCCGGCTTCCTTTATTTCACCGGCGACAGCAACGTTCCGCGCCTCGCCGCAGCTCCTGGAGAACCATGCTTCACGCGACACCTCGAACGCGAATTGATGAAAAGGCCGAATACGCGACTCGTAATCATAGACTTGATTATATCCGTACGCGCCGACCAACGCGACAAGACCAAAGGCCTGTACCAGGTAGACTACGACAACATAAAACGGATTCAGCAAGTCGCCGCCCGGTATGGCGTTACGATAATGGGCGTACACCACTCGAACAAGAAAAGCGACGTGATCGATCCAGCCGACATGGTCAGCGGTTCCACAGGGATGACCGCCGCGGCCGACGGCACATGGATCATGGAGGCGGACCGGGCGCGAGAAACCGCCGAGCTGCACACGCAGATGCGCGACACTGGAAGCATGTCCATAATGCTGACACGCCGCAAGATCAAAGGCGGCATCAGATGGGAGCCGGCAGAAGACTTGCAGAAAGCAGCCGGGTACACCAATACCGAACGACGCATCCTTGCCGCGGTGATCGGTGGCGGCTGTGAGGCCACGATCGCCGACTTGATAGTGCGATGCCCAGACATAAACGACGGGACGGTGCGTGTGTATGTGCGTCGCATGGCCAACTACGCCAAGGGTCTGCTTGAACATACCGCGCGTGGCCTCTACATCACTCCTGGAGGCGTCCCAAAAAGCAGGCCGGAGGGTGCCCGCGATATGCTCCTGACAGCGTCCACAGACGGCGCCTATGCCGATTTCCAGGCTGGTAAAATGGTAGGCATTTTGCACGTGCTCCCGTACCTGCAGCACAACGATCGCGCGCCGGTGACGGACGGTTACGCCATAGCGATGGACGCGGCTGTCGCCCTGCTTTCGATGTTCCACGACCCGCGCAAGCTCATCCGGGATATGGAAAGCCGGAAACTCGTCCATGTGTTCGACAAGACGGTATTGATCCCGAATCCATCGAAAGCGGTACATGCGCCCTGGGAAAATAATTTGCGAAAATTTCCTTGGGAGGCTTGACACCACGCAAGACTTTCTGTACATGTACGGACGTTGGAACGAACAAACCGCTGGAGAGCACAGATGTTCAATATCACGCACCGCAAAGTCGGAGGCATTCACTTCCTCGCTATCGGGCAGTTCCGCATTTCTTTTTGCCGCAGCCGCAAAATTCCCGCTTCATGGATGCCGGTACAACTCTGACGAATCGCTGGAGAGCGCAACATGGCCACTTTTAGCATGGGCACATTAGGCACCGATACCGATCTAGGGTCCCTGTTTGATATCGAAATGGCTCCCGATCTCCCCACCACTCCGGAGAGCATCGGCGCTACGTGGCAGCAAATTAAATGCCGCAAGTGTGGTGGTGGCGGAAAGTTCATTGGCTGGTCCGGCCGCCCGGTAGGTCCCTGCTTCGCTTGCAAGGGAACCGGCTTCCATGTTGCAGAGCCACGCAACGATCCGGCCATCGATGTAAGCAAGATTGAAATTGCTTTCGCCACAGCGCATAAGAACGGTGTCAAAACTCCAAAATTGCGCCTTGGCGCGTTCATGTTTTCGCGTGCTCCGGACCATGGTAAAAATGCCGGTTCGGTATATGTCAAGCAAGGAAGCGAATACCTGGGCAAAGTGACAGCCGGCAAGTTTCTCGCCACGCGCGGATGCGGTGATGACCGCCAAGCGCAGGTTATCGAGGCGGCAGCCAACCCAGACGCGGCGGCCAAGGCTTATGGTTTCCGGACCGGTTCATGCTCTTGCTGCGGCCGGGAATTGACCAACGCCGAATCTATCAGATTGGGAATCGGCCCGATATGTGCAGAGAAATATGGTTTCTAACGCCATGCTGTCCTCTGAAGAAAAGCGGGATATTATGCTGTGGTTCGGATGGGGAGCTGTGCTAGGCTACCCTACCGGACCGCGGGCGTACCTTCGGGAAGCAATGAAGCCGGACAACAAACTGCTGGAGAGTAGAAATGACCACCACATTCGCCCGTAAAGACCGCGTTCGCATTCTTGCCGCACAACCGCTCCCATCCGGTAAAACCGTTCAGCTTGTCGGACTGGTAGATTTTTTCCGCGCCGACGGCTTGATTGATGTCCGCGTTTCAACTCCAGGGATGTATTCGGGCGGAATCTTCAAAGTGTCCGCCGGCGAAATCGAGAAGATCGTTTGACAGGAGGACAACATGAAAACGAATTCTTTCTGGAGCTACCAGTCAGCACACCAACTCCGCACGTATCTGACTTGCCGGATGCCGCGCTTCTCGGCACGCAAGAGCAGTTTGAACAGCTATCGCCCGGTATGCGCCGCGAAATTTTGCGGACAGCGCAGAAAAAAAAAAAATCTAATCCGCAGCAAAAATTTCCTTGGGAGGCTTGACGGGAGGATAACATGAAAAATGAACTCCAATTCCTTGCCGACTTGCACAAAACAGGCAAAGCCGATAGGTGGGGATGGACGCAGCATGTAATCGGTGCGTACCTGCTCAGTACCAACGGAACGGCATGGACCGCTGTAAATATGACAACCGGCCGCCGCATTAATTTAAGAAAAGTCATGAAAAGCGCTTGACTGCCACTCCGAATCACTGTACAGATACATACACCGAAACGACGAACCGCTGGAGAGCGAAAATGAATACCGCCCCGATCGCCTGTGCCATGTTTAACAAATCCCATAACGGATACGTCCCTGCGATCCACTATCCTGGTCGGAAAGTCGCGTACCTCCAGTTTGCGCGTTTCCCGCGCAAAACCAAAGCGACGGCAATTGAAGCCGTCGAATACGCAGAAGCTGTGATGCTGTACCGGCGCCTGATGGCGCCACGGCATGCCTTCGGTATCGAATGTGCAGCTTAAAAAGCATGCTTTTTTATAGAGACATCCGTGAAAACATACTATAATGAAATAGAACCATACGCTGCGCAATGGCTCCGCAATTTGATTGCTGGAGGGTACATAGCGCCGGGCGACGTGGATGAACGTGACATCAGGGACGTTAGGCCGGATGACCTTAAAGGTTACGTGCAATGCCATTTCTTTGCCGGGCTCGGAGGCTGGAGTCATGCGCTCCGCCTTGCCGGATGGCCCGACGATCGCCACGTATGGACAGGCTCTTGCCCGTGCCAGCCATTTTCCGTGGCGGGCAAGAAGCGAGGCTTTGCCGACAACCGGCACCTGCGGCCCGAATGGTTCCGGCTTATCCGCGAGTGCGGTCCTGCAACGGTCTTTGGAGAGCAAGTTGCGAGTGCAGTTGATTGGCTCAGTCTTGTGCGCGGTGACTTGGAAAGCATGGGTTACATCGTCGGGGCAATGCCGATCGAAGCCGCGTGCGCGGGTGCGTTCCATCTCCGGAACCGCTATTGGTTTGTGGCCGACGCCAGATACGATGGCAGGGCCGCACGGCACAAGGGGCATCAGTACGAATCCGGCGCATCAATCGGCCAGAGATTTGCAGGCAACGACGTGGGCGACTCCCGTAGCGCGGGATTGGCGATCGGATCGCTCGCAGAAGACGGGCGAGGAACTATACGGCATGAAAGGCCGTCCTCTGGCACGGCAGGCAATGGAAGCGGCAACCTGGGTTTCCCCAATAGCGACCGATGCGCATCGGGGAGTGCTACCGCCTCGTCCACACGACACGGGCATTCCGCTCTCGCAGCAGATTGAGGCAACATTGAATGGCTCCAATGTGCAGACGGAAAACTTAGGCCAGTTAAACCCGGAATTCGTCTGTTGGCTCATGGGGTACCCGCAAGAGTGGGTAAATTGCGCGCCCTCGGCAATGCCATCGTCCCGCAAGTCGCGGCAGAATTCATTAAAGCATGCTTTCCCCTGGAGGCAGGCATGAGCTACGAAGAAACTGGTATCTGTGCTTGCGGGAAAGCGGCAATGGATGGCATACGGTGCCGTCTGGACCCGCCCCCATGGCTGCCTCTGCCAAGCCCGGCGGAGGCGCCGCCCATAAAGCATGCTTTTCCTTGGGAGCCACAGGCATGACTTTCCCTTGGCAGGCTAGCGAACGTTCGCTAGAAGAAACCGTGCGCGCAATCCAAGCGGATATGCTATTCGCAGTCGGCCATACGGCCGTCCTGGTCCGTAGTAGCATGCCGGAATTGCGTACGGTCGCAAATACGGCCCGGGGGCAGGAAATACCGCAAGGATTGTGCACCTATAACGACGGCTCGACAGTAGAATTCCAAGATATCGGCATGCCGCAAATCAACGTTCCCACCATGACGATGCATGAGTTGGTACAGGCTGTGCATGCCAAAGCGACAGAATTGGGATTATGGCTGCCATGACAACTGTCGCATCCGGATACGAACGAGAGCCGAATGATCTGTACGAAACGGAACCTTGGGCGACAAGAGTGCTGTTGCGACGGTTCCCGTCCGTACGGGGGCGTAACATCTGGGAACCCGCAGCCGGTAACCACAAGATCGCCGACGTATTGCGTTGGGAGGGTGCAAACGTACATGCGTCGGACATAGTGCAGTATGACAGAAAACACGATGGCATTTTGGATTTTCTGAAAGTACCGTCACCACAGACGCCATATGACATAGTTACCAATCCGCCGTATGGACCAGGCAACAGGATTGCAGCGCAATTTGCGCGGTTAGCGCTGCAACGAACTGACAATTGGATCGCGTTGCTCATGCCGGCGATATTTGACTTTGGCAAGAGTCGTCGCGACTTATTTGCCGATAACCCGCGTTTTGCCTTCAAAATTGCCCTAGTGGACAGAATTCAGTGGTTCGACGGGGAACATGGCGGAACGCAAAACCATGCGTGGTACGTGTGGAAACCGATTAACGTGCCGATTCTGTACTATGAGGGGAAATAACATGCGTTGCTGGCCTCTGGACGTCATCCGCACATCTGCGTTGCTACCGGCCCATTGCGCATGGGAGCTGCGAATAGTACATGAAACGCGTCATTTGTCGCAAATGGCAATTAACGCCTGCTGGCACGTAGCGCGACGTACTGAACCGGTTGAGATGACTGGGCTCGTCATGGTAAAATCAGATGACGATCTGGCACCAAAATTCACCTACTTGCGAGAACCGCCATTCGAACAATGGAAACGGCTGGACCGCATCGTCATCGTGGACGCATTTCACGGCGGTCTTGAAATAGTAATGAGCACATCGCATTAAAGCATGCTTTTTCACGGTAGCTAACTAACATGTTCGTCCCAAGAAAACATCAAATTGAATGCGTACGCGCACTCACGTCGTATAGCGACGGTCGATTCAGCGTCGGCGAAGCATGCGTCGCATCCGGCAAGTCCGGGATGTTGGGGATGCTCGCCACGCATTACAGCCAAGCTGGCCGCGTATTGATCGTTGCGCATAACAAAGAACTGGTAAAGCAAAATGCAGCAGCGGCACGTTTGCTAGGACTGAACCCCGGCATTTGTTCGTCATCGATCGGCACCAATGCGTTTGCGCGCGTAACGGTCGGGACGATCGGCACCATCATAAACAGGGTGCGCTTGTTCCGGGACGTTGTCGCCATCCTGGTAGACGAGGTTCACCGCGTGCCGCCAAGCAAGTCCTCACAGTATCGCTGTCTGTTCGACGAGATACCGCACGCCAAGATTCACGGGCTCACAGGTACGCCATTTCGCGCGGACGGGAGCGGTGATCTTGAACGAACCTTTGGCCCCATAGTATTCCGATACGCATTTCTGGATGCGTTGCGGGACGGGTACGTCAAACCGCTCGTACCGGTTGATGCCGGAGAGGATGAAACCATAGACGTTGAAGGCTTGAAGACTACAGCCGGAGACTTTGATCTCGACGAAATGGCTCCCAGAGCGATGAAACTTGCTCCGAGCCACGCACGTACAGTTGTAGATGTCATGCAAAAAATGAATCGGCGTCGTGTGCTCGTGTTTTGCTGCAATATCGCACATGTCGATAGATTAGAGCAGGAATTTCGTAAAATCGGCATGAAGGTACTCGGTGTTCATTCTCGGTCGGAACTTGGGAAACGCGACAAGTCAGTTGAGGCATTCCGATCCGGGCACGTCCCTATACTCGTTTCGTGCAACATGTTCACAACTGGATTCGATGTGCCGGATATCGACTATCTTGCATTCTGCCGAGCGACAAAGTCAGCGGTCCTGTATGCGCAAGGCTTGGGACGAGGTGCGCGACCGACGCCATACGCGGTCAACTGCCTGGTATCCGACTTTGGCGGCAACATACAACGGCACGGCACCCTGGACGCAGTTATGGCGTCCCCTGGGCGCATGCTCATATGCGACGCAGAGCCGTGCCGCACAGAATGGGAAACATGGGAGAGTGGCAGAACGTGCCCCGGATGCGGAACGCTGCACAGAAGCGCACCGACATGTAAAGCATGCTTTGAAAAATTCGATCCGCACTTTCACGGCATGCGTTGTCCACATTGCGGTACACAGCAATCAACCATAAAACAGTGTGCCGCTTGTGAACAACCATACGCAGCATTTTTGCACCCGACGTGCCCGTTTTGCGGGTTCGACAACAGCGCAGTTACGTCGCCTGGTAAAGATTTGAAGACTCGCGGAGGTGAACACGAAGCTGTAAACGTCCACAAAATCATCGAAAGCGATCCTTGGCAAGCTATCGTATCGCCACCGATCAAGCGGAATGGTGGCTGGTTACTTACGACGAAATTCACGACAGCGCTATGGAACTATGAAATACTGCCAGACGGACCGCATTCGGTTTATCTCAAACGATCGCCGAACGGTCGATACATCGCAGCCGGAATTTACGACGTAAACGGACAGATCCACCAGAGGTAAGACATGCGATACTGGTACCATCCCGAAAGCGACTGTTTGTGGACAGGTCCGGACAGTACAGATGAATGTGCACGCGGAGATGTCCTGGTTGAAGAACTGGACGAACAAGAGTATTTAAGCATGCTTTTTAAGACACCAACCAACGATGGGAGACCACGATGTATGTAGCCGAAGGAGACTGTGTGTACTATTGCCACCCGCACGAAGAAGGAACGCGAGAACTTTTCTTGACCGTGCACCCGACGAAAGACTCCAGCAAAACAACATGGGAACAAGCCGGTGTATTAGCGCGCATGCTGAACAACGATGCAAGCATGCGATACCGCGTTGTCGGCGGCGCATAAATTATTGCATAACAGGGCTTGACGCGCCTCTGTTGCAGTGTCATACACATCGCGTCGATCGACAAACAGGAGCACCGAAAGTGGAACTGACATTTACCAGCATCGAAGAAGTGAGAGACTTTGTCGCGCAACTCAAAGGCACGCGCCGCGGGAAAGGCGAGACCGAAGCCGAGACCACCGAAGCACCGCGAGCACCGGCACCGATCCAGCCTCCCGGCGCAGCTCCGCAGGCTGCGTTTGGACCGACGGGGGCCGTGGGCGTGGCAGGCTTCCCGGCCGCTCCCGGACCGAGCTTCCCCGCAGTGGCCCCGGAGATCGGGCCGCTAGTCGCCCGCATCAACGCGAAGATTGACGGTGCCGTCGCGAGCGGTCAACCGACGGATGCCGTCCTGGGATGGTTCCGGCAACGTTGTGGCGCGGAAGCTGCCAACGCGACGCTTGACCAGATTAAGAGCCATTTCCTCGCGAAGCTCTCCGTTGCGCACCTGGAGGAAACCGCGAAGCTGATGGGCGCCTAACGAAAACCGGGAACCTCCTTTGGTTCTAGGTCCTGCGTCACGGTCCGTCTTTGGAAGGTTGGCACCGTGACGCACTCCGCGAAACATGAAAGGATGCCGTCATGAGCGCTCTTGATTACGCACCGCCAGCGCAGCGCCCCGCCATTGATCTTGACGCGGAGCACCGCCGGCGCATCGCAAAACAGGACCAAGTTCTCGCAGTCGCGAAAGTACCCGCCGATCCAGACATGGAACACCGCCAGCGCATGATTAGGCCGGATGTGAAGGAAGCAATAAGAACACAGGAACCAATAGCAGAACCGGACTGGGAGTACGGCGCAGAGGGTATCATCCCGAAAGCACCGATTGTGGACACACACATCAATCTAGCCGCTTTGGAACGGGAACTTGTCGCCGATCCGGAGCGTGAACATGCGGCTGCATTTCTGCGACTGACTTACGGCGTCGTAATGAGCATGTGCCGCAGGATCGAAGGCAAGCCGCCAGACGATCCAACATACGATGAAAACGTGGCCAAACTGGCAGCAAAGATGTACTATGCAGCCGCGGCAAAGGTGGCAGAATGAATACACAAGCACAGAGCGAGCGCATTGCCGAACTTGAACAGCAACGTGAGGAACTACTTGAAGCGCTGGACATCTGGAAAGAGCGCGCCGCATGGCAGCCGGAAAAGCCACCGACAGTTTGTCCGCATTGTGGAAAACCGGCTTCGGACGTTGCTTATGGCGGTACCTGTCAGATGGGCGGATGCCCATTGGGAGGGGATTTGTAATGGCAACGCAAGCGATGATCGAGGCGGCGGCTGAAGCTGGCTATGAAGATGTCCGCAAAGATCATCCTGCGTGGTTGTCATGGAAGGATTTACCGACCGATAGCCCGAACAGCGTCCGTTCTACGTGGATCAGGTTTGCCAAAGCCGCCCTCGCCGCCGCCGAGCGCGCCGCATGACAGTCGATATCGACAAACCTGATCCAAGCGGCATACCGGAAGAATGATAATTTTCTGGAGTCATCCCTGTGACCTATGATGCGGGACAGCCATGTTGCGCCGAATACGGACGGTTGGTAAAGCGCATCCAAGAACTTGAGGCCAACCAAAACAAAGCAAGTTCTGCGAGCGAGTTGATCGCTGAACTCACCACCGCGAATGCTGACAAAGCACTTGATATGCCAACTCGTGATTTGGCAGGACGTGCCGCTTGCGGCAAGGCGTACCTAATTGGGCTTCAAGTGCGACAGAGCGTCATCGCACTTGAAGCCCAATTAGGTACGCTGACCGGCATGTTAAATGATGCTCTCCTGGAGAAAACATCATGAGCAAAATCAAAGGTTCCGGCGGCTCTTTGCGGCCAACATCATCCGATAGTTGGGAATTCTGTAGCAACAGCGAGAATGGAGATTTTATCATTTTGACGTTAACTCTCAGTCAAATCCTTGCGTTGGGAGAGCAATGCAATCGGATTGTGTATTCGAAATTTGCCGGATTGAAATTATAGCGAGAGACGCCATGAACAAACACGAAATATTCTCCGCATCGTCGGCCGCAACATGGCTGGAATGCTCATGGTCCGCGTTGAATGCCGTTCCGGAGCCGCCAAAGAAGGCAAGCACGATCGCAGCCGCAAACGTCGGAACGGAAGCGCATGCCGACATGGAGGCCGGCGACAATCCGGAGGTGGAATCGTTTATTGAACAGCTTGAAGACCCGTGGCTCACCGTGCGAGAATACCGCGTTAAAGTGACTGATGATTGCGGCGGGACGCTTGACATATTCTCGCACGGTAACCAGCGCGGCGCACGCGTTGCAACGATTATTGATGCTAAATTCGGCAAATGGGACATTCCTGCGTACCACAACAAGCAACTACTTACATACGCCGCTGCTCTGCTCGCGAGCTGTTCGGCCGAATGGTGGCGCCTTGTGATCTTCCAGCCGAATGGCCTGGATGAAGACCCGTGGAAGCAATGGATGGCGCACCGTTCGGAGGTGGAAGCGCACCGCATGCGCATCCTACGCGCTGTGGCTGACCGCAGCGCGCCAAAGCCCGGTCCACACTGCCGGTGGTGCAAAGCTTTCCAGGCATGTCCTGCGATGGCCACCGATGCGGGCTTCGTCATGGGCGCCATGTCGCGCCGGATCGAAGACCTGACCACGGAGGAGCTTGTTCGATTGCTGCGGCTGATTCGCGCTCTTGGTGACGTAAAGGACGTTTACGAACAGGCATTGACGACGCATTTGAAGATGGGGCGCAATGCGGACGGTGTAGTGCTCAAATCAGGCCGAAGTTTCCGCGCCTGGAATGATCCGATACAAGCCGCAACCGTCCTGATGCAGCATTACGGTCCCAAAGGCGTCAAGCCGTTAAGTCCGGCACAAGCCGAAAAATTGGGTATCGAAGGCAAAAAGTATGCTGCCATCGCAGCTCACAAACCGGAAGCCGATCTCAAAGCGAGTTATTGACACTAGGCGTTGAGTAGTGTACGCGTACAGCGTTGAACTTTTGGCAAATTGAACAGAGGACAAAACACATGGCACAGCGACAATATGAACAGGCAACCGTCTTCAATGTTCGCATCGCGGACATGCGGCATTTGTGGATACCAAGTGATACGTACAAAGGGCAAAAGACGCAGAAACCGAACTATTTCGGGATGTTCCTCGTGAAGAAAACGCAAGCGGCGTGGCACACCGAGCCGGCGTTGGCTGGAATTGCGCAAGCTTGCGGAAAAATCTACCAGAACAATCCGCACATCCTGCAGTGGCCCGTAGTTGACGGCGACATGCCGAGTCCGGAAGGCAAGTCGTCCGAATTCGCGAAAGGACATTGGTTGTTTTCGGCATCATCTGGCAACCCGCCGACCGTGGAAATTGTGCAGCCCGGCGGTGCCCTCGTGAAATTGACGAACAAAATCGGTGTGAAATCCGGCGACTATGTCATGATCGGCGTTACCGCCGCCGTAAAGCAGAACGATCCGCGTGGCGTCAAGCTGTACCTCAACGCCGTCGTGTTCTCCGCTCCGGGCGAGGAAATCGTATTTGCCAATTCCGTGAGTGGTGCCGAGCTGATGCAGCAAGCGCAGAAACAGGGTCTTCAAGTCGCCGGGTTCGGGCCGACGCCTGGGGGCTTCGCAGCGCCGGGAGGCTATGCGCAATCGTCGGGTTTTACGCCACCGGCCGGAGGGTTTGACCCGCCACCGGCCAGTCCTGCAAACCAGGGGCCGGCTTTCGGTGGGAATGCGACATACCCTTCTAGTCCCGCACCGTTCACGCCGCCCAATCCGTTCGCGTCGCGCTGACCAGCAGAGAAGCAAGGACGGCCATGCACATCGTGACAGGCGATTGTCGTGACGCGCTGGCCGTCCTGCCGGCAGAGAGTGTGCATTGCGTGGTGACCTCTCCGCCCTATTGGGGGCTGCGGGACTACGGCATTGCGCCGACGGTGTGGGGCCGGGAGACGGGATGCGCGCATGTGTGGGGCGATGAAATTATTCGCCGCGGTCCAGAGTGCGCCTTGTCTCAGGCAGAGCTTTCGGCCATTCGCGAGGAAGAAGAAGAACGGCTTGGTTCTTACGATGAACCGCCACCGAAAATAGAAAAACCAAAAGCCGGCGCCCGCTGTCGATGCTGCGGCGCCTGGTGCGGCGCCCACGGCCTGGAGCCGACCATTGATCTTTATCTGCGCAATGCTGTCGAGGTGTTCCGTGCGGTGCGTCGCGTGCTGCGGCCGGACGGGACGCTGTGGCTCAACCTTGGGGACAGCTACGCCCACGGCACGACCACTAACCGCAAGCCATCCGAAGCTAATGGTAAGCATGGGTACTGGACATCACCGCATATCGTCAATCGCATTGATGGAAGCAGCGACGGCCTCAAAACCAAGGACCTTTGCGGCGTCCCGTGGCGTGTTGCCTTCGCACTCCAGGCCGATGGCTGGTATCTGCGCCAAGACATAATCTGGCACAAGCCGAATCCGATGCCGGAGAGTACGACGGATCGCTGTACTAAAGCGCACGAATATCTGTTCCTACTCACCAAGAGGACGCGATACTTTTTTGACGCAGAAGCGATCAAAGAAGACGCCATATATGCCGATTCAGGACGATCCAGCGCAACCAAAAACAGCCTGAAAGCCAATCGCAAACGCAACGGCAACGACGGTAACGCAGAATCGTTTCGCGCCATCACAGCCAAACGCAACAAGCGCTCAGTGTGGACCGTCGCCACCGCACCGTTCCCGGAAGCTCACTTTGCCACGTTCCCGCCGAAGCTGATAGAACCGTGCATCAAGGCCGGTACTAGCGAACACGGATGCTGTGGAGCATGCGGGGCGCCATGGCGGCGTGTGACGGAATCTAAATTCATTCCGCAACAGGACGTAAGCTTGGAGCGTGGCGTCAGAGGCGCTAATGGCCAAAAAGCAATGGACGAAAGCAGTGGACGGGAAGGCTCCTTGCGCGGAACTACGACGGCGGTGACAATAGGATGGCGTCCGAGTTGTGCATGCAATGCTAACGTCGTCCCGTGTACTGTACTCGATCCATTCGGCGGTGCCGGTACTACAGGACTCGTTTGTAGACATTTACAGCGCAAAGTCATTTTGATTGAAGCAAATCCAACCTACGTCGAAATGGCGCGAAAACGCATTCAACCGTATCCATGGGAATTCTGACGGTGTACCGGGATAGTTTACTTGCTGATCTTGAAACGCGGTCGCGCATCGACCTTAAAGCGGCCGGCGCAAGGCGGTATTCTGCGGATGTCTCAACGCAAATTACGACGGCCGTCTGGCAGTACAGAAATCAGATGAAAACAGCATGTACGGTGCATCCGTCCATAGGTACGCACCCGATAGCCGCACTTTATGACGATATCCGATCTTGCAGCCGTTTTGTGGCTCATCACGCCAATTTCGACGTGAATGTGCTGCGCCGGCAAAATCCTTTCATTGAAATCCCGCTCTCCAAAATCGATTGCACGATGGGCCGTGCACAGGCCCTTGCACTGCCCGGTGGTTTGGACCAAGTGTGCATCGCACTCGGTATCAAAGGCAAAGACCCGCGTGGGCGCCAGCTCGTCATGGCGACGTGCAAGCCACAGCGTAACGGAACGTTCAATGAAGACCTGCAAACGTTTCGCGATCTACTCGAATATAATGCGCAAGATACCCGCTGCCTGATCGAATTGGATAACCGATTGCCGCCGCTTTCCGAAGCGGAGAGACTCGTTTTTGAACGCACATGGCGTAAAAATGAGATCGGATTGCCGATCGATGTTGGGCTGGCAACTGCGATTGCGCTACGTCGTCAAGAGATTGAGCAGGAAACCACGCTCAAATTAATGGAATGGACTAACGGTGCGGTCACTAAATTGTCGCAACGTCAACGCATCATTGAATGGTGCAACAGTGGGAATCGCGCTGCCGGACTGGAGAGCACGCAGAAACACATAATTGCGGACAAGCTCACGGACGAGAACTTGCACCCGGACGTACGGCTGATTTTGGAATTGCTCGCGGCCGAAGGCGGCTCCGCGCCACTGAAAGCACAGGCCCTACTTGACCGTCATGTGAACGGTTTTTACAAAGACGCCACTCGCTACTTCGGTGCCAGATCGGGTCGCGGTACGTCAGAGGGCGCCAATCTTTTCAATATCGCGCGGCCGTCTGGAAAGTACGATGGCAAAAACGGACGACCGACAATCGAGAGCGTGATCGCTGGCCTGAAGCAAGGCTTTCGCTATGACAACAAAGCGCTGACCGATTGCTTGCGAGGCTGCATCGTGGCGCCTCCGGGATGGATGATTTGCGACAATGATTTAGCGAATGCCGAATTGCGCATCGCATTGTGGCAAGCTGGCGATCAAGAGCGTCTAAGAATTCTAGAATCCGGCAAAGACCTGTACATGCACAACGCTATTGATATGTTCAATCTGCCCGTTAGCGCCACAAAAGAGACCTACCCAAAAGAACGTCAAACTGGAAAAAACGTCACGGTCGGTGGTAACTACCAGCTCGGATGGAAAACATATTTGGCGTTCCTAATAAAAACAGCAGCGGAAAATGGGCTCCGCAAGCATGAACTGACGGAATTAAAAGCACGATCGGATATTGAAGGATATCGAAAAGGAAATCCAAAACTCATACAGCTTTGGGATGACCTTAAAACTGCATTTGCATTCGCAATCTACGAGGTACCAGGCCGTATTTTTCCAGCCGGCAAGATCGCATTTCAGAAAGACACGCATGGAACCGTATGGATGTTACTGCCGTGCGGACGCTCAGTCCCGCACTATTCGGCACACGTAACGCATGACGGACAGATGTGTTTTTTCAGAGGGAAATTCGGCGCTATGTTGCGTCAAAAAGCTTTTGGCGGTAGTTTACTGGAAATCTCTTGCCAGAGTATGACACGTAGTTTAATCACGGCGGCGGAAGCCGATATCGAACGCGAGTTGCCGGACGTAGTGCTGATGCTGGACATATACGACTCGATATTGGCCCTAGCACCTGCCGCTATAGCGAAAGAGCGCTCTGCGCAGATGCGTGAAATCATGAAACGGTCCCGTTCATGGACGGCAGGACTGCCACTAGGATGCGACGGGTACGAAGCGCAACGCATGTCAAAATAGGAGCGAAAAATGAAGCACTTACTCACGATTCTACTTGCAAGTGTGATCTCAACGCAAGCTGCGGCGATCGATCAAAGCCGACCATACTACCCGCCAAGAGACCCGTACAACGCAGGCCGTTGCGGGTGGTACTACGGCACGCCGGATTGCCCAGGTTCGGGACCGGAACGCCCCCTCCGCGAGTGGCGCATGCCGGATTGGAGACATCCTTTCGGTCAACCGGAACCACGGCCATTGCCGCCGCGCGATCCTCGCTACGATCGCCCTGGAGGCTGGTAACGCCATGGAGAAACCCGTTATCCATTTTTACGAATCAAGGATGGAAGGGACGACAATGTGCAACGTCCCTATTTCCAGTCTAGATGACGCCGAACATTCAGCCAATAGCCGCTTCGTGACTTGCAGAAAATGCTTGAAAGTAGCGGGACTGAAACCTCCTGGGAGGGTTACCCGTGATTAAGGATGTTGGGTTAAAGGTAGCAGAGGGCATACACGGAACTTTCTATTATCATCTGCAACGGCCGTTCGTTCAATTCGGCTTATGTGGTGACCGCGTCATGGGTACCAACATTCCGATATCTGCGTGGGGAACCAAAACGCATGTTAACGAACGATGGTGCTCACGCTGCGAAAAAGCATTGCGCGAAATCGAAAAAGAGAACCACGAATGAACGATATGGGCTTGGGCCGTTTCCTGGTCCGCGACATAGCGCCATGGGAAGGGCCGCGCGTATTCGCCATGACCGGCGACCGTGCGGTGATGAAATACATGGGCTTCAAAGTGCACGATACCGTGGACGAGGCGCGTGATCTAATCGCACAGTACCGTAATTCGCCGTCGCGATGGCAGGCTGTGTGTCTTGATGGCGATCCCGCAGATATTCTTGGAATCATCGGGTTCGAGGTCCTGGGATACACAGCGGCCGTTACGATCATGTTCCGACGCGACTGGAAAGCGCGCGGTGCCGGCCGTGAATTTTCAGTGCCGTTCGTCCAGTGGATTTTCACGCATCCGCAAATCTGGCGTGTGTGGGCATACTGCCATCCCGACAACATTGCCGTGCAACGGGTGCTGGAGCGCATGGGCGCGGAACGGGAAGGATGGCTACGGCGATTCGCGGTCTTCCCGAACCTATCCGCGGAGCCCCAAGACGTCTACAGCTACAGCATTGTACGTCAGAACGTAAACGGAGTAGCGGCCAAACCCTGGAACATCGAACCGATACCGCCGCCTTTGGCTTGAGCATTTTTCGCCTGGGCTTCAGCAATTTTTTCTTGTGCGCCCATCTGCGCCACGTCAACGCCGGCTTGCTGGCCGGTCACTGTCGTTCCTACGCCGATCGCGCCGAACATGTTTCCGAGAGCACTTTCGAGTTGTCCGAATTGCTGTTGATTGCCGGTCAGGTAATTGGTGTACGCTTGGTTCGCGAAGGTACTGGCAATCCCTTCATTCGTCGTGGCGAGCGCGCGCTCGTTGGCACCCGATAACAATTGGCCTCCCGCCGCGGCGCTGCTGTTCTGTACAGTGTCGGCTTGATTGACGACGTATGCCTCGCCAGGCGATCCCTGGTAGTTCTTCATGAACGTGTTGTAGTTCATGTTCGGATCGGCACCCGCGGTGCCGGCTATCTGGCCGATCATGCCGGATGCCGGGTTCAAGAATGATTGGCCGAATTGGTTGTACGGCGCTACGGTTCCTCCGAAACGGTCGGCAGTAGCGTTCACGTCACCGAGACCCTTGGCCAAGTCGTCCCCCGCCATGGTGGACCCGATCACCGTCCCCATTCCTGCGCCGAAACCGGTCACCGACATGGAAATATCCTCTTGCAGTGTATGACAGTTTGGACTATTCTACCCGCCATGTCGTCAAAACGCAAACTTATGATATCCGCCCGGATGCCCGTCGATCTCATCGAACGGGTGGACTTTGTCGTGCGGAACATTGACAGCGATACGCTGGCGACACGCACGATGGTAATAACCGCGGCCGTTGAATCGTGGTTGCCCAAAGCAGAAAAACGGCTCTGCGAACTTGGCGTACCGCCTCCGAAGCGAAAGTGATCCAGCTATGGGAAATCGCGTGCAGAAACACGGTCCGGTGAGGTCCGCCCGGGCAATCAATGCGGCCGTTCCGAAGCCCGCAAGAAAGTCTGCAAAGAAGCCTCGCAAGACCAAAACAGGCGAAAAATGTCTGCACTACTTGTGCCAGCAGTGGCTTGTAAAATCCGGCTTGTGGAATCGATTGCTGATTTTCCACGTACCGAACGAACGTCGTGGAAGTGTGGGCGCGGGAGTTCATTTCAAACGGATGGGCGTGCGGCCGGGCGTCGCTGATTATCTCGTGTTCGGCGTGACCTACGATTCGGCCATCGAATTGAAAGACGGGAACGGAAAGCAGGACGCAGCCCAGGAAGAATTTCAGCACCGGTGGGAATCAGTCGGCAAGCTGTATTTTGTCGTGCGGAATTTGGAAGATTTTCAAGGCGTAATCAACGGATTGATGTTGTTCTGTTGAGTGTCGATCGATCCATCAGAACGGAAACGCCGTCCAGGTGCTCACGGCTGTCTTGATCCAGATGCGTGCGCCAACTGCGCCGGCAGGGTCCCCATACCAATCCCCAACGGCTCCTAGTCCAGACGCCGGCGCGCCCGCACCGTTGTGCAGGGCACCCCCGCGCGCCTGGACGAAGGCCGTTGTGGCAAGCTGCGTCGTGTTGGTTCCCGGAGCTGGCGTCGGCGCGATCGGAACCCCCGTGAACGTGGGCGACGCGCGCGGTGCAAGCAACGCTTCTGCAGTGGTGGCCCGGGATGTCTCCGCGGTGATTGCAGCCGCGTTGGCTGCTATGTTGGTCGTGTTCGTCGCGACTTGCGCAGTTGTCGTGCTAAGTCCATTGACGTTGTTAGGGTCGATACCGCCAGCGGCGCTGAGTATAGCTGTAACCTCTATGAGCCATCGGTTCAGCGTCGGATCATTGATGGCGATCGGAGGTGGCGGCGGTACTTTCTTGACCACAGTCAGGTTCCCGGCGTCGTAACGGCGAAAAGTTCGTCGATCGTGAACGGCGCTTGCGTACCGCCATACCGCAAACGGAATTGCTGACGACGTGTCGCACCGAATTTGCGACCGATCGCGCGACGAGTGCCCGGCTGAGGTAGCGTAATTTGCCGAACGCCGCGCCATGTGACGCCACGATCTTCGGACCAGTCTAATTGGAATGTCCCTGCTGCCGGCCCCATAGATGAGGTCGTATCGATCGAGTTCACAACGCCGCGTGATTCTTGGGTACCTACCCACGGCGTAATGATCGTGCGCGCAAGAGTGCCGGCAGGCTCCGCGGCGCTATTGATATCGGTTGTACATACGTGGCCAGTGTCGAGTCCTACGTAAGTCACGCCGCCGTCATGCTCTGTAGCGCACCGCGCGGCGTGATCCAACCGGCCCGGAGACTGCCGGTATGACCACACTTTGGTTGACGACGACAGTTCGATAGACCACACGCCCGGCAACGTAAGTACATAGAAATCATTCCCGCCATGCCCGTACGCGTAAGCCGTCAACGTTGATAATTGCGCGAGCGTCAAGCTTTGCAGCATTAAATCAACCCACATGGGCGATATAGGCTGTCCGGTCTGGCCTGTACATAACCAGATGCGACGATCTGTCGCAACAAATACGATGTTGTCGCGGAGCACAGCAAGCGAAAGACGCGTGGCGATACCGACAGAAACCAGTGAATTGGGGTACGACGTGAAAGCAAAGTCTGTGGCCGCTCCCGGGTTGTACCACTGCTCTAAGGATCGCGAGCCCAACGGCCAGAGAACGCGACCGGATACCGCCAGTTCGACAACCCTGTCCGCGCGTGCTTCCTTCGTGGCGAAATTGCCGCCTGGTACATTAGCCGGCGCCAATGCGACCGAGCTGAACATCTTACTGTCTTGGCTGGCGTAAAAATTCGACGCTCCGGACCATACGGTAAAATTATCCAGCACCGCGGCCGTTGATGGATCAAAATTAATCGACGCATCAAGACCAGCGTTCACGACGCCGCCAGCTACCGTTGCGGTGTACCCCGTGCCCGCAAGCGCCGGATTGGCCGTGTTTCCGTTGGTGGCGATCACAAGCGCCGTGCGGTCTTCCGCGAATCGGATGATTGGCTGTGCCGAATTCACGGCTACGAAGCCGGCAAGATGCGGGGAGCCTGTTTCGACACCTGACCATATCGAACCGTCTGCGTGCCCGGTCCAGATTGTTCCGAGTGCGTGCCCGATGGCGACGCACGGTGCTGTGGACGGGCGACATACCGCGCTCAGGCCCGGGGCGCCCATCAAGCGAACCCTTGACGGCTTGCCCTCTGCTTGGTTCCGCGGCACCACACGCACGTTCACAAGTTTGGAGGCACCTTCGTCCAGGCCGTTCGGGTCCGCAAAGGAGCCCATGATGTCAATTGTGGACATTTCAACCTCGAACGAGGCGCAACCATTGCTGCCCCCTGGCCCAATCGCGCCACCGCTTGTTGACGCGTTCGGCATCCATGACTATCGGATCGGTCGGGCTGAGCACGCGGCCGTAGGAGCCCATGATGCGGCGCCCCAACAGCAGCGCCGCGTCGTGCACGCCCTCCGGCGGAAGCGTCACAGGGTCGGTGCCGGCCGCGTTGGTGAGTGCAGGCACCCGGCCGCCGAACTCAATCAGCGCCCGCACAGCGGCCCGTGGCGGCTGCCATGCGGTAACCAGCACAGAGCCGTCCGTCTGTCGTTCTTGGTGCCATTTTGTGATGACCCCAACTTGCGTCGTACGCACCACGTCGGCAATCGGCGCCATCCGGGTTTCGCGGTTCACGGTTGCGCTGATGTCGTTCATGTAGATGGCGCGCACCGCGACGGCGTCGTTCTGTACCAGGTATGAACTACTACCGGTGCCGATTGAAAAAGAGTAGACACTACCCGGCACGCCGGGGGGCAATGTCGCCGTAACGCGGCTGATGAGGTATTGGCACGCACCATCCGCTTGTTCATTGCGCAGGATGTCATTGAGCACAGATACATTATTCGCCAAATCTGACGCATCGGGCGATTCCGTAGCGTCGATAATGCCGAACAACCGAAGCGCTTGCGTTATGACGTATGCCGCATTGACGGTCATCAGAATTCCTCAGAACCACGCACCGGCGGGAAGGAGCCGGTGATGGAGTTGATGGACATTTACTGTATTCTCAAAACCGTCAAGGTGCTGTCCTTGGAATTTCCGGTCTGATTAAAAACAATTTTTCCGGACGTGGCTGCGGAATCTTTTACAGAAATTCTAATATTGGCTGCCGGAGATGTTATCACCCCGCTTAAAGATATCTGCGTTGGAGCATTTGCACCGGCTGAATTGATCCAGGCGCTAGCTATCACCGTGGTTCCATCCCATAGTTTAGCTACAAATGAACCAGCCTGAACCGTATCAACTAACGTTACTGTACCAGAGGCAAACCACGTTCCCGATGTGCCTTGCGCCGTGCTTGGACCATCGAAGTAGTTGGCGGTGTTGTTGAGCGCGACATCGGCGCCAAGAGAATTTGTGAGTGAGGTGAGGGCGCCGGAGATCGTATTGCACCCGAAGCCGGTATTGGTGGTCCAGGTCAGGGCGGAAGAAGCCGACGAACAAGACGGCACCGCGAGATCGGCTTCCGCCGTCGACGCCGCCGCGCCTTTGACTGTGTTCTGCGTCGCGGTCGCGAGATTCGAGTTGGCGATCGTCGCGCCGGCGATGTTACTCCCGGCGATCGTCGCGCCGGCGATGTTACTCCCGGCGATCGTGCTGGCGGCAATGTTCGACCCGGCGATCGTCGCGCCGGCGATGTTACTCCCGGCGATCGTGCTGGCGGCAATGTTCGACCCGGCGATCGTCGCGCCAGCTATCTTGCCGCCCGTCACCGCGCCGGCAGCGATCGTGCAGGCGCCTCCGCCGGCGGCACAAGAAACGTCGGCCGAACCGAAGGCCGGGAGCCGCAGCGCCCCTAAAGTCCCGCTGGAGATATTCGCCGCGTTCGTAGCGTCGATCGAGCATGACGGCGCAACCGACAGCAATGACGCGCAATTGAGTATCTGGTAGCTCCCGTCGCCGCGAAAAAACGTTGTCGTATTATTCGGCCACGCCGGGATCGCGCCTTGAGTTGTCGAGGTGGCCAACGGGACAGGATAGTCGGTTTTCCCCTGAAATGCCGAATTCAGGCTTGTAGTCTGGCCGGGGCAGTTCACGTTTGGTACGTTGGCGCACAGCGGCGCCCCATCCATGAAACCAGACGGGGTTTGGCCCAATGCTGCCGGAGAAATCAGCAGCGCCGCTACCAGCAAAAACCTATCCCAAAACATTGCCGCCTCCCAGGATGCTTGTACCGATAACGAATTTCGCTGCCGGCTTGATATCAGGGTCGAACAGATGGACATTCGCAAGTTCCGCGGCCGCATCCGGCGGTGTCACGGTGCGCACGGAACTTGACGGAATGAACATGCCATCATAATCGGCCGGAACGAACGTGCTGAGATTCGCGACTGCTGACGGCACTGGTTGCGCCAGCGACGCGAGCCCGGCAAACGAAGCTGTCTTGCCGAGCGTCGGATAGTAGGGTGGTGCCCTGAGCAGCGCAGCAAGCCGCGTGGCGTCGTCCGGGGCGGCCTTGGGCGCGTTGGCGAAAGTGTTCGTGTCGGTGCTGGAGTAGCCGCCCGTACTTGATGGACCGTTGCCCCAGATGTCATCAAGGTTCCAGCGCAGCGGTAGCGGCTCCGCCGGCGGCTCGATCGACCGGTCCGGCGACACCTGGAAATCGAACACCGCAGGCCACGGGTCCCAACATGGACGCACGGCACGACCGGAAGCCTTGGTGCACACCAACAGCCCGGTCAGTCGTTCCCGGGCCAGTGACGAGTACCGCACGCGCGTATTGCAGCGCGCGCACGCACCCCAAAGTTCTGCGCTGCGGAATTTCGGTTTAGGAGTGCGCGTCGGCGATGACATGTGGCACCCCTTAAAAGGAGGGCGTCCGTAAAGACACCCCCAAGGACGGGAGGAAATCTGGCAACAAGACTACTGGTTGTCGGCGCCCGGCGACACGTACACGGTTCGCCAATCGATCACGGAAGCTGCGCATCGGAACCAGATGGCGATGAGCGACGCCTGATTGCTCCAGTTGCTGTCTTCGCGGGTTTCGATTTGCGAACGCTCCCAGAACGTGAATCCCTGACCGTTGTCCTTGTCCTGCTCCGACGTTTGCAGAAAATAGTTGTCTTTGTCGATCAGGTACGGCGTTTCCACGACCTCCGGCAGCGCGCCGGTGGCACGCAACACGTTGATATTGTTGGTTTGTGCGTTCCACTGCAGCGGTGATCCAAGGATGCGCCGGGTTTCCGGTCCGGACTCCGGCGACAAAATGACGCGCTTGGGAAGCACGTTGATGACGAATCCGCGACCGTTGCGCGTGTACGAGACCTGAATCACGGCATTCTCAAATGCCAGTTCGGATACGTTCGCCGCGATCAGCAAGTTGGACTGGACGCCGGACGCCGTAGGATGCGCTGCGGAGCCGAGCGGCACACCATCGGCGCGCACGCCGTTTACGGCATCGACACTAACCTGCAGCGGCGCGTGAGCGATGTATTCTTCCGTCTGGCGCGCGCTGAAAGCAAGCTCTTTCATCATGCGTCCGCCGACATCTTCGTACAGATTGTCGTCCTTGGCTTCCCGCGAAATCGCGACTGCGAGCCCGTACGATGCATGCGTAACCTGCGTGCGGTAGCCTTCATTCGGTACGTCGAACTGTACAGGTTCGAGTTCGGGCTGTTGCACAGCGAGGCCCAGGCCGGCGCGTTCCGTCATGAATTCTTCGAATGCCTTTTCGGACGGCTTCATGTCGAAGAACTGCGTGTAGATCGGAAGCAGTCGTTCGTAATCCATGCCGAAAAGGGCGAACAGGCCCGGCCAGTATTGTGACGCCTGCAAACTGCGATCAATGACCTGCAAAAAAGCCTCCTGTTGGCATCTTGCTGGCCTAATGCCAGAGCGCCCGCGGTGAGAGATTCCCGAACAGTATCAAAGCACGGTAAAATGTCAAATTCAGGGGATGAGACTGTGCTATCGTTGACGCGTCCTCCAAAACGGTGTATGACAGGCCATGGAACGCCCCATCCTAGAATTCGATATCAGCGATCCGGACTCTTTCGGCAACTTGGCCGAAAAAATGACGACGGAAGAACGTCGCCGACTCGCGACTGACTTGATTGAGCTTATCGCCGTGGACGAACAATCCATGAGCGAGTGGCTCAATGACGCGCGCGGCTATCTCGACACGGTTACGGCCGAAGGGAATACCTCCAAACCACAAGACCGCGAACAGGAAGGTTCGAACGAAACATCACCGCCTTCAACCGAAATGACGCTTTCGGCTGTCATCCAATTTTCAGCTCGCGCCACTGATGCACTACTTGGTGAGCCCGATCTTGCCAAGGCCAGCGAACCCGGCGGCGAAGCATTGGCGTCGTGGGTATCCAGTCAATTACGCACTTACGACCCGAATTGGACCTTGGACACGGACCCGCTTGTGGTGCACATGTCAGTAACCGGGCTCGCATGGCGCAAGCGACGATTCAATCCCGAAGACCGGGTTTTTCACTCCTACTTTCGCGCATGCACAGACGTAATTGTCAACGCCAATGTGCGATCGATCGAGCGAGCACCGCGGATCACCGATCAATTCGAACGGTACCCGTACGAGATCAATCGTTCTATCGAACGCGGACACTATGTCGATTACGATCCACAATACGATGAAAACGATCCGCAGGCGCCGAAGCAGTTTTACGAGTGCGATTGTTGGCTCGACTTGGATGGTGACGATATCGACGAACCATGGACTGTTCTCATTTCGCGAGACGACTACGCAGAAGTCGTACGCGTCACGCCGTTGTGGTCCAAAAACACAGTAATCAATACCGACGAAGCGCTGTATTTTAACCCGATACGTTGCTTCTACCCATATAGATTTCTTCCGGACCCTAAAGGTGGCTTCCTCCCCATGGGTTTCGGAAAATTGCTGTCCCGTGTCGAAAATTCAGCCGATCGGCTGCTTGCATCGATCGTGGATACCGCAAAGAGCGAAAGCGAAAACGGCGGTATCGTCGGCGGCAGTCAGTTCGGAATGCCCGACAAGATCGAATTGAAAGGCAATCGACTAGTCGTGCTCCCAACCGATGGCATGCCATTGGACAAAGTATTCTCCCCGCTCCCGATAAAATCAGTATCGTCCGGTTCGGTGCAGGTACTTGAAAAGATCATGACGCTAGGCGACCGTCTAGCGGGCACCTTGAATCTGCTTGAAAACGCCCCTGCGTCCATGACGGCAACGATGGCACGCGGTGTCATAGACAGCGGTACACAAGTCCAATCCGCCGTACACCGCCGTATGGTTGCGTCCATGACGCAAGAGTTTCGCATGTTCGTGCAGATGGCAGCGGCATACGGAATGCTGCCCGACGGTACGCAGCCGGCGAACCCTAGTAGCGTTGCGGTGACCGCCGACCCGCAGCTTGCAACCGAAATGCACCGCTCTGCACTCGGGGGTATCTATATGCAGGCGATAGAACTGGGCGCGAAAGTACCGGGTAGTTTCAATATTCAAGAGTGCGTAAAGCGGTTTTGCGAGACTCTGCGACTGCCCAATCCGGAAAAACTGATCGGCCAGCCACCGCAGCCGCAAGCAACGCCGAAAGAAAAGCTTGACGGCGCCGTGGCGTTGATGAAACAACGTACAGAGAATATCAAAGTTACCGGGGCCGTCGCCGTACAACTCACGCAAGCGCTGCTCAATATGGTCGAAGCGAGTGGCGGCATGATAAACAACCAGCAAGCGTTGCTGACCATGGCTCAACTTGAACAGGCTGTACAACAAATGATGCAGGACGCGGGAAATGCAGGAACAAGCCTTGACGGAGTGGCTGGTCAGTCCGGAAACGCAAGCGCTGATGCGGTACCTGCGTCGCCGCAAAATGCCGGCGGTGGACTCATTCCTGGCGGGTCAGGCAGTGGAGCCGGTAACACAGGGGCGGGCAGTGGCCTTCTGTGAGGTAGAACGTCTTTTATCCAAACCTGCGGACGAGGTCCGTAAAGTCTTAGAAGGAGGCACGACGTGAGTGATTGGGAAATCCATCAGCAACGCATCCGCAGGCATATTGCTCTGCTAGCGGATGCTGCCCGCTTGGAGCACGAAGCGCATCAGCTTATCGTTGAAGCGCATCAGCTTCGCAAACTCGCGGACGAATTCATGCCTGCGAGTACGCGCTGTAACGCAGCAACGTCCGTGGGTACAACCCACAAAACAGCAGATGAGGCCAAAACGTGAGCGGCGTTGGAGTCCATTCATTTTCAATCCCGCACGAGCACGTGCAGCCGGCGCGCGACATGGTGATCGTTCGCCTGCCCATGCCGCCGTCAAAAATCGGTAACATTCTGACGGCCGATATTACGCGCGACATGATGCAACACAACGTCATGGCTGGCCGCGTATTCGCGATGGGGCCGCTCGCGTTCACCTACAAGGATGGCGAAGGCGGGTTAGGTCGGCAGAGCGTCAATGTCGGGGACTGGGTACTGTTTCGCCCGTTCGCCGGCACGATGATCCAGGGCGGCAAACTCATGGCAACGTCGGGCTGGCGCTATATCTCCAGCTTCAATGACGTGATCGGTATCATACCAGCCGCGCACATGCCGCATCCTGACACTCTTGAATGGGACTACGCAGAAGACGCCGGCAGCACGGCGCCGGCAGCGGATTTCAATTTCAGCAGCCGCAAGGAAGCTGTGTGATGCAGGTCGGCCACATCGAGGGGGCGACGCGCGTACTCGGAAAGTCACAAGGCTACATGGGTTTGCCCGTGCGCGACGAAGCTATCCGCTGTACTGTCAATGGCACAGATACGCCTTCAATGGTAACAGCTTGGATCCCCACACCGCGAGAACTGGGGGCGCTAAATGCTGGCGCCTCAGTGCATGTTCGAATCCTTGGGCGGTCGCATCCACCGATCACAGTTGATGTCGGCGAAGCCCCCAATGATGTATCAACCCAAGAGGCCACGCCATGACTGACCTTGCAACCATGATGCGCGACCAAGCTGTGCGCGGCTTGCAGGCACAGCTTGACGCCGCAGTGACCGAAGGCAACACAGAAGCGGCCCGCAAGATTTCCGACGATATCGCGAAGCTGGCGGTATCGACAGCGCCCAAAGCAGCACCGTATGGCGATGCTGAAATCCGCGGTCACCTCGACAAACAAGCGTGGTTCGGGACCGATCCGAAACGATCGGCAAAGGCGCTTGAATTTGGCAAGACCATGGACCCGAAAAAGTTTTCCACTGCGGAAGCCTTCGCCACGGCAATCGTCAAAGCAGTCGATGAGGAATTTAAGCCGGCTGCTACGCCGAAAAAAGATGTGGACGCTGATGACGATCCGGCCGCTGATGACGATCCGGACACTGATGACGATCCGGACGCCGATGACGCAGAAGGCAAAAGCAAAAAGCCCGATAAATCACGCCGGCGCACGGACGCACCCGGTGAAGCGGACGCCACCAACCGCACACCGCGTCGCGCCTCGTCCGGCCCGTGGACCAAACTGTCGGAAGCACCGAAAGAGGTGCAGGCAGAGATCAAACGTTCGGCTGACAAGTTCGTACCCGCAAACGCTCCAAAAGAACGACGGGAAACCTATATTGCCAAAGCGTTGGAAAGCCATTACGCCATGCATCAGCGCAACGCCAAGGGGAAGAAATAGCCCATGTCCATGTCGCCATTTCCTGGCATGTCGCCTAACCTGATTCCGAATCCGCCGCCGGCAATGCCAGAGGCGCCCGGACCCGGCGACGCCACGGCTTCGCTGTCGCCGTTCAACGAACCGCAGAACATCGACAGCATCATGGCTCAACTCATGTTGGACAGGCCGTTGAAGCTGTACATCCCGGACAAGGAAAAGTACCCAGGATGGGAATTCCGGATCATCAATAGCATCCCGCAAGAAATTGCAGACGCCCACAACAAGGGGTTCCGTCAAGTTACCGATCCAGAATTATCGAAGCTTTTCGATGACCTCGTTGCTGGTACAGACAAAACCGGCAAAGCATTTCGGCCGCTTCTGTTCGCGCGCGCCAAAGCAATCGGCGATCACATACGCAAACGGAATCGGCAGATGTTGCAAAGTCTCTATGCTGGCATGGACCCGCGCAACAAAGACATGAGCGGCAAATACACTAGCAGCGTCGGCGACAAGGACGGTACCAAGGGGCAGTTCAGTGGCCCCGGATTCCGAATCAGGGTGTAGATCATGAAAATCTCGCAAGCTGCTTTTGATTTGATCGTTCAGGAAGAAACCGGTGGGGAAACTTACTACAAACGCAAAGAGCATTCGGCTGATTGGCCGGGTGGTGCTTCCGGCGTCACGATCGGTTGTGGTTATGATTGCGGCTACGCCACTTACAATGAATTGCAACGCGATTGGGGCGATAAATTACCACGCCAGATGATTAACGCATTAGAAGGCGTGATCGGCATCAAAGGGTCAGCGGCGCGGTCCCATGCTCATGAACTACGCGGTACCATCGAGGTGCCATGGAATACAGCGCTTGACGTATTTCGCAACCGCGACGTGCCAAAATGGGAAGCAATCGTGCAGCACGATTTACCGAATACTGACAAACTGTCCGGCGATTCCTTTGGCGCTTTGGTATCGCTTGCCTTCAATCGCGGTGATAGCTTCACCCGGCAGCGCGCAACCTTCGATGTAACCGATAAGTACCGCGAAATGCGCTTGATTCGGATTGCCATGGTGGCACACGATTTCCGCGCCATTCCAGCAATGTTCCGCTCAATGAAGCGGCTATGGCCGAACAGCGACGATTTGAGGAACCGCCGTGAGCATGAGGCTGTCCTATTTGAAAAAGGACTTGCTGTCACCGCGTAATCTTTCACCACCGCCATTGCATGGCATGGCACAACCGAAGGAGACTACCAAATGAACTGGTTACAACTCGTCTACACGCTATTCGGCGCTGCCAAAGATGCGGTGCACACTGTTGCGCAGGCCGAAGGCAAGACCGACGAACAAGCGGTCACCGACGTTATCAATCACCTGACCCGCGGCAAGCCGAACGCTCCAGCGCTGGCCGAACACCCGTCGCCGTCCACACAGCCCGTAACCAAGACCTGAGTTCCTGCGCCCGCTGGTTGGTCACCCTATAAGCCCCGACGGCGGGACCGCGGCGCGGCGATTGATGGGTTTTGATTCCTTTACCGTCGATCGCCGCGAGACTTTTCTACTGCGTGTGTCTTTTTGGGTACAGTCAGTAAACGCGGAATGTGTCATACAGTGTGAACGGACATGGAGTCCGTAAGGAGATTCGAATATGAAATTCTGGAAGAAAGTTGCTTTTGCCGCGGCTGTGATTGCCAGTGGCGATCATGCGCATGCAGCGGACATGTCCCCAACGAAAGCCGCACCCTTCGCGCCGACGCTCGCGGCGTATTCCTGGACTGGGTTTTACGCTGGCATCCAGGCCGGCGGTCAATTCTCCGCCTTCCCGCTTGGCGGCGCCACGTCCGGCGCGATTGCCACTGTACCCGGCTTCGGGGACCCGGGCGTCATCGGACCGAGTGCGGTCGGGTTTACCGGCGGCCTGCATGCCGGATTCAACTACCGGTTCGCCCCGGCTCTCGTATTCGGCCTGGAAGCCGATGCGTCGGTAGGTAGCATCAACTCCAGTTCGTCCGTCACCGCGGTAGCAGCCGGCGTCAGCAATCTCTTTACCGTCGCGTCGGCTGCTTCGATCCCGTGGAAAGCCGAAGCGCTGGCCAAGCTCGGTGTACTCGTCCTGCCCGACGTCATGCTCTATGGCACCGGTGGCGCGTCGTTTGCGGAGATCAAGCAGAATTCCAACCTGCAATCGTTCCTGCTTCCGGGCGGAATCAACGGGGCGTTCGATGACGTTCACGCTGGATGGGCTGCCGGCGTCGGCGTCGATTGGGCCGTTAACTCGCACGTCATCGTCGGCTTTCGATACCTCTATGAGCAGTGGGGAACGCATGGCGTGATCTTGGCCGATCCCACGCTGTCATCGGCGTATAACGCCACCATGAAAGCGGCGGCCAATGAGATCACCGGTCGCGTAAGCTTCGCGTTCTAATCCTCCCGGCAGAGGCGGTCTTCGGGCGGCGGCCGGTACGTGCCCGCCCATTATTTTTGACTTGGAGATACCCGCGTGGTCACCTTCGACAACACTATCAATCTCGGTCACGTTCTGACATTTGTTGGTTTCGTCGTTACCGGGATAGGCGGGTATTTTGCCCTTAAAGGGCGGCTCCAGAGGATCGAATGGAGCAACAACAGACAAAGCAAGATGATTGATGGCTTGCAGACGGAAATCAAGAAAATCACGGATGTCCTAATCGCGCTAGCAAAATTCGAGGAACGGATGGTTGCATTGCGCCAAGACGTGCAAGAACTAAAAAAGGACGTATTCGAGTTGAAAAGGTCCTCCAGCAAGTAGCTCACGCATGCAATATCCTTGGTTCGCCCCAGTCCCGCCAAGCAAAGAAGACGTGCGGACCAGGCTGCTTGATTTTGACAAATATCGTGAGACGTTTTTGCGTGTACGCCCTCGACAGGGTGGCGAGCGCATACCGTTTATTTTGAACAGCGCACAGCGCGTGTTGCACGCCAAAGTGCAAGACGAAAAAAAAATATTCGGGATGGTGCGGGCGCTCATCCCGAAAGCACGACGCATGGGCGTCAGTACATACGTGGGCGGGCGTTATTTTCACCGCACCGCCACGGAGAGGGGCCGACGCGCGCAAATCGTGGCGCACCGATCCGACAGCGCTGCCAACTTGCACCGCGAGGTCAAAGAATTCTACAATGGGCTTCCGCCAAGCGCACGCCCTCATCTTGGAGCATCGAATGCGTACGAACTGATTTTTGACAAGCTCAAATCGCTGTACAAAGTCGGTTCAGCGGAAGGCGGTAATATCGGCCGTTCCGATGATTTCCACTTGTTGCACTTATCGGAAGCCGCGTTTTTCGATAACACGGAAGACCTGTCATCCGGCCTGTTGCAGACTGTGCAGAACATCGAAGGCACAGAAATTGCCATGGAGAGCACCGGCAATGGTCAGTCTGGCATGTTCTACAATATGTGCCAAGAGGCGCACGTCGGCCAGAATAAAGGGCCGTGGCGATTACATTTCCTACCCTGGAGTGTAATGCCAGAGTACCGTACAGAGGTTCCGCTAGGCTGGAAAGCACCGAAGGACTTTGAGGACTACGCCAAGTTCCATGGCTTCGATCGGGAGCAATTGTACTGGTTCTGGTTGCAGAATTATACTATCGCTGCCATGAACGGTGGCCAGCCCGAAAAAATACATCGGCTGACGCGACAAGAGTACCCGGCCACATATGATGAGTGCTTCATGGCCGACAGTACACTTGATTTCTTCCCCGCGTCTGTCGTCAGCGCTGCTATGCTTCGCAAGCCGAACCCTTCCGCCGGCGCGTTGAAATTGCTGTGCGTGGACCCTGCCGGCGACGGGCAGGACAAACCGTTCGTGTGCGACCGGCAAGGCTCCGCGATCGGGGCGCGCGTCTGGGGTGAGCTGGCGAATCGAGATTTCAATGTGCAAGCAGATTGGCTTGCTCAAACGTATGAGCGATTCAGCATGGATGCGATAGCGATTGACGTGACTGGAGTTGGCAAGGGCCTAGTTGACGCTGTACGCCTTCGCATGCGCAAGTATGGCGCAGAAAAAGTAGTCGCCGTAAATTTCGCCTGGGGCGCCCTGAACGATGTATTGTACGGCAACAGGAGATCGGAACTACACGATAAATTCCAACGGTGGTTGCAAGGCGACGTGTCGATGCCCAATGACAAACTGCTTTCAGAAGAAGCTGCCGCTTACAAATGGGGTGGTGGCGGCTGCCGGCGTGACGAAAAAATGCGGCTGTTCATGACGCCAAAAGTTAACATCCACAAAGCGATTGGGCGCTCCCCAGACCGACTTGACGCGTGCGCAGTATCTATGGCAGTGGATGGTTGACAAAGTACAGAAACGTATGTACAGGATGTCACATGAGCAATTACCCTTGGATGCAGGAACCCACGCCCATGCCCACAAAAACCAAGCCCGGACGGCCGTGCCGTGTCGATATTCGGTTGACAAATGCAGAGAAGAAAAAATTGGAGCGCAAGGCCAGAGAAACCCGACGCACAACCACGAGTATCATTGCCGAGCTAATCGAAAACATGCAGTAGCGTTAGCATGTGATATTGGAGTTTCCTGCACAACTGCGTACGCCAGTTCCGGTCATCGTCAGAGCTGAAAACCCAAAGCTGCCGACGATCGACATGTTAACGGAACTGGCACTTGCTACGCCGAATTCGTCACCAACGAACATCGTATATTTACCCCCGGTTATATTGATCGAGTTCGAAAAAACACTCCCCTGGAAAGTCGTAACGGCCTGATTGTTACTATCGACAATTGACACGCTATTTGAACTGAAACTACCTGAAAAATCACTATTAATGAAATGATTCTCCATGACGGCGGCATTCGGGCCTTGCTGGTAACCAAAGGCAACAGTAACCCCGATAGTATCGAGCTTAACCCTTTGGTACCAATTAGCTCCCAGTGAGTGAATACCACCGCCGCTGCTGCCCGTCCCCATGATGAAGCAGTCGGTAAAACTGCCGTCCACACCATCGGATTGCAAAGCAAAATTGCCGCCCCAAAGCATGCAATTACGGAACACAACGGGCGTATTGACGTTGACTACAACGAGATTCTTCGTCAACGCGCCGCCAAGCAGGTCACCGACGATCCACATATCTTCCAGACCGCCGTACGTGTTACCACCGCCGGTGAAATTGAGGACCTCCACATCGTTATTGCCGGCGCTGACGACCGCACAGTTTCGGCCGGCTCCTTTGAGCCTCACACCGCCGGGGACGGTCAGCGTCGCAGTTACGTGATAGGTGGCGCAAGGAAAGAAGACCGTGCCGCCGCCGAAGGTAACGTTCATGAACGTAATTTGACACTGGATCGCCGTCGTATCGTCAGTCGATCCATTGCCAACGGCCGCGGCGCAACTGTTGGTCCCGGATTTTACGTCAACCCATGGGTTGCTATTGAAAACCTGGCTGACTGTACAATCCTGTATGACCGCCGTCGATCCAGTCGGATTGCATTTGACGGTGTTGGCCGGTGCGTTGGCGTGGCCAGCATTCGTCAACGCTTGGTATGCCGGATCGGCTCCAGTGCCGTTGCTTACCCAGGGAAGACCAGACGTGCCCGGCGCCACGATGCCCCACGATGCCGCCCCGCGCTCCAGGATGCTCCCGCGCGTCGCACCGATTGAGGCGTCGATGCCGAGCGAGAAGCTCTCCCATACGCCCGCGGACGAGCTGGTAGCAACCGGCACGTTGCCGGCCGCCGCTGGCCCGGAAAGCATGACGCCGCCCATACCTCCCATGACAAAGGCTGTCGAGGCTGCTTGGTTGTTGCTGGTACCAGTCGGCGCGGTCGGGACGATGCAATTCGGATTCGCCGGACCGCAGCCCTGTGCCATTGCCGGCGTCGGACCGCAGGACATGAGGCAAGCCAATAACGCGAAAGCGGGGTATCTCATAGCGTTTCACTCAAGCTGATGGTGAGAGGATTGGAACCCGCGCTTGCTGCCGCGCCAAGCCACGAGCCCGCTACGCCGTCGCCTTCCAACGTCAACGTAGCCCCGGGGTATATCGCATAATTGCCGGCCTGCCCGGCGCCGGCGACGAGTGCACCGCCATTGATGTCAAGCGTCGGGCACACGTACAAGATCACGCTCCCCGGATTGTGGAATGTGATCTTCTTCATTAGCGAGTTGGTGGTCAGGATCGCAGTTGACACGTTGGACAGCAAGACGCCAAGCGTCCCGCCGACCGAAAGCGCTGTTTGCGTAGTCATCCGGTCATCTCCAGATTGCCGTTGTCGTTCGCCGGTTCCTCCAGAGCGCCCATGATCTCTTGCACACCTATGGACGTTATCGTGGAGCTGTAAAACAACGTCATACTCGATGCTTTCCCTTGCACCGCATAGGTGACAACGTTTAACGTGACGGGAAAATCGTAGCCGACCATTGCAGCCGGATAACTAGACCCGACGCTCCCCGTGTTGTTGTTCAAGGAGCCCGCAGCTTCGTTGCCGAACAGATTGGTATTAGCTACGGTCCCGCGCGACAACCGAACGCTTGCCGTTGGAGCGGTTGACGAAGCACTAAACCCGCTCATCGTGCCATAACCTTCAACCCGCATCACGTTGGCTGATGATGTCGGCGTGATACTGACCTGCTGACTTGTCAACGCCACGAAGGTCGCACTAGCTGTGGTACTGGTAGCATTGACGATAGCCGCTTGGTGCTGAATCGACTGTCCCGGCAGCGGCACCGATCCAGCCTGGAAGAGCTGCATCCGGGTCGGCGCCGTGATCCACTGTCCGGCGGTCGCCAGTGTGCCGCCGACCTCCCAGGTAGCATAGCCGAGCGTCACGTAGGCAAGCGAGGTACGCGCCGTCGCCGAATATGGAACTGTGGACGCGTTCGCCCCGGACACCGCGGCGGTGTTTATGATGCCCCACCCCTGAAGGGGATAGACAGAGAACGCCGCCGGATTGGAATTGAGACAGTTAATAATGAACAGCTCTACGGTGCCAGCATTGTCGAGCGCACCGATCCACACGCGGCCCGGCGTGGCGTTGGTAAAACCTACCGTCTGTCCGGCCGGGATGGTGATCGAGAGCGGCGCAGTGACGGTACGCACCACGTAATCGCCGGCTGCCACTGACACGTCGCGGAACATGAAAGTCACCGGATTACCCGATGACGGGTCGGCACCGGTCAGCGTCTTGACGGCGAAGGTCTGCGCATTGCCAACTTGCGATTGAGTGATCGTTCCATTGACCATGCTGGTAACGAAACTGAAGGGACTCAGGGGAGGCGCAACCCACGTCCCATCACCGCGCCAGAATGTCCCTGTACCGGCACCCGTGCCACCATTGAGATTGCCGACGGGGAGGTTACCGGTGACGCCCGCGCCACTGAGCGACAGCGCACCGAAAGCCGGATCAGTGGTAGGACCCTGGCCCAAGAACGGCAGACCTAGCGCACCGGGCGGCACGTTGCCGTGCCCGATGACGCCCATCCCGCGGCCGATCGGGACCGAATGATTCGGTGTTTGCCACTGCGCTTGTGCGCTCGCGGAGAGCAGCGACAGCGCAACGGCGGCGGATACGAGGTATTTCATCATGGCAATATGATCCATGCGTTGAGGTCGGGAGACGGTTGCAGCATAACCCCCGCTAGCTGATCGGGGGTTGAAAGCAACTGCCAAGATGGCTGTTGCATAATGGTCGCGGTGTCAGGAACCGTCAATGTGATGGTGTGATTCGTAACGGCCGTGGAAAAATCCACGATTTGTAGTTTCTTGCCAGAGGTGAATTGCCCTAGCAAGTTGGGCAGGACCAAACTCGTGGCGGCCGGCGTTACCCGCTGTACAGCGAGCAAAGAGGTCCCCGCCGTTATGATGCCCGCGGCGGTCGTGATCGACTGGAAAGCGTATCCGGCCGCGATCGGTGCGAGAAGCGCAGCCCATAACGCTGGCGTTGCCGGCTGGTACGCCACAGCCGCTGCATTCCACAAAAACAGCACGCCCTCTGCGGACCACGACGGGGATGCCGGCTGGAACCAGACAGTGGTTGCTTGGTTCGAGGTCGGCGCACTCGCGCTCACCACAAGGTTGATGAATCCCGCACGCGCCAATGCAGCGACGACGTAATCCAGGCCCGGCATTTGCTCTGTACGCACACCGCCGCCCGTGCTGCGGAGTAGCGCCAGAAAATCGGTTGAAGGATTATAGGCCATGTCAATATGGCCTTACGGTGTTGCCTTTTTTCGGCGGGTTTTGAGCCTCCAACAAATCCGCTTTCGCATTGTGCAGGCTGCCCTTTGCGTGGTGCGTGGCGGCCATCTTGCGATGATATGCCGCACCCGTAGGTTCTCGCGAAGTCGATTTCTTGGTGGTCTTGCTCTTTTTCACCATGGCTCAATCCCCAACTTGCGCAGATTTAGACGGCGTGCGTGTCAAGACCGGTGTAGATCGGGTTCAGCACGACAGCTACTCCGCTCGGGGCGCCCGGCCACGCACCCGCAGCTTTCGGCCCGTAAATCGATGGCTGCCCGACGCCGTAGTTGCCGAAGCCCGCCCACAGCATGTAGTAATCGCCATTGACACCAATATCGTTTGTCGGCGCGGACGTGCCGAACCATTTCAACTGTGGCTGGTACGTCGCCGGCACCGCGAAAAGATAGTGGCCCCACGGGTCCACATCGCCGCCCGCGTCATTCGATCGTTTGGTGTACAGCGTCCATGCGACCGTGTCGATGTAGAGATCCCCGATCACGCCAGCTTGTGGCACCGGCGGTCCGGAGCCCCGCAGGATCGAGCCCGATTGCTTCGCCTGGGAGTAGACGCCGTGCTGAAGCGTGCCATTATCGAAGCCGGAAATTATAGCCTCCTACATGCTATGACGATCGGCAGCAGTGTATAGCGGATTGAGTATCACCGCAACGCGTACCGGAATGCTTTGCAACCCAATTTTGTAGACGAGAGTTCCCGCGACATTGGCAACCGGTGTGGCCAATACGTACTCGTCCACAAGACCAGCAACGATCAGTTGTGTGGATGTGCTGTACGCAACTTGCACACCTTCGTCAGCCGTTCCGAGCGGAAAGACGAAGCCGGAGTTGGTTCCGATGATTGCCGTAGTCGGTCCATTGCCGCTTTCCGACCACGTGTTGCCGGAATTTTTCGGTCCGTAAATCGAAGGTTGCAGGCCGTAGTTGCCGAAGCCCGCCCACGACAGGCAGTAATCACCTGGAACCCCTATGCTATCGTCCGGCAGTGATGTACTGAACCATTTCAACTGCGGCTGGTACGCCACTGGGACGGCGAAAAGATAACGCCCCCACGGGTCCACACCGCCCCCGGAATCGTTGGACCGCTTCTCGTACAACGTCCATAGCAGCGTATCGAGATAGAGGTCCCCGATCACGCCAGCTTGCGGAACGGGTGGCCCGAATCCTCGCAGGATCGAACCGAACTGCTTTGCCTGGGAGTAAACGCCGCTCTGAATCGTGCCGGTATCGAAGCCCATCAGGTCACAGCGCCCGACTCGCCCGTGCGGCTCACGGCCAGCGCCATATTGATCCCGGTACCGTCTGCGTTATTGATGGCTAGAATACGCAATCGTACCCACCCGGAGCGCACCGCACGACGCGATGTAGCCACGACCATGTTCTGCCATTGATCGATAGGCCACAGCCCGGCAAGCGGCGAGGCGGATTGCTGGTCCACACCGAACATCCGCATTTCCATGAGCACCGTGGCTTCCGGCGCAATGGGCGACATGGTAACCGTGCTCTGTGCTGCGTTGACAAAGACGATGGACGCGCGGGCGATATTCACCGCGACAGTATCGCCTTTATTGATCGGCAGCCATCCAGTGAAGAGCCCGGCAGCATCCGCGTACACGCAATCGTACTGGCGATTGATGCTTTTTGTGGAACCGCCGGGACGGTAAAAGGTCACTGCTGAAACCCCCAAGAATTAACGTCTACAGCGGTAGCCGTAGCATCCGCCGTTGTCGTAATCGTGATGGCGGTGTTGGCGGCGCTTGCTGGAAGGCAAGGAGTAAATTGCTGCCACGGGATGCCGGCACCCCCTGCCGCAGTTGACGATCCTTGGAACACCATCGAGCTACCGACGATACCCGCCAGTGTCACGGGACCGATCGAAGCAGTACCGCCAATCGCGTCAACGTGAAAACCGCAAATGTAAGTCGTCTTGTTTGCTACACCGGCAAGCGTGCCGACCACGGCGCCAGTAGTTCCCGTCGCATTGCCAGTGATCGGAACGGCTGCAACGCCGTTAGGAGACACGGGATACGGATTGACACTTATGGATTGCGAACCAGGGAATTGAGCGCCAAGAGACGAAAGCAGATAGCCTTGGCCCTGTACGGTGCCGGATGTGTACGCCGTAATTTGTGCGCGAAAACATCGCGTGCTTTTCGGAAACGTAAGCGTTGTATTTACAAATCCGGTACCGATGGTGACGACGGGTCCCGGAGTGACGCCGGGGGTAGTGTACGATCCACCAACTGATACCCAATTCGAAGCGGCAGAACAGACAGGATCGTTCGAACCCTGAAAAGTAACCGAAACTCCGGTTCCAAGCTGAAGAAGCTGAACGCTGATTCCTGGGTAATTCGTGGTATCGATCGGACCTAAAAGGGTCGTGTTCAGGCAAGCGGCCGAACAAATGCCTGGCCCGTTGAGAAGCCCGTTTGACGGGGCCATGTCCATCTGCTGTGCGGAAACCGCACCGCAAGACAGCAACAGCGCAAGTGCGAAGGTACGAAAGGTCTTCATTTCGATTTCCTCGTGACCGGCTTCTGGCCTTTTTTACGCGTGCCGTTGAAGATCATTGCCGCGTGCTTCTTGACCAGCGCATCGGTCATCGTAGGATGGCCGATGCGCAATTCTCGTTTGATGGCCTCATACCGCCGGGGCATGAACGCCTACTTTCGATCGTCGGCGTCATTGTCTTTGCGGCGCCCGCCCATGCCCCCAGGCTTGCGTCCGGAGCCCGCACCGCGTTCGCGGTTCCCAAAGGCACCAAAGCCATGGAAGACGGTTCCGCTACCCCCGCCATCGCCGTGCGCCGACCTCGCGGTGCGTCGATTGCCTCCGCTGATATCAGCCGTCTGTCCCGCGTGGCGCTTCATCACACCGGCGGGAACCGCTCCGCGCCCCTTGTAATTCGTCGTGGACGGTCCGAGCGGATTCGGGTCAACGTCATTGTCGCCGCCGGGATTGAAGGCCGTCTTGTGCCCGCAAAAACGTGTACCCATGGTAACCTCCTATGCGCTGCCGGCATTACTTTGACCGCGCGCTCGCCTTGGCCGTCTGCGGAAACCGCCGTTTGCCGTTAAGAGGGGAACGGCGTTCCACCTTGGCGGACATCAGCTTTTCCGGGTACCGATTGTGCACTTTCTTCGTGAACTGCACTCCCATCGGACCCGTGTGCACGTGCTTCATGGTCTGTCGCTCCGGTTATTTGCTTGTGCACCACATCGATATCGGGGTGATGCACAAGCTGATGGACTTTGCCGTGCGCCGATTTCACGATATCGGCAAAATTCTGGTTTGGCAATTTCCGCGCGTGGCTTTCCAGCTCCTTCAGCGCGGTATGCATGTCCTCAAGGTGTCTTCGCAACATGGTGTGCTCCTGTGGGTTACGACCGTGCTCGATCGATCTTCTCGATTACGACGGTTGCCGGTCCGGTTACGACAACCAAACGATATTGCCCTGCCGGAATCTGAATCGTCGTATAGGTGGTCGCGGTGAGTGCCGCGGTTATGGGGATTACCGTCGTGCCGTCGGGCATCAGCTTTTGGAGCTGCACGCTGCCCGCCGTGAAAAGAAACTCAAACGCGTAAATACCCGCGTCCAGGTTAAAATCCGCAGGGGTTGTAGTGATGGCGGCAAAATATTGAAAACTGCGCGGTACGGTATTAAGCGCCATCGTCGCAACCCCTTCCGGAATTCACGTCAGTTTTAGTGCGCGCCGATCGGGAACTGAGCGAAAGTAAGCCCGTTCTGCATCCCGCCGTACACGCAAAGCCGTGCAGTCGTGTACATCGGGGCGCCCGCATTGCCCGACGGATTGAACCGGAGCGGCCACGACGAACTCAGCGGCCCAAGAAGACCCGACAGCGTATCGGGGTTGACGCCTGGCACGTTGACGCCAGTCGCCGCAGGGCACGCAGCGCCCCATACGAGGTTCGCGGCGGTGGTGGTCGTGGCGACCGACGTGGTAATGCCGGTGGTGCCGTTAAACGCCGTGATGGTGGTACCGCCCGGAATCGTGCACGGGCTGACAGTGTTGGACGCCGCACACGTGATGACCGCGCCGACAAGCGGGAAATTGGCCGCGAGGGCGGGCGCCGCAGCGAGCGTCAACGCAGTGGTGCCCGCAGACGTTCCGACGCCGCCCGAACCGGACGAGTAGAGTAGCCCGTTGCCTTCAATCGGCAGAATTTCCGTCGGGCCGTTGCCCAGGTCTACCCACTGCTGACTCTGAATGTAGCGCGGCGACTTGTCAGAGGTTTGCGCCATCGCGCCGGATGACAGCAACGCCGCAGCCGCAAGCGCGGCCAGAGTATTGAGCGCAAGGCGTCGTGCCCAACTTTTACCGTAGTCCAACATGTTCCGTGTCCTTCGTTGTGATCGAAAAAGAAAAGCGACTAGTCGGCGGTGAAGCCGGCACCACCGCGCCAATGGCGGCTCTGGTTGAACATGACTTGCGCGACGAAGCCGGGCGAGGTCGGATCGTTGCCAATCTGTTCACTCGAATTGACGAGGCGCAACGGCAGCGTCGCAGTCAGCGCGATCGTCGCCGGGTCGAGCGAAAGACCCGAAATGCCGAACCGCGTTGACTGGAAGCCGGCATTGGCTTTGACGTCGATACCGCTGTTCAAGTCGAGACTGAACGCAGTGCCCGGAACCGTGGGCACGGTGGCTTCCATGTAGAGCTGCGGGTCCGTCTCAACCCAAACCCACGCTTCGGTCGAAGCCGGAATGAATTGGAATCCGTTCTTCGCCATGTAAAGCGAGATCGGACCGAATCCGACCACGACGCCCGCGATTACGCTGGTAGTGTCGCCCGGTACCCACCGCGACACGTTGGGTGCTATCGAAGCATTGCCCAAGAGCGAGCCGCCGCCATTGCCTACCACGAGACCGCCGGGAGCGCCGATGTTAGGCAGCAAGTCGCCGGCGCCCTGCACACCGATCGATGCGGAGTTGATGACCACGATATCGCCGCGGAAGATCGCGAGTGCATTGGTCGGGGCGACATGGAACGGCCGCACGGACGCTTGCGCCTGCGACCCGCCATCGCCGGGAGCGCTCGGCAGTAGCCCGGCAAAATGGCGAAACCCCCCTCCAAGGATCGGTTGATTGACGATTTGAACCAAGATAGCCTCCTACGGCTTTAGTACCTGCGGGCGTGAAAATTCAACGGTTCGTCGAAGACTGGCACGCCCAAAGATGCATGTCAACCAGTTGCATGTCATACGCTTTCGTGCCATACGACGCAAAACGGAGCGTATGACATGCAATTCCCGTGGGTACCCAAACACGTAGCTCTTTATCGGCATTACGACGCAGACGGCCGATTGCTGTATGTCGGAGTATCTGGTAATCCCGTACAGCGCTTAAAGCAACATCGTTATTCTAATGCATGGATACGCTTATCTGTACGTATGCACATTGAATGGTTTTCAAACTCCGCGGAAGCCGCGATAGCAGAACTACATGCGATCAATAATGAAAAACCTCTACACAACAAACCAGCAAGAATCGGACCGCAAAACGCACGCGCGGAACCTACTATAATGCTATCCATACGCGTTCCCGAAAGATTGGCGTATCAGTTAGAGTATGTGTGCAAAACAGACAAAATTAAAAAATCAGATTTCATCCGCAACGCATTAGAAAAAGCTCTGAACGGGTCTTGACTGTCATACATTCTGGTGTTATGTACGTGCACACACAGGAGGACGTGTTATGCACCTCTTAATCGGATTTGGAATCGTCATCGGGCTTGTCGCGTTTGCCTTCGGTGCAAGCGCGGCACGCAACACTGTCCGCACGGTGTTCGGAATTCTTCTGGCCGGATTTGTCGTGTTCATCGCGTGGTTCGCGTACGCCATATGGGACGAGTTGCGGCCGATCCAATCTGGAAAAATACCGGCCGCGTACCAAACAACCCCAACGGTTACACCTGCACATGCGCCGGCAGCGCGCCGTGTCGAATTCGATCTTACGAAGGACACTGAGGTAACGCTAGTGCGTGGCTGCTTGGCGCAGCATGATTTTGACCGCGATTACCAATCGCAATGTATCGCAGTCACCAAGAACCAATTCTATGCGATGCAGAGGTGACGTCGTGGCCGATGTTTTCGAGGTTCGCGACCAAGTCGAAAAAGTGACCGGCGATTATCGCGCACGCGGCGAGGTGCGCGCAATATTCACACTTTACGATGGCGGCCCGGTCCGTATCGTCGTCCGCCACACCGCAGAAGGCGGCGGGTATTTTTGCCACATCTACAGCGCGTCCAACCTTAAGAAGACCAAGCCATGACATCCCCCTGGATCGCTAAACCCGCGCGCCCGGAGTTGACCAAGGACCCGGTGACGGGGTTATACCCCGGCCAGAAGCACGAGCATGACATTCCGGGATTCCTGCGGCGCGTCAGAATGCCAGACGGCCGTATAGTCGTTGGGCTGGAGAACATCAGTCTTTCAAATAGTCCTCCAGGCTCAACCCAAGCGTCACCTCTGCCTTGGGCATCCATGAGTTGACCTCGCGGCGCATCGCGGCGCGCACGGCGCCAGTTACGCCGCTATCCCGTGCGCGCTCAAAAAGCAGTATTTCGCCTTCCGCAAGCGCTATGTCGAATTCCGGATCGTCCTTGAGCGATTCAAGAAGCACGCCAGCGGCACGCGCGGCCAGCTCGGGAGGCACGCCTTCACGCACGCGGACGAGCATGACCTCGCGCAGTGTCTTCGGCCGCGGTGCCGCAAAGTAATTTGCTTGCCACGGGAACATGCGTCACTGTGTCGCGCTAACCGCGGCCCGCGCGCCGGCGCCGCCCATGCCGCTGCGGATAAGCTGGCCGTTGTCATCGTGCGGGAACTTGACAAGGTCCCGGAAACGTACCGGCGAACCAGCCTCATGTTCCGCCATCCAATTGGTGAGCATTCCCGCCAGCTTTGTGACTTTTACGACCTTACCGACAAACGGCAAACCTTCAGCCGCGACCGTCCAAGGAACTGTTGCCTCAAAGGCATTTCCTTTCACACCGCGCATGGCACGGTACGCTGCACGCGCTTCCGGGTCGCGAGACGCGAATGCCATGAAGCGCTTTTCTGCGTCGCGACCCGCCTCGCCCTTCATTGCCACTGCTTTCGCGATGTCACCGCCGTTCGTCGCGTCCATCAATTTGGCGTACCGCGTGTCAAGAACCTTCAGGCGCGCAACGAACGCGTCGCCATCTTTCTTGCCAAATACCGTGGTTGCGATCTTCTCTTGCTGTGTACGCACCGTATCGGCAAGCGCCCGCATATCCTTGGCAGTTTGAGTACGGCCCGCCGCGGTGCTGGACAGTGCATCGCGTTCAGCCTGCAACAAGTCTGTACGCGCGTCTTTAAGCTGGCTCCATTTTTCTGCCCACGTCTTCGCGGGCGCCGTAATGGCCGCTTCGACATGCTGCGCCAACTCTGTGTTGGTCTTCGACTGTACAACGTCGCCCTTCACCACGGCGGCGATCGGACCGTCAGCGAGGCGTCCGCCCAATTTTTTCATCGCCGCAATCTGGTCTTCGCTTGCCTTCAATCCCTTCCGTGGCGGTAATTCCTGTTCGAGTTGCTGGTACCCGGCGCCAACATCGCGCTTTTCGATCTCGCCCGGTCGGTTGACAATCGCTTCCCTTTTTGGCACGCCCTCGCCCGCCACGCGGTGCGCGTATGCTGCCTCTTCCGGATTCAGGCCGGCATCTTTCAGTACAATTTCAGCCTTGTCCTTCGCAGCCTTCGCGGCATCGTATTTCGGATTGGGACCAATGGCCGAACCTGCGGCGCTCAGTATTTTGGGCTGTTCCGTTCGGAGCACCTCGTTTGCTGCGTGCAAATCTCCCGCGGCACTGACGATCGCCTGTTTGGCATCGGGCGCGAACATGGACCACACTTTATGGCCCGCCATGCCGAGAGCACGTCCAAAACCCTCGCCAAGCGCCGCGGCTCCGGTTCCTTTCGCTGCGGCCGTAACAACGTCTTCAGTGTCGCCACCTTCAAGAGCCTTCGCGCCACCCTCTACACCGCCCACGCCTAGCGCTCTGGCAGCCGCGCCGACAACCGGCCGCCCCTCGGGACCCGCCACGCCAAGAACAGCCCCTAGCGCGCCCTCCCGGCCGATATTCAAGAGGTTTTGCGGGTTACCCTTCAGGTAGTCCTTAAGAGCCTGTCCAGCCGCACCGCCGGCGCCACCGCCCGCAACGGTACCCACTCCAGGCGCTACCAGTGATCCGCCGACTGCCCCGATGGTTGATCCGATCGCGGGTGCGTGTTCGGTCGCGATACCGCCCCAGTCGGTTTGCTCGCGCGCTCCGGGCGTAAAATTGGTCGTTCCTTCAGCCACGTCACGCCGCGTGCCTGGAACGTGCCGCGGTGCAAAACGCATGTTCGTAGCGAGCGGTGCGCGTTCCGCAGCAGCTTCCGCGCCCTTGGCCACTGTCGTGCCGCGTAGGTCCGTGCCGTTGTATCGTGCTTCCCACAGCCGCGTGAAATCGCCCGACGTGACGGATTCGACGCCATCCGGGAATTGACGTTTCATTGCATCCGTCATGTTGCCCCAGATGGCCCGTTTCGCAATGGCATCGTTCTTGTAACCGAATCGGACGCTCTCCCATGCCGGTTTGTCCGGATTTCGCAAGTGCGCTTCCAGTCCGGCCTCGCCCTGCTGATGCATCAGGTAAACATTCGCCGCTGTCGCCGGCAGTCCGTCTTTTTGCAGCTTCGCGGCGCGGGTCTGGATGTCCGTCTTCAGCGCGGCGCGCGTCTGTTCGATGCTATCCGGGTCCGTGATCCCGTGGCGCTTCATTTCCGCCGCGGACCACTGACCGAGCCCGGAATACGATCCGGTCTTCTGCCCAGGCTTGAAACCGCTCTCAATCTGGATCGTGCGATTGGCAGCCGCATCGAGTGCAGCCGGGCTGTCCAGCGTCATGCCGGGAGGCAGACCGGTCCGTCCGGGGGCCATGCCGCTTGTCGGGGGTGCAACCGGTCCACCCCCACCGCCGGCAGGACCAGCAGGACCAGCAGGACCAGCAGGACCGCCAACCGGCCGGGGCCTGGGCAGGGGAACGGGACCGCCCCCAGGTCCGCCAGAGGACACAACTCCGGTAGGACCTGGGGGCATGCCACCGGGAGGCGTGCCGTTGGGCGCTCCCGGAACTGAACCCGGAACGTTCGGTCCGCCCCCGGCTTGCTGCACAGGCGTCTGCAGTGGCGCGGCGCCCGGCAATTGCGTGGCCGGCTGCGTCCCTGCCGGAACCCCGGTTGCGCCGGCGCCCGGGCGCTGCGCCCCGATTTGGAATACACCGTCGCCGCCGCCAACCGCTTGGTGGAATGGCGTCATCCGCGTAATCTGCGCTTGACGACCTTCCTCAAGAGCGCTGCATTCGGATTCGGCAAGAACGAGAG
>Ga0209067_10000141_pt1 | contig 49808 bp, 36 predicted proteins | sample ColStrG_CSR_2013_FD_187199 | JGI IMG/M metagenome (GOLD analysis project Ga0209067, IMG submission 187199) | Freshwater sediment microbial communities in response to fracking from Pennsylvania, USA - Cold Stream Run_MetaG_CSR_2013 (SPAdes)... | ecosystem: Environmental > Aquatic > Freshwater >... | reverse complement strand
GCGCAATGCTGAAATCGATTCCTGCCCCATACCTAAAGCCACGCGTTCAGGCGTACCAAATAAATTAGCAAGCACTGGAATGGCGTAACCTTTGGGATTTTCAAACAATAACGCGGGGCCACCAGCACGCAAGGTGCGATCGCAAATTTCGGTCATTTCGAGATGCGGATCAATTTCTTGCGTAATGCGCTTGAGCTGGCCTCGCGCCTCAAGCAACGCGATAAAATCGCGCAGATCGTTATATTTCATTGACAAGATTCCTAATACGTTAAAACAAAAACGCCCTCTGCCGGTCTGAATGGCGGAGGGCGTTTTCGGTATTCAGCCAAATTCAGCGATAATTATTTGCGCTTCATCGACATAAAGAATTCATCGTTAGTTTTGAAGTCTTTCAATTTGTCGGTTAAGAATTCCGTCGCAGCAACATCTTCCATATCGTTTAACAAACGACGCAAAATCCACGCGCGCTGCAATTCATCTTCTTTCATCAACAAGTCTTCACGACGCGTACCGGAGCGACGCACATTGATTGCAGGGTAAATACGCTTCTCAGCGATTTTGCGATCAAGATGCAATTCTAAGTTACCCGTACCTTTAAATTCTTCGTAAATAACTTCGTCCATTTTAGAGCCGGTATCCACCAGTGCAGTGGCGATAATACTCAAGCTGCCGCCTTCCTCAATATTACGGGCGGCACCAAAGAAACGTTTAGGACGCTCCAATGCGTGCGCATCCACACCACCCGTCAACACTTTACCGGATGAAGGAATGACCGTGTTGTAAGCGCGAGCGAGGCGAGTTACTGAATCGAGCAAAATAATTACGTCTTTTTTGTGTTCGACCAAACGCTTAGCGCGCTCAATCACCATGTCAGCGACTTGCACGTGGCGTGATGGCGGCTCATCGAATGTAGAAGCCACAACTTCACCGCGCACCGAGCGCTGCATTTCCGTTACTTCTTCTGGACGCTCATCAATCAGCAATACAATCAAGTGACATTCAGGATTATTGCGCGTAATCGCCTGCGCAATATTTTGCATCATTATGGTTTTACCGGCTTTCGGTGGCGCCACGATCAAACCGCGCTGACCTTTACCAATAGGCGCGATCAAATCAATAATACGCCCTGTTAAATCTTCCGTAGAGCCATTACCCAATTCAAGTATCAAACGCTGATCGGGAAACAAAGGGGTAAGATTTTCAAACAATATTTTATTGCGTGAGTTTTCCGGTTTATCAAAGTTAATTTCGTTAACTTTTAACAGCGCAAAATAACGTTCACCTTCTTTAGGGGGACGAATTTTGCCGGAAATAGTATCGCCGGTACGCAAGTTAAAGCGGCGAATTTGGCTGGGCGACACGTAAATATCATCAGGCCCGGCCAAGTAAGAAGAGTCGGCAGAGCGCAAAAAACCAAAGCCATCGACCAAAATTTCCAGCACGCCATCGCCGTAAATATCTTCACCACCCTTGGCATGGCGCTTGAGAATATTAAAGATAATGTCTTGCTTGCGGGAGCGTGCCAGGCTTTCAAGCCCCATTTCACGCGCAATATCAATCAGTTCTTCGATGGGTTTCAGTTTTAAGTCGGTAAGATTCATAAGTAAGGCTTTAGGATGATGGTTGTTGCGGAACGAGGCCGGATGGCCGAATTTATTAAGGGTTGAAATCTGTCGCGTATTGTTCTGTTATATCGCTAGCAGCTTTGGTAGTTGATGCCCGAAAACTCGACTGGATCTGTCATTAGGGTTAGAAACAGCAGGGAGTTAGATCTTATCCGGAGGGGTAAAACCCTAATTTGGGCTCAACGAGATAAGTAGATGGACTGAGTATAGCGGCTAAATTCGCCAAGTGCAAAAACAAAAGTGAAAAAATTTAACTCTGTAGTGCTATAAAGATATTGAATTGAGAGACAGACTGCAAAAACGCAGCCTGTCACCAACAATTACAATGAAGAATTGATGAAATCAACTAACTGGGTTTTGGACAAGGCACCCACTTTGGTGGCGGCGGCCTCACCATTTTTGAAGATAATCAAAGTAGGAATACCACGAATACCAAACTTACCGGGAACTTCTTTGTTCGCATCCACATCTACTTTGGCAATTTTCAGTTTGCCAGCGTACTGCTCAGCCAAATCATCAAGGATAGGCGCAATCATTTTGCAAGGGCCACACCAAGCTGCCCAAAAATCAACCAACACAGGAACATCTGCACTCAGAACATCCTGCGCAAAGCTGGCGTCAGTTACATGAACAATTGCATCACTACTCATTTGATTACTCCACATCTAGGCTCTGGTTTACGTAGGAGCATCATAAGGATTGATATCTGTAGCCGCAAGGAGAAAAAACCTATAAGGCTCATAGGAAGGTACAATTGCCCACAAAAACACGGTTAGGGTTTGCGAATATTCGCAATGCGCTCTAACGCACCACTCAAACTATCAAGCGTAACTGGCTTGGATAAATAGTGATTCATGCCGGAAGCAAACACAGCATCGCGATGTTCTTGCAGCGCATGTGCCGTGAGCGCCACTATGGGCGTGTGAGGAAGATGTCGGCTGCGCTCAAATTCACGAATACTGCGCGTCGCTTCAAAACCATCCATTTCAGGCATTTCGCAATCCATTAAAATCACATCATAAGGCTCTGCTGTTTTACGTACAGCATCAAAGGCAAGCGCACCATTCTCTACCATTTCTGGTTGAATTTTTAACTTACCCAACAAACCTTTAATCACCATACGATTAACCGCATTGTCCTCCGCAACTAACACACGCAAATGTGCGAACTTGTCGTCCTGCGGTAGATGGATATGTTCTTCAACAGTGGCCGCAACTGCATGCCCCAAAAGCGCCACTAACTCATGCTCTAACGCTTTCCCTGACACAGGCTTGCGCAATACAGCGTGCACAGCCTGACGCCGCAAGGTCGCTTGCTCCAAGAAAATATCCCCTGACGAGGTCATGAATATTGGCAATCCCAGTGTTTCTGAGCCACTTCGAATTTGCTGCACAAGCTCGATACCACTCATGTCCGGAAGCACCGAGTCCACACCCATAAAATCAAATGGCTCACCACTGTGTATCGCTTGCAACAACTGCGGTAATGCCGCTTTGGCTGTTGGTGCCTGCTGCACATATAAACCCCAACTTTCTGCATGCGCACGCAAAAATGCCACCATTTTTGTGTTGGCGCAAACCAATAATAATTTTTTGCCTTTTAACAATGAAGCCAATTCAATTTCGTGTTGAGTTTCCGCCAAGACTATCTCAGCCACGTCAAATTCTGCAGTAAACCAAAATGTTGCCCCCTTACCTTTAACACTTTCTACACCAATTTCACCGCCCATCAACTCAACCAAACTTTTACATATTGCCAAGCCCAAACCCGTGCCGCCATATTTGCGCGTTGTCGACGCATCAGCTTGATTAAAAGAGTCAAATAAATTAACTCCCGAGGAGAGATCTATACCTATACCTGTATCTTGAACAGCAAAACGCAGCTTGGGTTTCGCGCTGTTAAAATTTTCCGCCACATCAACTTCTAATGCGATGTAGCCCTCAGAAGTAAACTTGAAGGCATTACCCAATAAATTAATGATTACCTGACGCAACCGCGTTGGATCACCTCGCAACAAAATAGGCAAATGCGGTTTAACTCCACCCACCAATTCAATACGTCGCTTATTAGCCGTAGCCGCAAACAAGAGCAAGCAGTCTTCAACGAGGGAATCAAGGGTAAAAACCGTCGTTTCCAGCTGCATTTTTCCCGCTTCTATTTTTGAATAGTCGAGAATATCGTTGATTATTTCAAGCAAGGTTTCGCCGGAGCGATGAATCACATCAATGTAGTGTTTTTGATTATCATTGAGAGGGGTATCACGCAGCATTTCCAGCATACCTATAACACCATTCATAGGCGTGCGAATTTCATGACTCATGGTGGCAAGGAACTGACTTTTTGCACGACTGGCATCTTCTGCAGCATTTTTTTGTCGACGCGTTTCAAGTTTTTCTTCCTGCTCCGCTAACAACACCAACTCCATGTTATGACGCTGCTCAATATCATCTAACAATCTTTCTCGCATGTGATTAATGGCATCGACAACGTTATCTAACTCATCGGGAACCGCATCAGATTTTATGCGCTTTAAACGCAACGGCCTTGTTAAGCTCTCCAAATTTAAATGGCGCGCGTAGTTGGCAATCGCTTCCATGTGCCGAGTTAATAATGCATGCACCAGCCACAAAATAAAAAGAGAAATTAAGAGGGTTTTCGTAGACTGCACCAACGCAATAAAAATGGCGCGCTCCCACAATTTATCGTAAACACTTGAGAGGGAAGCGGTAACGCGCAAGGTGCCAAGGCGCTGCTCGGGCGTGCTGGCATCTTCATACGTGAGAGGATATTCTTTTATCAGAAACTGACTTTTCTTTGCATCAATTTCATTTTGGCTATAGCTGTTGTTGCTTACCACCAGCGTCTGTTCAGTATTATTCCAATCGCGCCAGACCACGCGCACCTGCACCACATCCTGCACATCCAAGACGCTGCGTACCTGAATGTTCAACTGTTCCTGATCAAACCCCCATAGGCTTTTGGTGATACTGGCCAATGTACTGATACGCACTTGATCCAAACGTTTTTCAAGGGAGGATACGTCATCGCTAAAGTTGCCATAGAGCTGCAATAAAATCGCAAACAGCGTAATGAGCGAACTACTCACTAGAATCAAACCAAGCAAGCGAAATGCAATGGGGTTTTCACGTGCGTAACGTCGTAGATTTAACATGCGGAATCTAGCTCATATTGGGTGGCTTTAGCTGGCCATAACTGGCACCTAGGCTTGCCCGCGAATCAATATTTTGGCGACGCTTAACAGTGTAGCCCTCCAAGCTCAAGCCTGCACAACTTAATCATTCAGGCATCTGCCACTAACCAGACAAGCCACAAAACACCATCGAGTATTGCGATCAAAACAATGGTTTACGGGCGCAGAAAGAAGCAACATGGTCGTTTAGCTTCATCAATAGGATAAATCAGAATTAACCCTCAAAACCGAATTTAGCCGCCTAATTTTACCCACCAGGGTATAGACCTAGCGCACATTTATCTTTTTTGGAAAACAGAAACCTAATCCTCATAACACAGAGACACGTCGAAACTTAGCATCGGACGTAAAAAATATTTATCAAGGCCTTGTTTTAACAACTATATTTGATCGCGAATGTATTACAATGCGCCGGCTTTGAAACTGGCTATTGCGCGGCGCCACTGAGGTAGCTCAGCGACAATGCCGACGACAATGATTCACTGCCGAGAATTTAAGTGAGCGTTTCTGTGGATACCGAAGCGCCCAACTCGAACGACACGTCTGTAACGCATGAACAATCCTGTACGGAGAAAAGCGGATGAGTAAATTGCTCACGAGTGCTGCGCGCACCTTATTGGATAGCGCCAAACCATTGCACAAACCCAAAACCTTGGTAGCCAGTTGCCTGTTAGCCCTTTGCGCCACAGGCCAAGCATTCGGCGCTCAACCCAGTATTACCCCAACATCGGCAAGCGAAGCTTCGCAACCCGGTTTATTTGATGCGATCAGCTCACGCGCCAAGTTGTTGGCAAAGGGCGACTATAAACCTGTGGTTACTCACATCCCAGAAGCTTTGGCAAAAATGGACTACGATCAATATCGTTCCATACGTTTCCGCCCAGACTCCGCACTTTGGCGCAATGAAGCATTGTTTGAAGTCCAGCTATTCCATGCTGGCTACATATTCAAAGAGCCAAAAATTTTACACATGGCAACTAATGGCGGCGATTCTGTACTGCAGTTTAAGCAGGAGTTCTTTAATTACGACGGTACGGCAGCGCCATTAGCAGGCATTGCTCCTAAGGATATTGGATTTGCAGCCTTTCGACTCCATTACCCCCTTAACAATAAAGATTACAAAGATGAGTTTTTTGCGTTTGGTGGCGCCAGCTACTTTCGTGTAATTGGCCCAGGACAAGCGTATGGAATATCAGCCCGCGGACTTGCAATAGACACAGCTGAACCGAAAGGTGAGGAGTTCCCCACCTTCCGTGAATTCTGGCTACTAAAACCAACACCAGTGGAAACTCATGTAGTAATTTATGCCTTACTTGATAGTCCGTCAGTAAGCGGCGCTTACCGCTTTGACATGTATCCAGGCAACCCAAATCAAGTAAAAATCACCGCTCGTGTTTACGCACGCAAAGACATAAATAAGATTGGATTTGCCCCGTTAACCAGTATGTTTCTATTCGGCGAGAATAGTGTTAACGCTCACAAATTTGATGATTTCCGCCCCGAAGTTCATGACTCAGATGGCGTATTAATGCAAACGTCTTCAGGTGAGTGGATCTGGCGAGCGCTTACAAATCATAGAGGCCTGCATGTTTCATCGCTTGGTGATACAAATCCTCTCGGTTTTGGCATGATGCAACGAGACAGGGACTTCAACAACTATCTTGATACAGAAGCAAAATATGAAAAACGTCCAAGCTTCTGGATAAAGCCTGATGGAGCTTGGGGCAAAGGTCGTGTAGAAGTAGTAGAGATACCTTCAGACAGTGAAGCTAACGACAATATGGTTGCTTACTGGGTTCCAGATGAACCAATGAAAGCTGGGGACTCAAGAGAGTTCCAGTACACACTTCGAACTCTTGATGGCGAGGTGCCAGAGCAGACTGTTGCCAGAGTACTGCGCACTCGCACCGGCTGGGGCGCTGTTGCTGCACAAGGCAACCCACCACCTAAGAGCAAGCGTCAGTTTGCGATCGACTTCCAAGGCGGTGAACTGGGCAACCTGCCAGCAAATGCAGTAGTAGAAGCAGACTTGGCTAAAAACTCTGGCAATTTTACCGACTTACACGTTAGTAAGTTACCCGATGGTAAAACCTATCGCGCATCATTTAAGGTTGAACCAGATGGCAACAATGCCGTGGACATGCGTGTATTTATCAAAACTGGCAATAAGCGGTTAAGTGAGGTTTGGAGTTATGTCTGGTACCCAGATGACATCCAATAATCCAACCCCGAGCGAGCCTATTGTGAGCAAACCGATTAACCGCGATCTGCTGCCAGAAAATGAAATCAAGCTGCCAGGGGAATCCCTGCGCCGCTTGGTGTACGCCATACTGACTATTGTCACGGCGCTCACTGGCGTGTACATGATGTATGACATCCTAAGTGCTAACGGCGTCACTATGCTGGAAGCTGTTATTCTCATACTCTTTACAATTTCCTTCTGCTGGATTTCTACCGCCTTTTGGAGCGCGGTATTCGGCTTCGTATTATTAATGCTGCGCTTAGACCCGCTGACACTGCGCCCTATTGACAGCATTTACAACGATGACCTGCCCATTACCCAGCGTACTGCAGTGGTTATGCCCATTTACAATGAGGATACCCACCGCGTTATCGCGGGTTTTGAAGCCACGCTGAACTCGCTGGTTGCTACAGGTGAAATCGAACACTTCGATTTCTTTATGCTGAGCGATACCACTAAACTGGATATTGCCCAGCGCGAGCGCGACCACTGGCAGCTGTTTACACAACGTATTGGCGACTTAAGCAAACACACCTTCTATCGCCGCCGCGAGAAAAACCTGCACCGCAAGGTGGGCAATATCGCCGAGTTTTTGCAGCGCTGGGGCAAAAACTACGAAAATATGATTGTGCTGGATGCCGACAGCGTAATGAGCGGTAAATGTTTGTTGCGCATGGTGCGCACCATGCAAGCTAACCCGCGCGCTGGTTTGATTCAAACTGTACCTATTCCTGTGCGTCAAACCACGTTCTTTGGGCGTTTTGTACAGTTCGCGGCTGTGCTTTACAGCCCAATGCTTGCGACGGGTATCGCCTTCTGGCAAACCGGCGCCGCTAACTACTGGGGTCACAACGCTATCATCCGCGTAAAAGCCTTTATCGACCATTGCGGCCTACCCACCCTACCCGGCAAAGCGCCTTTTGGTGGCGATATTCTCAGCCACGACTTTGTCGAAGCTGCGATGTTACGCCGCGCGGGTTGGGATGTATTCCTGTTAGCCGATTTAGAAGGCAGCTATGAAGAAGTGCCCTGCAACATCATCGACTACGCCACCCGTGACCGCCGCTGGGTGCAAGGCAATATCCAGCACCTTGGGCTGCTAGATGCAGCTGGCTTGCACCCCATTAGCCGCCTGCACTTTTTGCTCGGCGCTACAGCCTATATCTCCTCGCTGATCTGGTTGTTGATGCTGGTGTTGAGCACCGCCGATGCCGTTGTGCGTGCGCTGCATAGCAATGACTATTTTCACGATACAGCACCGACACTTGAACATTTTATTAATTTGCCCGAATGGCCTATTGCCAAAACCGGTTTGATTGTTGCGCTGATTTTGATGACCACTATTCTGTTACTGTTCCCGAAAGTGATGGGCATTATCAGTACTGTGGCGCATAGACGCGATCAGTTTGGCGGCACCAAAGCGATTATTCGCGGCACCTTAGTGGAAACGGCATTTGCGGTATTAATTGCACCCATTATGATGGCTTTCCATGCCTACTTTGTCGTGTCAGTGTTGCTCGGCTTTAAAGTGAATTGGGATGCGCAAGACCGTGAAGGCCGCTTGCTCACGTGGGGCGAGAGCTTTGCTCGCACGCTACGCACCACCATTGTTGCACTAGGTTGGGGTTACATGACCTTCACCTATGCACCGATTTTCTTCTGGTGGCTGATGCCCATACTCACCGGCTTGGTGCTCGCCGCACCCATAGTGCGCTATTCCAGTAGTCTCACCTTAGGTGAAGATTGCCGCAAGCACAGCATTTTTGTGAGTCCTGACGAAACCAATGAAGACCCTGTATTGACGGATCTGAAACGTCTGCTTGCGGTAGAACATCCGCCTCTGGAAACTCCCGCTGGCATTCCGCTGTTACCGCCCGACAACTGGAGCGATATGCCCGAACAGGACATGGAAGAATACCCGCCTAAAGATTATTCTTGGCAGTAATGTCTAACGAAAAGCCGCGCAAATGCGCGGCTTTTTTATAGCCAAACCCAATGACTCAATACTCGACCTGACTCAACCCTGTTACGCCTTGTGCGAATCGCGCCACCAGAAAATCAATAAAGAAACGCACCTTAGGCGCTAAAAAGCGCTGCTGTGGATAGACTACCCACACACCAGTATCTGCAAAACGGAACTCATCCAGCACCGACACCAAACGACCAGTGGCGAGGTACTCATCCACGTAATAATCCGGTAATTGCGCAATCCCCAGCCCTTTCAAGGCTGCATCCAACAAAGCGGGACCAGAATTAGCTTCCCAGGCACCGCGCACCAGTACATCCTTACGTAACCCGGCCTGGGAGAACAACCAACTCCCACGGGAGCCTACCAAACATTGATGTTGCTCCAGTGCCGCCAAGTTTTGCGGTGCTGGTTTGCGCGCGAAATACTCTGGCGAACCAACAATATACTCACGGCGTTCACACAAACGGCGAGCGACTAAAGTGGACTCTTTCAGTACCCCCATGCGAATACCTACATCAAAGCCTTCATCGATCAGCTCCACTTGGCGATTACTAAAATGCATGCTGACTTTAATTTGTGGGTAAAGCAGCGCAAAGTCATTGACCAAGGGCGCAATAAATCGGTCTCCAAAGGTAGTAGCTGCCGTTATCTTGAGCAGCCCCGTGGGCTGACCTTGATGATGATTCAACAGCAACTCCGCTTCTTTAAAGCCTTCAAACAACTGACGACAACTTTCGTAATAGAGCGCGCCCGCATCTGTTAAGCGAATTTGACGGGTAGTGCGGTACAACAACTGAGTGCCCAATTGTTGCTCCAACTGCCCCACCAACCGACTGACATGAGAGTTGGATACCTGTAATTGCCGCGCAGCGGCCGCAAAACTACCCGTGCGCACCACCTCTACAAAGGCTTCAACCCTATCCCAATGATGCATTATTGCTCCTTGGTACTAATTAAGTGATTTTTAGACTATTTATTGCCTATAAGTCACTAGTCTACACTCACAGACTTTTTCATACAGCCAAACAACCATGATTTTGGCGACAATTTAATTAACAATCCGAGGTCACAGATGAAATCACGCGCTGCCGTTGCCTTTGCCGCTGGCAAACCCCTTGAGCTGGTCGAAATCGATGTAGCCGCCCCCAAAGCGGGTGAAGTTTTGGTGCGCATAGTGGCAACCAGTGTGTGCCATACCGATGCCTACACCTTATCGGGCGCCGATCCAGAAGGCCTGTTTCCCGCTGTGCTCGGCCATGAAGGCGCAGGCATAGTAGAAGCCATTGGCGAAGGCGTAACCAGCGTGGCGGTGGGCGACCATGTGATTCCGCTTTACACGGCTGAGTGCGGCAAATGTAAGTTTTGCCTATCCGGTAAAACCAATCTGTGCGGCTCAGTGCGCGCCACACAAGGTAAGGGAGTTATGCCCGACGGCACCTCGCGTTTTTCACTCAACGGGGAGCCGCTGTTCCATTACATGGGCACGTCCACGTTTTCCGAATACACCGTATTACCTGAAGTATCACTGGCGAAAGTGTCCAAAGAGGCACCACTGGATAAAATTTGTTTACTCGGTTGCGGTGTAACAACCGGGATAGGCGCGGTGTTAAATACCGCCAAAGTTACGCCCGGCTCGAGCGTTGCAGTGTTTGGTTTGGGCGCCATTGGCTTGGCCGTGATTCAAGGCGCGGTGATGGCCAAAGCCAACCGTATTATTGCGATTGATGTGAACCCCGATAAATTTGCGCTGGCACGCCAGTTCGGTGCCACCGATTTTGTGAACCCCAAAGACTACAGCGACCCCATCCAACAAGTGATTGTGGATATGACCGATGGTGGCGTGGACTATTCGTTTGAGTGTATCGGCAATGTAAAAGTCATGCGCTCAGCGCTAGAGTGCTGCCATAAAGGCTGGGGGGAATCCATCATTATTGGCGTAGCAGGCGCAGGGCAAGAAATTTCCACGCGCCCCTTTCAATTGGTGACGGGCCGCATCTGGAAAGGCTCAGCATTCGGCGGTGTGAAAGGTCGCAGCCAATTGCCAGGTTATGTGAATGACTATATGCAAGGCCATATCAAAATCGACGATTTCATTACCCATACCATGCCGTTTGAGCAAATAAACCATGCCTTCGATTTGCTTCATGAGGGCAAAAGTATTCGCACTGTGCTGCACTTTTAATTCGCCACGCAACGGATAAAAGTACTTTTAAGGGTGCACCATTAAGGGGTAAGCCATGACCGATTCGGATCTCACACTACTCTCAGCCACCAGAAGTTTTGGCGGCTGGGTGAAACGTTACCAGCATTATTCCAGCAGCCTTGACTGCCAGATGATTTTTGCAATTTACCTACCGCCACAAGCAGAAAGCACCAAAGTACCGCTGCTCTGGTGGCTCTCCGGCTTAACCTGTACTGATGAAAACTTTATGCAGAAGGCGGGAGCACAGCGTGTTGCGGCCGAACTGGGTATGGCGATCATCTGCCCAGACACCAGTCCTCGCGGCACGAATATTCCCGGCGAGAGTGACAGTTATGATCTTGGCTCTGGTGCCAGTTTTTATGTAAACGCCACACAAGCGCCTTGGTCTAAACACTACCGCATGTATGACTACATAGTCACCGAGTTGCCGGAGCTGATACACGCCAACCTCCCACTGAATGGCAAGGAAAGTATCAGCGGGCACTCCATGGGCGGCCATGGTGCCCTTGTACTGGCACTGCGCCAACCCTATCGGTATGCATCAGTATCAGCTTTTGCGCCCATCGTCAGTCCCAGCAACTGCCCTTGGGGACAGAAAGCACTCAACAGTTACTTGGGCGATAACGCTCAGATTTGGGCAGAATACGACGCCTGTAAACTGGTATTGCAGGGTAGATCCAAGCAACCCTTACTGATTGATCAAGGCACTAGCGACAACTTTCTGCAAGAGCAATTGCAACCTGAGTTACTGGAAAAGGCCTGCGCTCTCACCCAACACCCGCTTACCCTAAGACACCAAGAAGGCTACGACCACAGCTATTTTTTTGTGGCGAGCTTTATTGAAGATCATCTGCGCTACCACGCACTACACTTAAGCCGTGCGCTTTAGTAGTGCGATAAAAAAGCCCCTACTGTGAAGACAGCAGGGGCTTTTTGTTAGGGCTCAGTTTATTACTTAGCGACTTTTTTGCGATAGATATACAACCCCGTAAAAATCACCACCAAAGCAACGGGGAAAAGTGCAAGGTTTGATAGCGCTGCTTGGCCTGCTGCCAATTCAGCTGCCTCACCGCTCAAGCCTTTTGCCAATGCATTGGCTTTTGCGGCATCAATCCAACCGCCGATAATCGGGTTCCACATACTCACACCAAACATGCCCGCGCCACCAATTAAACTCATACCCAGCGCGCCGGTTTTGGGCAAGTATTCACCCACAAAGCCAATCATGGTCGGCCAGAAATACATTACTCCCACGGCAAACAAAATAGCTGCCACATACACCATAGCGCCAGAAGCACTGCTCATTAAATAAATACCTATAGCCGCAATGACAGAAGATACCAATAACACGCCCGCAGGATTAAGCGCATGAATAATGGGGCCAGCGAAGTAGCGACCAACCGCCATCAACCCCGTCACCATCGCTAAAATCAACATTGGCTGGGCGCCTGACGCACTGAGAATACGCTGCACCCATTGCTGAGTACCCAATTCAGTGGTGGCCGTTAACGTCATGGTAAACGCCATAATCAAAAACAGTGGAGAGATAAGCGCCGAAATATTAGCTTTGGTAGAAGTTTCCGTATTTACCGGCTCGGGGAACTGTTGACCAAAAATCATGTAGCCGTAAATGGCCGTGGGAATAAGCATGACCGCAATTTGCGCCTGCCAACCGTGACCGAAACTGGTCATAGCCGTGGAAATTAACGCCCCAATCACAATCCCACCTGGAAACCACATATGGAATTTATTGAGTTTAGCGGTTTTATTGGTGTGATAAATATCGACAATCAGCGGGTTCGCCGCCGCCTCAACCGAACCATTGGCGAAACCGATGAAAAAGGTAGAAATCAACAAACCCCAAAAACCGCCCGCGGTAATGGTGAGGATTAAACCCAACAAGTGCGACACAAATGCCAAGTACATCAGTGTACGCGCGCCCACGCTGTTGTAGAGCAAACCACCCACCATCATCGCCAAGGGAAAGCCCAAAAACGCCATACTATTGATCCAACCAAGTTGGGTATCAGTAAAGTTAAAGGTTTTGCTCAGTTCGTTCAAAATACCCGCACGAATAGCAAAGGTCATGGCCGTGGTGATAAGCGCTATGCAGCAAGCGCTAAATAAGCGATTGGGGTTAATGGTGGTCATAATGTTTGTACCTTTTTATTGTTAATCAATTTATTGTGCTTTTATCTACAGGGGAATCGCCGTACTCGTATAGCGAGCATGGCGATAAATCATTAAACAAATTCGAAGGAATTAAAGTGCGACCCAAGCCCCCTCCGCCTGAGACGAATCAATCGCCGCTTGAATAAACTTCATGCCCTCAACACCGGTTTCAATACTGGGCACCCAATCTTGCAGATAATGACGCTCACCCGCTTGATGCGCAATCAGAATATCAGCGATGTCGTGGTACAAATTGGCAAAGCCTTCCAAATAACCCTCGGGGTGACCACCGGGGACACGCATACCGCGGGCGGCAATTTCACTGCCAATATCGCCACGACGAGTAATGCGCTGGCGCGGTTTATTCAGCTCGCAGAACCACAACTCATTGGGGTTTTCCTGCGCCCATTCGATGCCCGCTTTCTCACCATAAATACGAATTCGCAAACCGTTTTCACAGCCCGGCGCCACTTGGCTGGCCCAGAGCATACCGCGCGCACCGCCATCAAAACGCAACAGCACATGCACATTGTCATCCACTATGCGGCCCTCCACACAGCTCATCACATCGGAACAGACCGCGCTGACTTTTTGTTGCGCCACAAACTGCGCCAACTGAAACGCATGGGTGCCAATATCGCCCAAACACCCAGCGCCAGTTTTGGCCGGGTCAGTGCGCCAAGAGGCCTGCTTGTTGTCTGCCGCCGCCGCGACAGTGAGCCACTCTTGCGGATACTCCACCTGCACCACACGAATCGCCCCCAGCGTACCCTTGCCCACCAATTCGCGCGCATAGCGCACCAGTGGGTAGGCACTGTAATTATGTGTCAAGGCAAAATACCCGCTACTGGCCACGACGATTTTTTGCAGCTCTAGCGCTTCTTCAAGAGTGCGCGTTACTGGCTTATCGCAAATTACATTCAAGCCAGCCTCTAAGCAGGCTTTAGCAACGGGAAAGTGCATGTGGTTGGGCGTAACAATTACTACCGCCTGAATCCCATCGGGACGCGCTTTTTCTGCGCGAATCATCTCTTCATAGGAGGTGTAGGCGCGATCTTCAGCGATATGCAAATCCGCCGCTGAAACTTTAGCATTTTCAGGATTAGATGAAAGGGCACCAGCGACCAATTCAAAACGATCATCCATACGCGCAGCAATACGATGCACCGCGCCAATAAACGCACCACGGCCACCGCCGACCATGGCATAACGAATTTTTGGAGTTGCCATAATAAAATCTCTCTATTTTTTATACCGCTAAACCAATATTTTTTGTGACGCCAAACGCAGCCTCAATACGAACTCACCGAGCATCACAAGGCGGTAGCGCTCACTAACACTTGAAAAGCGCAGAGTCACGAATGAGATGGAATCGCCTTTCTTTAGGTTATTTTCTTTGAATCACTTTTTTTGAATCACGTTTCTTTGGCAAAACAAAGAAACGTGATTCCTAAGCAGGCAGAAAATCCACCTAAAAATGATTAATAACTATTTATTTCAAACCCAAAATCCGGCGATTTGCTGCTTCATCGGTGCCGCTATTAGCAAAATCATCAAAGGCGCGCTCGGTTACTTTGATGATATGTTTCTGGATAAACGGCGCGCCCTCAGCGGCACCCACTTCTGGGTGCTTCAAGCAGCACTCCCACTCCAATACCGCCCAACCTTCGTAATTGTAAGCAGCAAATTTAGAAAAGATTTGACCAAAATCCACTTGGCCATCACCCAACGATCGGAAGCGACCCGCGCGATCCACCCAATTTTCATAACCGCCGTAAACCCCTTGCTGTGCGCTCGGGTTAAACTCCGCATCCTTCACATGGAACATTTTGATACGGTCATGATAGCGGTCAATAAAGCTGAGATAGTCGAGCTGTTGCAGAACAAAATGCGAAGGGTCGAATAGAATATTGCAACGCGGATGGTTGTTAACCGCTTTCAAAAAGCGCTCAAAAGTAGCGCCATCATGAAGATCTTCACCGGGGTGAATTTCATAGCAGAGATCCACGCCGGCTTTATCGAAGGCATCCAAAATCGGCATCCAGCGCTTCGCCAACTCGGCAAAACCCGTGTCCACCAGGCCCGCTGGGCGCTGCGGCCAAGGGTAGAGGTAAGGCCAAAGCAGTGCGCCAGAGAAAGTCGCGTGTGCCTTCAGACCCAAATTTTTACTCGCTTGCGCCGCTAACATAAGTTGCTCAACCGCCCAGGCTTGACGAGCTGCAGGGTTACCGCGCACTGACTCAGGTGCAAAGCCATCAAACATGTCATCGTAAGCTGGATGAACGGCTACCAACTGCCCCTGCAAATGGGTGGAAAGCTCTGTGGGCACCAAGCCATGCTGGGCAAGAGTTTGCAAAAAAGTATCGCAATAGGCTTGGCTGGTTGCAGCGGCCTGCAGATCAAAAACACGCTTATCCCACGTAGGAATTTGCACGCCTTTAAAACCTAAACTTGCCACCCAACCAGCAATAGAATCGAGATTGTTAAACGGAGCCGTGTCGCTTAAAAATTGGGCGAGGAAAATAGCGGGGCCTTTGAGGGTTTTCATAAGGATTCCTTATTAGTCTTTATACGTTTTATCTTTGATCGATTATGCGCACTCGCATTAGGGCTTACAAGTTACTCTGTTGTAATAGCATGAAGGGGTTAATTTTTGTTAAATAAAACTTATCTGTGTTAAATAATTAGGTGATGCCATCCACACTAATGCGCCTATTTCGTTCAGATGATTATTTAGATAACTGCCCAGCTAACTGCTCCATCACCGAGCGCCATGCGGACTCAGATTCAATACCAGCCTGCTCAAAAACACCTGCCATGAGTTTGCGCTGAGCGCCACTTAATGCAGCTTCCAGTTTCACACCTTCCGCCGTGAGCGCTAAACATTTGCCGCGCTTATCCATTGCGTCAGGTGAATCCTGAACAAAATTCATGGCAAGCAGTTGGCGTAAAGGCGCATGTAAAGCCTGCTTCGTAACACCCAAAATCGCCAACAAGCCGCTCACGCGAATATTCGGGTTACGGCCAACAAAATAGAGGATACGATGGTGAACGCGCTGCAAGCCGCGCGCCTCTAGTAACTGATCTGGTTTGGCAGTGAAAGCGCGAAAAGCGAAATGAAATAGTTCCAAGGCTTGATTGAGCTCTGCCTCACGCTCACTGCTTATTTTTTGACTCAATTGGTCAATCATATTGACTTTTATCTTCTTAAGATGAATTATAGGTCAACAACAATGACCTATTTATTTTAACGAGAAGAGCATGCCCTCTGCCCCACAATTATCCGAACGCATTTCACGCCTAACCTCATCCTTAGTTCGCGATATTCTAGCCGCCGCGCAAGCGCCCGGCATGATTTCTTTCGCAGGAGGATTACCAAGCGCAGATGCCATGCCGATTCTACATGACTCAGGCACATCGCACGATTGGCGCAGCCCCACCTACCAACAATATGGTTCCAGCGAGGGTGAACCACTGCTGCGTATGCACCTAGTCAATTGGCTGGCAGAGGCTGAATTAGCCGTAACCGCCGAGCAGACAATGGTACTTTCCGGCTCCCAGCAGGGAATTGATCTTGCGGCTAAACTGTTTATAGATCCAAGCACACCCATGCTGTGCGAGGCACCTACCTATCTTGCCGCCCTGCAAGCCTTTCAGCTGTTCGGCGCGCACTGCTTAGGGCTGCCACTTACGGATGAAGGCCTAGACCCACAGCTGCTGGCGCAAATGATTGAAACCCATAAACCGCGCGCTATTTACTTAATTCCCAGCTTCCAAAACCCATCCGGTCACTGCTACAGCGCCGCCAACCGCCGCGCCATTGCCGAAGTTCTCGACCATTACCACCTTCCCTTGATTGAAGATGAACCCTACCGGGAATTAGTCTACGACGCTGTAGACCGCACACCTATTTGCAGCCTGCTAAAAAGCGCCCCGTGGATTTATTTGGGCAGTTTCTCAAAAACCCTTTGGCCCGGCTGGCGCGTGGGATTCTTAGCCGCTTCCGACGATTTATTTCCGCATTTATTGCGCTTAAAACAAGCGGGCGATTTACACACCAACCGCCCCGGACAAATCCGCGTAGCCAATTGGTTAGCGAGCGAAAATCGTCACCAAGATCTAACACATCTACGCAACACCTATCGGCAAAAACGCGACGCAATGAACGATGCACTTAAAAATACTTTCAGCCATTTAGCGGACTGGAAAATACCAACAGGAGGATTATTTTTTTGGTTGCAATTGCGCAATGCAATTGACACGCGCTCGCTGTTAAAAATTGCTTTAGAAAGAGGGGTTGCGTTTATGCCGGGCGAAGCCTTTTATCCGGCGAGCAGCGCACCCAAATTGGGCACCATGCGACTTAACTTCAGTCACACGAATGCTGGAAATATGAAAAAGGGATTAGAGATATTAGCGGGGATTATTAAGGAGCAAGCTTGATTATTTTTATGCGTCCTAGAAGGCACACGTGTTGGGGTGCGCAAGCTTACCCCAACATAGGTATTACCAGCGACATGCGATGTCGGAATATTTTACATCGTCTAAATACACCTAATCGCACAAATTTCCCAACCAATTGAAACCTATACAAAAATAAATTATGGCGCCATTTTTGCTATAAAGATAATTCCGAATTGTACTTATATTATTAAATCAAGGAAATATCTATGAACTCAATCACAAAATTGCTTGCTTGCTCAGCGTTATGCTTGTCTCCAGCACTGGCAAACGCAAATTTAATCGTAAATGGTGATTTTGAAAACCCAGCCATTAACAGCGGGACTTGGACGACTTTTTATGGCAACTCATTGCCAGGGTGGACTGCGGGTACGCATGGCATTGAATTACGCAACTCTGTTGCAGGGCATGCAAATACAGGCTCTCAATACGTTGAGCTGGACACCAATGCCAACAGCTCTATGAGCCAATCATTTACCACTACTGCAAACCAAAGCTATATCTTTAGCTTTGCGTATTCACCTCGTTTTGATGTACCTGCCAGCTCAAATGGTATCGCAGTTTATTGGGATAACATCCTAATAGCATCGATAACAGGTAATGGCATCGGCAATAATGATAACGTTTGGAAGATGTTTAGCTTTAACGAAATCGCCACAAGCTCAACATCATCAATAGAATTTGCGGCCATTGGAACTTCAGATAGTTATGGCGGGTCGCTGGATACAGTATCGGTAACCGCCAATGTGCCTGAAAGTGGACCTCTTGCATTATTAACAATTGGGCTGATTGGTCTTGGTTTTGCGCGCCGTCGCGCTTAACTCTTTTTCAGTGCCGCACTACTATTGAAATCAAGCGACAAGCGTATACCCCCATTTCAGTAAAGTGGGGGTATACGCAGCGATCATGCTATCGGCAATGATCAATCATTAAAAAACCTCTTAACACCATCCAGCCAACTCGACTGCTTGGGTGAGAACTTCCCCCCTTTCATACTCGCCTGGAAGTCTCGCAACATTTCTTTCTGCTTGCCGGTTAAATTCACTGGCGTTTCCACTACAACACGGCACAACAAATCACCCTGCGCGCCACCGCGCACAGGAGTTACGCCTTTGCCACGCAATTTAAAAAGCTTGCCGGTTTGAGTTTCGGCAGGAACTTTTAGTTTTACGCGGCCATCTAAGGTGGGCACCTCCAGTTCACCGCCAAGTGCTGCATCAACAAAATCGATAGGAACTTCGCAGTACAAATCAGCGCCGTCGCGTTTAAAAATTTCGTGTTCGCGCACATGCACTTGCACGTACAAATCGCCACTGGGACCGCCAGCATCACCCGCCTCACCTTCGCCTGACAAGCGAATACGGTCGCCGGTATCCACGCCCGCAGGCACTTTAACTTGTAGAGTTTTAGTTTCTTCTACGCGGCCTTGGCCGTGACATGACTTGCAAGGGTCAGCAATAATGGTGCCGCGCCCGCGACAGTTGGGGCAGGTTTGCTGCACCGAGAAAAAGCCCTGCTGCATGCGCACTTGGCCGTGACCACCACAAGTGGTACAGGTAACCGGTTTGCTGCCAGCTTTTGCACCAGAACCACTACAGGTTTTACACGACACCAACGTGGGCACTTTAATTTGTACGCTGGTACCTTTTACCGCCTCTTCTAAATTCAATTCTAAGTTGTAACGCAAATCGGAGCCGCGCGTTGGGCCACCGCGACGTCCACCGCCGCCTCCAAAAATATCACCAAATACATCGCCGAAAATATCGCTGAAATTACTGTAACCAGCGCCGCCTGCACCACCACCCGATTGACCGTCAACACCGGCATGGCCAAAACGGTCATAAGCGGCACGTTTTTGATCGTCCGAAAGCACTTCGTAGGCTTCGTTCGCTTCTTTGAATTTTTCTTCCGCAGAAGGATCATCAGGATTTCTGTCGGGATGATGTTTCATCGCCACACGGCGATAAGCTTTTTTCAAATCAGCAGCGTCTACGTCTTTGGAGACGCCGAGCACTTCGTAATAATCGCGTTTTGCCATAATAAAACCAGTTGTTGGTTGCACCGAAAATTCTTTAGCTTCTTACATGACAAATGCGGGCAAGCCCGCATTTGTTTTTATCATTTATAAGCGGCGAATCTTTTAAAATTCACCACAGACAACTTACTTGTGATCTTTTACTTCTTCAAACTCAGCATCCACTACGCCGTCATCTTCTGCTTTGTGTGTGCCGCCCGCTTGTTGCGCGCCTGCACCTTGTGCGCCTGCTGCTTGTTGCTCAGCGTAAAGTTTTTGTGCGAGCGAACCAGACGCTTCCGTCAATTTGGTAGTTGCTGCTTCAATTTTTGCAAGATCATCTGCTTTCAGGGCATCACGTGCTTCAACTAAAGCGGCATCAATAGCAAACTTCTCTTCTGCTGTAGCTTTATCGCCAGCTTCTTTCACTGTTTTTTCAGTCGCGTGAATCAAACCATCAAGCGTATTGCGCGCAGTGACGACTTCTGCAAACTTGCGATCTGCTTCGGCGTTGGCTTCAGCGTCTTTTACCATTTTTTCGATTTCTGCATCGCTCAAACCTGAAGAGGCTTTAATCACGATACTTTGCTCTTTACCTGTCGCTTTATCTTTCGCGCTTACATTCAAAATACCGTTAGCGTCGATATCGAAAGTGACTTCGATTTGCGGCATACCACGAGGTGCTGCGGGAATGTCACTCAAATCAAAACGCCCGAGTGATTTATTTTGCGACGCTTGTTTACGCTCACCCTGTACTACATGAATAGTTACCGCTGATTGGTTGTCGTCCGCCGTTGAGAACACTTGTGATTTCTTGGTAGGAATCGTGGTGTTTTTGTCGATCAACGGAGTGGCAACACCCCCCATAGTTTCGATACCCAGTGTTAAAGGTGTTACGTCCAACAACAATACGTTGGTGGTATCGCCAGACAACACCGAACCTTGAATTGCAGCACCGATGGCTACAGCTTCGTCTGGGTTCACGTCTTTGCGTGGCTCTTTACCGAAGAAATCGGCTACCGCTTTTTGTACCAATGGCATACGGGTTTGACCGCCGACAAGAATAATATCGTCGATCGCTTTCAAATCGATACCTGAATCTTTGATCGCTTGTTTAACCGGCTCCATTGAGCGAGTAACCAAATCCTCAACCAAAGATTCCAATTTTGCGCGTGTCAGTTTTACAACCAAATGTTTAGGGCCTGAAGCATCAGCGGTGATGTAAGGCAAATTCACTTCGGTTTGTTGGCTTGATGACAATTCAATTTTTGCTTTTTCTGCCGCTTCTTTTAAGCGCTGCAGTGCAAGTGGGTCGTTGTGCAAATCAATGCCGGTATCTTTCTTAAATGTTTCTGCGAGGAATTCAATTAAACGCATATCGAAGTCTTCACCACCCAGGAAGGTATCACCGTTGGTTGAAAGTACTTCAAATTGGTGTTCGCCATCAACGTCAGCAATTTCAATAATCGAAATATCGAAAGTACCGCCACCCAAGTCATAGACGGCGATAGTACGGTCGCCCACGCCTTTATCCAAACCATAAGCCAATGCAGCGGCAGTAGGTTCGTTAATAATGCGTTTTACATCCAAGCCCGCAATGCGGCCCGCATCTTTGGTGGCTTGACGTTGTGAATCATTGAAGTACGCAGGCACAGTAATTACCGCTTCTGTTACTGCTTCGCCGAGATAATCTTCAGCGGTTTTTTTCATTTTTTTCAAAACTTCAGCAGAAATTTGTGGCGGTGCTTTTTTGTCACCTTTGATTTCTACCCATGCATCGCCGTTATCGGCAGCAACAATTTTGTAAGGCACCATAGAGATGTCTTTTTGTACTACGTCGTCTTTGAATTTACGGCCGATCAAACGCTTAACGGCATACAAAGTGTTATGTGGGTTAGTGACTGATTGACGCTTTGCTGATTGACCCACAAGAATTTCGTCGTCGTTAGTAAACGCAATAATGGATGGCGTGGTGCGATCGCCTTCGGCGTTCTCGATAACTTTTGGCTTACCGCCTTCTAATACTGATACGCAAGAGTTGGTGGTGCCCAAGTCAATGCCGATAATTTTACCCATGATATTGCTCCTGAATTGCTATGTTGCGGCGCAGAACCCTTAATTTGAAAGCAGTGACAGCGCGAAATGTGAATAAATGGAGTGAATTACAATAGATCTCCTGCAATTCGCAGCGAGATTTACTTTTTCATCATCCGTTGTTTTCTATATTGGAGCTGACAAATGTAATTCAAGTGTCGCGCTCAAAAAATCCGTACAAATGTTGTTTCTGATTTTGCTTAATGCATTCTCGCCATCCTGCTGCGTGAGTATGGCGATTCCCTACTTAAACTTATGGAGCTTTTGAAACCACCACCATCGCTGGACGAACCAAACGACCATGCAAGGTGTAGCCCTTTTGAAAACAATTCAGCACAGTATTAGGTTCTACATTAGGATTGGGTACAGCAGAGACAGCTTGATGCAGATTAGGATCAAACGGTTCGCCTTCTGGGTTAACCACTACAACTTGGTGACGCGCTAGCGCATCCACAAAAGATTTGTGGGTCAGCTGAATCCCCTCGGCAATAGCCGTAAAGGCTTCATTGGACGTATCAATTGTGGCCAAGGCGCGCTCTAAGTTATCCACCACGGGGAGCAGGTCGTTAACCATTTTCTCCAAACCAAACTTGTGCGCTTTTTCCACATCTTGTTCAGCGCGGCGACGAGCGTTTTGCGCTTCGGCTTGTGAGCGTAAAGATTGCTCTTTGGCTGATTCGAACGCGGCTGCCAAGGTAGCCAACTGCGCCTGCAGGGTTTCTACACTAACCTCGCCCGCGTCTTGAGTTTGCTCTTGCTGCTCATCAGCAGCGGCTTGGGTTTCGCTATATTCTTCGTGTGACACGGCTATCTCCAATAAATAAGTGGCTGAACTGGTTTCCCCAGTCCACAAAAAAGAGGTGGACGATATATGGGGTTGCCAAGGCAAGATTCAAGCCCCCACAAACTCAATGGTCAATTGTTAGGATATGCACCGAAATGCTACCTTTCGTGCGGCAAAGAACACACATTGTCGCCAAAAATGTCTTTAGGTCTTAAAAATGTAAAACACCCCAGAAAAAAGTCTTAATCGATACCGATTAACATTTGACAACGTTGTCTTTCAAAACTACTCTGGCAAAAGACCGCTTTTTTACTCAATTCAATCTTCCTTTACACCATCCTTGCCCTCGCTGGAGGTACGTTGCTATGTCACTGCGCGCTAAAATTTGGATTCTGGCCAGCCTGATTTTTATAGGCTTACTCGGAACCATGTTGATTGGCTTGTTTACCCTGCGCTACTCCAGCAGCGAAGATAACAGCGCCCGTGTTGAGCAATTACTCAACAGCACTTATGCCACGGTAGTTCAAATGGAAAACCTCGCTGCCAGTGGCGAGCTGGACGACGCCAAAGCCAAGGAGGTCGCCACCCGCATTCTGCGCAATAACATCTACCACACCACCGAATATGTGTATGTAGCCGATGAAAAGCTCAACTTTGTCGCTACCCCCTTGGATCCTCAATTGCACGGCACCAGCTTTCACGAATTTAAGGATGGCAATGGCAAAAGCGTGGGGAGCATTCTGCAAGATGCGGTAGAACAGGCTCACGGCAAAACTGCACGCTACAACTGGACGCAAAAGCAGGCCGATGGCTCCATTGAAAACAAACTTTCCATTGCCAAGTTATCGCCTCGTTGGCATTGGGTAGTTGGCACAGGGATTGGCTTTAATGAAGTCAACGCGCGTTTTTGGGCTACGGCAAAATGGCAGTTGAGCATTTGCGTGTTGGTAGCGCTGACTATTGTGGTACCGGTATTTATCTTTGCCTTTCGTTTAGAGCGCGGTTTGGGTGGTGAACTGACGCAGGTACTGGCACTGGTACGCGCCGTGGCGGCGGGCGACCTGACCGAACACCAGATTTATCACACAGTACCGGAAGAGAGCATTTACGGCTCAGTGCTGCGCATGCGCCACAACCTGCGCGATATGATGGCGCGTATTTCCCAAGCGGTTTCCAGCCTGCATAACATCAGCGATGACATAGTTCACAAGGCCGAAACCAGTAGCGCCATGGCGGAGGAACAGAGCATCAACACCAGCAAAATTGCCGCCTCAGCTGAAGAATTTAACCAACAAACCAAAACCGCCGTGCTGGAAGCCAAGCAGGCCACACAACAAACTGATGAAGCCTCGCGCGTGGCCACTCAGGGCGAAGCGCTTATCTCAACCGCGGTAAAAGGCTTTATTGAGGTGGATGCCAGCGTAAGTCAAACCCAAGCCAGTATCGATGACCTGGTGCAACGTATTAACAGCATTTCTGCGGTGATTTCGGTCATTAGCGACGTCGCCAACCAAACCAATCTACTGGCCCTCAATGCCGCCATTGAAGCTGCCCGCGCTGGCGAGCAAGGCCGTGGTTTTGCGGTGGTCGCCGATGAGGTGCGCCAACTCGCGTTCCGCACCACCCAAGCCACCAGTGAGATAGGCGAAACCATCACCGCCGTGCAAAACGCCAGCCGCGCCGCCAAACAGCAAATGGACGATATGGTGACGCAGGTAAAAAACGGCATTTATCAAACTCGCCAAGGCGGCGATTCCGTCAAAACCATTCAGGTACAAACCGACAAAGTCGCACAAATTGTCGCCCATATCGGCCACGCACTGCTGGAACACGTTACTGCCAGCAGCCTGATTCTGGATTATGTAAGCCAAGTGGAAGAGTCGTCCCACGGCACCAAAGTGGCAGCACAGGGCACGCTGGCGGCATCCCAGCAAATCCGCGATGCGTCGGATCAGTTAAGCCATATGCTGGAAGGGTTTACACTTTAATCCCGCTATAAATTTTCCAAGCAAGGACTAGCCCGGCAGCGCCAAATACTGTATAAACAGCCAGACAACTATCTACCTGTTTAGCGAAAGGTACCTGCCGCCATGCTCACCCACCTCAGTATTCAAAATTTCACTCTCGTTGACCGCTTGGACTTGGATATGAAACCCGGCATGACGGTGATTACCGGTGAGACGGGCGCAGGCAAATCCATTCTACTGGATGCTCTCGGTCAGACCTTGGGCGATCGCGCCGAGGCTGACCGAGTACGTTTTGGCGCCGCGCGCGCTGATATCACCGCCAGTTTTGATACTAGCCGCATTCCCGCTGCTCAAGAATGGCTGGAAAGTAACGACCTACAGCAGATCGACACCCCTAATGAATGCCTACTGCGCCGCCTCATTAACAACGAGGGTAAATCCAAATCCTACATTAACGGCCAACCGGTAACCCTGCAGCAATTGCGCACCCTAGGCGAAATGTTGATTGATATTCACAGCCAGCATGAACACCAGTCGCTGCTGATTAAAGATACTCACCGCCGCTTGCTGGACGAATTTTCCGGCCAGACCGAATTGGCCAAACAGGTGCGCCTCGCCTTCCGCGAATGGCACAGCCGCCTGGAACACTATCTGCACCTGCGCGATAACGCCGCCGAAGTAAGCGCCCGCTTTCAATTGCTCAGCTATCAAGTGAATGAGTTGGCACTACTGGGTTTGCAGGAAAGCGAGCAGGATAAACTGGAAGCTGAGCAGCGCAGCCTTGCCAACGCGGGCGAAATTCTGCAGGGTAGCCATGAACTGCTAGCATTGTGCAATGACGACGAAGCCGGGCTAAATACCAACCTGCACCGTGCCCTGCATATTCTGCGCGATATGCCCGAAAAATCAGCTGCGCTCTTGGCCGCAGAGGAGCTGTTAATTAGCGCGCAAATTCAAGTCGAAGAAGCCTGTCATGAAATTGACCATCATATAGACACCTTCAACCTCGACCCTGAGCGCTTGCAAATTGTTGAGGAACGCCTCTCGGCGATTTATGAAGTAGCACGCAAACACCGCATTCGCCCCGAGGAATTGCCAGAGCTGATCAAGCGCTTAAGTTATGAGTTGGATCAACTGCAAGGCGGCGACGAAAAGCTCGATCAACTCGCACACCAAGTTGCCCAAGCGGAGCAAGCCTATCGCCAGTTGGCCGAACAGCTTTCTGCGCAGCGCCACAAAGCTGCACTTTTGCTCGCCAAACAGGTTAATGCACAACTGCAATTATTGGCAATGACCCATGCCGCACTCACAGTGAACTTGAATACACTGACAGATAAACCAACCGCCAACGGCTTGGAAGAGGTGGAATTTTTAATCAGTACCAACCCTGGTCAAGCGCCTAAGCCGCTAGCCAAAGTAGCGTCAGGCGGCGAGCTGTCACGTATCAGTTTGGCTATCCAAGTGATAACTGCGCAGACTTCGGCAACCCCAACCTTGGTGTTCGATGAGGTGGATGTCGGTATCGGCGGTGCCACGGCTGATGTGGTGGGCAAGTTGTTGCGTCAACTGGGCGCACGTGGGCAAGTAATTTGTGTTACCCACTTAGCGCAGGTGGCTAGCAAAGGCCACCAACATTTGCTGGTCAGTAAAAAATCCACCAAAACCAATGCGGAATCCACCTTGGAGTTATTGGACGGTGAAGAAAAAGTGGCTGAAATTGCGCGCATGCTGGGCGGCGCTAAAGTAACCGAACAGTCACTGGCTCATGCACGCGAAATTTTGAGTAGCCTTTAGACGCTGAGGCACTCAGACAATTTTTACAATTGTAAGAAATGTCCCTTCAATCAATTCGCGCTTTTCTTTTTTTGCTCTCTCTGGCATCTTACCCACCGCAGTGAACTGCAATATGTTGTGCAAGGAATTTAGGCGCGTCTCTCGTTTTTTCCTCGCCCGATAATACTTATAAATTTTTACACGGAGCTTGGGAAATGTCGTTTTTAAAGCGGATTTTAGTCTCTTTTTCAATCTTGTTATGCACTGTTGCGAGTACCGTATTTGCCTCACCCAGCGCCAGTGATTATGGCGCACTGCCCACCACTCAAATGGTTGCCATATCCCCCAACGGCAATAATATTGCCTTTCGCCGTGTTGCCAACGGTCAAGACACCATGATTGTGCAGTCGATTAGCGAAAAGAAACTGCTGATGGTGATAGACACATCAAAAATTCAACCCAAAATTATTCAATTTTTCAACGATAACCAAGTTCTGCTGGTCGCCTCAGAATTTACCCGCGTCGAAGGTTTTATGGGGAAATTTGATTTAAGCACAGCCTATGTGGTTAACCTGAATGACAAAAAAATTCGACAATTGTTGATCCCAGGCAACAAAATTCTCGCTGGGCAAACTGGCCTTGGCCACGTGGTCGGTATTAGTCCTGATGGCCGCTACGCATTTATGCCTGCATGGTCAGATGTGGATCTGCAATTTCCCGACTCTGAATATAATTTATATAAAGTTGACCTCACCAAAAGCAATGTCGCTGTAGCAACTCAAGGCAGTAAGCGCACCAAAGATTTTTTTGTCGATAAATCTGGCGCCACAATTGCTATAGAAGACTTTGATGAAAACACCAACACCCACAAAATCAGAGCCAAATTAAATGGCAAGTGGACCGATATTTTTTCCGAAAAAACCGAGATACGCACCAAGGATTTTGTGGGGCTAACGCCTGACTTTACGTCGCTCGTATTCACCGAGCGCGATGAGAAATCGGGCCGAGTGTCTTATAACCTCATGAAGCTTGCAGATGGATCAATTACCCACTCCGTCATTAGCCGTGATGATGCTGATATTGGCAGTGCGATAGTAGATCTTCAACGCGTGGTTTATGGCGTACGTTTTTCTGGCTTCACTCCCAGCTACCAATTTTTTGATGCGGCGGTTAATCAACGCATGAAAGAAGTGGCAGCACTATTTCCCGAACACTCCGTTTACCTTTACGACTGGACTGCCGATTGGAAAAGCTTGATTGTTTACGTTGAAGGCTCTGCCTATGCAGGTGATTTCTTTTTATCAAAGGCTAACGAAAAGCCAGCCTTTTTAACATCGTCCCGCCCACAGATTAAAACGGAAGATATCAACCCCATCGGCAAAGTAACCTTTACCGCACGCGATGGTTTGAAAATCCCTACATTGATTACTATTCCCCACGATAAAACCAGCAACTTTAAAAACTTACCCACGGTTATCTACCCGCACGGCGGCCCCGCCGCGCACGATGATATTGGCTTCGATTACTTTGCCCAAGCTCTCGCCAGCCAAGGCTATTTAGTGATTCAACCGCAGTTTCGTGGCTCAACGGGTTTCGGCCCCAAATTACAAGATGCGGGTCCCGGCGAGTGGGGTAAAAAAATGCAGGACGATATTACGGATGCCGTTAAGTTTTTTACTGCCAAAGGGTTCATCGACCCTAAGCGCGTTTGTATTGTGGGCGCCAGTTATGGTGGCTATGCCGCGTTAGCCGGCGGTGCATTCACCCCAGAACTTTACACGTGCGTGGTATCTATTAATGGCATTGGTAACTTAAATGAAATGCTAAGTTATGACCGCAATCACAATGGCAAACACAGCGAAACTGCTGCCTATTGGGAGATGCAACTCGCGAACGAAAAAGGGGAGATTGATAAAAAGGCGTTGGAGCAAACCTCGCCGGAAAAATTTGCCCAGCAATTTACGGCGCCGGTTTTGTTGATTAGCTCCGTCAATGATCAGATTGTATCGCCAGAACAATCTGAGGATATGTTCAAAGCGCTGCATAAATATAACAAACCCGTGCAAAAAGTGATTTTGGAAGGCGATGACCATCACTTAGAAAAAGGCCCAACCCGCACCAAAGCGGTAGAAGAAGTGGTGAAGTTTGTGAACCAACAACTTCAGTAACAAAAAAGGGCGCTTATTGCGCCCTTTCCTTTCATCTGAAAAACATTACTGCTTGAGAGGTTTTACGTAGAGCACCAAGCTGTGATCGGTCAATTCGTAACCATGTTCAGCCGCTATGCGCTTTTGTAGCGCTTCAATTTCATCGTTATGGAACTCTATGACCTTTCCACTATCTATATCGACCATGTGATCATGATGCTCACCACGGGCGACTTCAAACACCGAATGACCGCCGTCAAAATTGTGTCTTACCACTAACCCGGCACTTTCAAATTGAGTCAATACCCTATACACAGTAGCCAAGCCAACATCGTCGCCTTGCTCCATCAACGCCTTGTAAACGTCTTCGGCGCTCATGTGGTGCTGGGAGGCAGATTCAAGCATTTGCAGAATTTTGATGCGCGGCAAGGTCACCTTAAGGCCTACTTTGCGCAGTTCCTGGTTTTCATCAGCCATTTTTCCCCCAAAACCTTCTCAGTATTCCTGTGGTTCGGGTATTATCCGTGTTCAAATAAATTAGTGGAAGCCCTCCTATGAAATTAGCCAGTCGTATTTTACTGGTCACCCTGTGCGTATTCAGTTTTTCCAGCTGCAGTTTTATTCCCAGTGTTCATAAACTCAATATCCAACAAGGCCATATCATCACCCCCGAAATGGTGAGCCAACTAAAACTGGGCATGAGTAAACGTCAAGTGCGCTTCGTATTAGGTAATTCATTACTTCCCGATACGCTTAACGATAACCGTTGGGACTATTACTACAGCTTGAAGCGTGGTCGTGATGGGCAATTTACCCAGCACGTGTTTACGGTTTACTTTGAGGGTGACAAGCTAGTCAAAACGGAAGGTGATTACCTGCCGGGACCGGCTCCACTAAATGAAGATAAAACTGAAAAATACATTGATAACGTGAAGCACGATATTCCATTGCCCACAAATACCGATCCCAAAGAGCCACCTGAAGACAAACGCAATTAACCAGTTTAGCGCTCACGGATGGGCGCACCGCCTCCCCAAGCTGGCCTCGCGGCTGGCTTGACTCTCCCCCACACTGAACTAGTCTCAAGAGTATGGCCGCTGTCTTTAAGGCGCCATTTTCTTTACGGGACACCTAGCTTTTTACACGTATAAACAAGCGCCCGATTGATTGTTCACGTTTACTATTTCTGTGGCATTCACATGGATTTTCTTGCAAAACGGTGGCGTTACACTGCCCGAAAATTAGCGACATATTTTCGCATTTTTGAAGCTGATGCTGCTTTAGCAGCGGGTTTTCGTGCGCAACAAATTCACGCAATTTTGCGTTTAACACCACTCACCATGCTTGCTAATGCGTTTAATGCCTGTGTGGTATTGCTAATGTTCTGGCACAGCAATAAGTTTTATGCGGCACTTGCTTGGTCGTTGACGTTAATAATTGTTGTGATTTTGGGTTCCAGAGCTTGGCTTAAACAACGACATCGCCCACCACCCGCACAGGTTTCCAAGCGTGCCATTAAACGCGCCACGCTACATGCTCTGGGCTTAAGCTTTATTTGGGGACTCTTACCAATATTAACGTTTGATAGCGCCCAAGCGCACACAAATACCCTGCTACTTACCACGATTTGCACAGGAATGATTTGCGCCGGTGGCTTTGCGTTATCCACCATTCCACAAGCCGCTATTACTTATGTGATGGTAATGACACTAGGCTGTGAGCTAGCACTCATCAAAGATGGTTTAACCCATAACTGGAGTTTGGCAATTCTATTGGGGCTCTATGCCTTCATCATTTCATCGGCTGTATTGGCAACCGCACGAACCTTTGGTGCGCGACTTATGGCCGAAGCAGCCGCAGAACATCAACAACAACTCATCAGCCTTTTAATGCATGATTTTGAATCTAATGCGAGCGATTGGCTGTGGGAACTCAATAGCAAAGGTTGCTTACAGGAGCCGTCACAAAAACTACTCAACCTACTGGGCACCAATAGTATCAATATCATTCGCAAGCCATTCACATCACTCTTTGATCATGACAGGGCTCAGAGCGAATCTTACAACAACCCGATTAAACAGCTTGAAAAATTTCTCAATGAACAAGAACCCTTTCGCGACATAGTGCTACCCATTTTAATTCGCGGAGAATGCCACTGGTGGCAACTGACGGCAAAGCCACTCTTCGATAAAAACCAGCAATTTATTGGCTGGCGCGGCGTAGGCTCAGATGTAACACACAAACGCAATGCCGAATTGGAAATGCGACGATTGGCGAATGTTGACTCACTCACCAACTTAGCCAACCGTCATTATTTTTTTGTGCAATTAAGTGCGGCAAAATCACACAGCCCAATGAATACCTTTGCCATGTTCTTTTTGGACTTAGACAATTTTAAAAACGTCAATGACTCGCTCGGTCACGGTGTAGGCGATTTGGTATTGCAGACAGTCGCGCAGCGTTTATTACACACGGTGCGCAATAATGATTTACTCGCGCGCTTGGGCGGCGATGAATTTGCAATCATCAGTTACGGCGAAAACTCTATTGCGAGTGCGGGGCAGCTTGCACAGCGAATTTTAGATACATTCACAGCCCCCTGCATCATCAATGGCAAGAGCTTGCAAGTGGGTTGTAGTATTGGTATTGCGCTCTCACCCGACCATGGCCAAGAACCGGAAACGCTACTAAAAAATGCCGATATGGCGCTCTACGCAGCAAAGTTTGCTGGCCGAAATACCTATCGTTTTTATGAAATGGGGATGGAAATTGTAGCGCAACAAAAATTACATTTGCTCAATGATATGCGCTCCGCGTTAGAAGAGCACACCGCAACCAGCAAGCTACTTAATAAAAGATTTTCAACCGATTTAGTCTGGCCACAAACGCCCATTGTGGGTCAATTTGAAATTTTTTTTCAACCGCAACTTAAACTATCCACGCTGGAAATCATTGGGTTTGAAGCCCTGTTGCGCTGGCATCATCCAGAATTAGGGTTGATTTCACCCGCACAATTTATTCCGCTCGCGGAAGAATCCAGTTTAATTATTCCTATAGGGACTTGGGTGCTGGTAGAAGCGTGTAAATACGCAGCGAAATGGCCGCACAACTGGCGTATAGCTGTGAACCTATCCGCCGTACAATTTCGCGAGGGCACCGTAGTAGATGTGGTGCGTTGGGCACTACAAATCAGCCGTCTTGCACCGGAGCGACTGGAGCTGGAAATTACCGAATCGCTGTTAATTCACGACAATCAAGCAGCACAACAAACACTCAGCGAACTGCGCAATTTAGGTGTACGTATTGCGCTGGACGACTTCGGCACGGGTTACTCATCACTTGCTTATTTGCGCAGTTTTCCGCTCAATAAATTAAAAATTGATCGCTCCTTTGTCAGCGCTCTAACGAAAGACGCCAGCGCTCTTGCGATTGTCAATGCGATTATTCAACTCGCCGAAGCGCTGATGCTGGAAACGACCGCCGAAGGTATAGAGTCTGAACTAGAGGCCGATATTTTACGCACCTGTGGCTGTAGCGATGCACAGGGTTTTTATTTTGGCAAACCCATGAACTTGCCGGATGTCATGCACTTTGCACGCAATCATCACCAGCGGATCACTCAGGTTGATACAACCCATTAGAATCAGCCAAAAAACCCGTCATTGGAATTAAATCAATCTAAAAGCTCATTAAATTATCTAAGCACTGAGCAAAGCTCACCTATACTCAAACTAAACAAATGGCCGCCAATCTACGCGGCGCAACTGCTCACCATCCCACCATAACTCCAGAGCAGATTTATAATTAACGAGTCCCGAGGTTTGTGTTGAATGCTTAAACGTATTGCAGTCAAAGATGTTCGTATGGGCATGTTCGTGACTGAACTCTGTGGCTCTTGGATGGAACACCCCTTCTGGAAAACCAAATTCCTGCTAGAAGACAGCAATGATCTCGAGAGTATTCTGAAAAGTGGCATTAAAGAGTTGTGGATAGATACGGCCAAGGGCTTGGATGCCGAAACGGCTCCCGCTAAAACCCTCGACGATGTAAATCGCGAAACCGAACTCATGCTCAATAACACGCTTAAACTCAAGCGTCTCGAAAAAAACAGCATGGAAGAAGAAATTAAAATCGCTAAAAAAGTCTGCGATAAAGGTAAGCAAGCAGTTATCTCCATGTTTAATGATGCGCGCATGGGTAAGGCCGTCGAGGTGGAGCAAGCGAAAGCCTTAGTGGAGGAAATTTCTGAATCTGTGTTTCGCCAACCTCATGCACTCATCAGTTTAGCGCGCTTAAAAAATGCCGATGAATATACCTATATGCATTCAGTCGCGGTATGCGCACTGATGATTGCTCTCGCACGCCAGCTGGATATGGATGATGAGATGGTGCGCGAAGCTGGTCTGGCAGGTTTGCTGCACGATTTAGGTAAAATCGGTATTCCCAATAAAATTTTAAACAAACCCGGGAAACTCACCGACGAAGAATTTACAGCCATAAAATCTCATCCCCAAATTGGCGCAACTATTTTAATGAATAACCCCATGGTCAGTCCCATTGTTTTGGACGTGGTGATGCACCATCACGAAAAAATGGATGGCAGTGGTTATCCGCATAAACTCAAAGGCGAGAATATTAGCTTATTCGCCAAAATGGGCGCTGTATGCGATGTCTATGATGCGATTACCTCTAACCGACCTTACAAAAAAGGTTGGTCACCCGCCGAGTCCATTCGCAAAATGGCGGAGTGGAGCAAAGGGCATTTTGATGAATCGGTTTTTCAATCTTTTGTAAAAACCGTAGGCATTTATCCTACCGGCTCTCTGGTGCGCTTAGAAAGCGGACGCTTGGGAATAGTGGTAGAACAAAGTGATAAATCCTTACTAATGCCTAAAGTGAAAGTCTTTTTTTCTGCAAAATTAAAAACGCCTATTCTGCAAGAAACCCTCGACTTAGCTAATCTTATCGGCAAAGATAAAATTATTGGTCGCGAGCTACCGGAAGACTGGGGCTTTCGTAATCTTGATGATTTATGGACAGGCTTCTAAAAGCAATCTCATGTAAAAATGGGATCACCCTTCCATTTGAAAATGGTAATTATGAATCTTATTTTTTCCACTGAAAATAAGACTCATAATCTATCTATTACGCTAGACCGCTAACACGCGCGCCCAAATTTCGCGCAATTGATCAGCCAAGGTCATAGGGTCAAAAGGTTTGGCAATCACACCTACCGCACCCAACTCTAAATAACCCTGCACCTCCTGTGGCTGTACTTTCGCCGTCATAAATACAATAGGCGTATTGGCTAATTCGGGTAATTTACGCAACGCCAATAAAGTTTCTGGGCCATCCATGCCGGGCATCATCACATCTAACAATACCAGATCTGGTTTAAACGCAACCGCTTTACTCAAAGCTTCACTGCCTGAAGAGCAGGGCGCCAGGGTAAATCCGCTGATAGCATCCAACACCATCACTGCAATGGCTTGAATATCAGGGTCATCTTCAACATATAAAATTTTATCCAACGCTTTACTCATGATAACTCCTTAACATTCACTACAAATATTATTGGGCTTGGTATGTGTGCTTAGTAAAGTCCACATAAAAGCAAGAGCCCTGACCTAATTCACTTTCAAAACCAATATTACCGCCCATACGCTCAACCAATTCTTTACTAATCGCCAAACCTAAACCTGTACCACCTTTATCGCGCGTATTCGACGAATCAGCCTGTGAAAATTTTTGGAAGATATGTGTTTTGAATGCTGCGGGAATACCTGCGCCATGATCTATCACCGCAATACGAATCACATCGAATCGCTCATCTACCCGAACAACCACTTCATGGTTTTCAGGTGAAAATTTCGCGGCATTACTTAAAAAATTATTTAATACTTGTTGAAAACGGAATGCATCCACCGCGATACAAGCTTGATGAACATGATTTTCTAAGCGATAGCGAACATGATATTTTTCTGCATAGGCTTTATTCTCCATAATAACCTGCTCAACCAAAGGGACTACCAATTGTGGCCGAATATCAAAAGACATTTTTCCTGCCAACAGTTTTTCCATATCAAGTAAATCATTAATCAGTAGCGTCAGGCGCTGACTATTTTTAAAAGCGATATCTAAAATCTTTTTTATTTTTTCCGGCACTTCACCGAGCATGCCATTAGCAATCAACCCCAACGCACCGGAGATAGATGTTAAGGGTGTCCGTAATTCATGACTGACGGTGGATATAAATTCACTTTTCATTTTATCTATTCGCTTTTGTTCGCGAATATCTTTCACCAAAGTCCACCAACTCAAATCATCTTTTTCATTCAAATTAATGGTTGAACCACTAATCTCCACCGCTACTAACTCTCCCAGTTTATTGACATAATTTTTTTCAACAGGCCCAAATCGTCCGTTGGCAATTAACGCATCAATAGCAGCCTGACTTTTTGATCTATCCTCTTCGGGTGTAATACCCAGAATTGACATACCTCTTAATTCTTCACGGCTATAACCAAGCAACTTAGAAAACTCAGGATTGGTATCAATAAAGCGGCCTGACGAATGCACTTGTAAAATTCCAATAGGTGCCATTTCAAAAAGTTGAGACAACTTGCTGGTCATTAACCGCTTTTCATGTTCGCTATCAACACGCGCTTGAACATCCCAAATAAATCCGTCCAAGTAAACTAATTCATTGTTATCGTTAAATATAGCATTACCGAACTCTTGCACATGCCGCCACTGACCATCGGCACGTCGCAACCTATATTCAACGGTAAAGGGCTGGTGTTCGCTCAACGCCTGCCGAACAATGGCTTTAACCCGCAAAGAATCGTCGACGTGAATTAAATCAGAAAACATTCGCTGCGGCTGTCCAATAAAAGTGGATGCAGGGTACCCTGTTAAGTCGTTTGCGGCCTCACTTAAATAATGAATGAACCAACCATTTTCTTTGACGCAACGATAAGCTGCGCCAGGAAAATTACTGAGCAGGCTGCTCAATAGATTTTCCTGTTCTTTTAATCGCTCATACACGGTTTTTGCATCATTGATATCAATGTGCATACCGGAGACGACTTCTGGTTTACCCTCAGTAGTGCGACTTACGGTTTTTCCATGCGCGTGAAGCCAGTGCCAATCGCCATTCTTTTTGCGCATGCGAAATTGACAATCATGAAATTTAGATTCGCCCGATAAATGTTTTTGCAACGAGGCATAGGCGACCTCTCGATCATCGGGATGAACCATGTCTCGCCAAACATCAAATGTGACGGGGCCTAATTCAGCCGTACTATAACCCAACATTTTCGCCCAGCGCTCATTAATGAGTACGTTATTGGTAAGTAAATTCCATTCCCAAGTACCAATATTGGTTCCATCAATAATCGATTGCAATCGCTCACGCTCTTCTTGAAGCGCATTAATATGTAATTTTCGCTCAGTAATGTCAGTGGCAATTTCAAATACACCGACCACGTTTTCCTGCTCAATATTTGGAAAAAAATTAACATCAAGTACGCGGCCATCATCAAACATAATTTCCACCGACGATCGCTCTCCGGTAAAACTTTTATTCAATGCCTCACCCAGTGCTGCGTGTGAAGAAGTGGGAAAAATATCTTGCGGTGTTTTCCCCAGACAATCGCTGTCGCGATAATCCAACCAAGTTTGGTGATTTTGATTGGCGAAGGTATAACGGCGATCTAAATTAAGCTCGCCAATTAACGCAGGTACTTTGTTAGCAATTAATTGCATGCGCGCTGAATACTGCTGTATTGCTTGATTCGTAGCTTTTAATTTCAACAACTGTACGACTTGGCGCGCTAGCGCCTTGAGCGCAGTAACTTGCGCATCATTCAATGAATTCGGTTGGTAGTCGATAACACACAGTGTCCCTAATGCATACCCCTGTTCATCTACCAAGGGCGCTCCAGCATAAAAGCGTATGTAAGGTGGCCCAGTGACTAGGCCGTTATCAATAAAACGAACGTCTTTGCTTGCATCTTCTATCACCAAAACGTCATCCGGCTGAAGAATGGCATGCGCACAAAAAGCCACATCACGCGGCGTTTCACTAGCCTCTAACCCAAGGCAACTTTTAAACCATTGACGATCCTTATCCACGAGCGATACGACAGCGGTAGGGACATTGCACAACTGCATGGCAACCAAGGCAATATCGTCAAAACTTTGCTCTCGCGGTGTATCCAAAATAGCAAGATCATGGAGCGCTTTAAGTCGCATAATTTCGTTGAGTGGCAGTTTAGCAATCATAAAAAATTCCGAAGGTTATTTCGCCAGCACTTTTTGCACAGCAGCAACCAGTGAATTTGTCGTTTGGGGTTTTTGCAACCATTGCACATTAGCAAAAAGTGGATTTTCACGATTTTCAGCACGAGCCGAGTCTAAGTTTGCTGTGATAACGACAACGGGTAAACGCTGAGTGCTCGCATCCATACGTAACTGCTTAATTAAATCTATGCCATTCATATCCGGCAATTCAATATCCACCGTAATACATTGATAGGCGTAAAGTGCCATTCGCTCCAATGCCTGTTGACCTGAATAACATAAATCTACGCGATAATTATTGGCGCGCAGCATGGTGGCAAATAATTCAGCTACTTCTGGATCATCCTCAACCACTAACAAGCGCTCGCCAGTCGGCACGCGAGGCTCATGGCGACTACCGAAACTATGCGATAGCTCTTCACAGGGCAATTCAAAATAAAATGCCGACCCCTTACCAACCTCCGATATAAATCCAACGCGTCCACCCATACGTTCAATAATTTCTTTGCAAATAGCCAACCCTAAACCTGTACCACCTTTTTCGCGCGTACTGGATGAATCGGCTTGAGAAAATTTTTGAAAAATACGACTGCGAAATTCGTCGGGGATACCCGGACCTTTATCAATCACCGAGATGCGCACATTGTTAAAATTTTGCTCTACCTGCACTTCAACGGTTTCATAGGGCGGTGAAAATTTTGCCGCATTAGAAAGATAATTGGCCAACACTTGCAGCAGACGCTGTGCGTCCACACTGATGCGAAAATCCTCAGAGGTTAGATTAACCAATGAAAATTTCACATTATATTGCGCGGCATAGATAGCATTCGCTTCTAGCGATTGCTGGATAATCGGCACTATAGGTTGCGCGGATATATCGAAATGCATTTTACCTGCCACCAGTTTTTCCATATCGAGCAAATCATTCACTAAATGAATTAACCGCAAACTATTTTTGTGCGCAATATTTAGCATTTTATTCGCAGTATCAGGCACCGCACCGGCCGCGCCATTGACGACTATCCCTAGCGCACCGCTGATAGCGGTGAGCGGTGTACGCAATTCATGGCTGACGGTTGAAATGAATTCGCTCTTCATGCGGTCAATGCGCTTGATTTCACTGATGTCGCGCGCAACCCCAAGATATCCGGTAATTTCGCCATCGGGATTACGCAGAGCTGTGATCGATAGCATCACAGCGACATGACTGCCATCCTTACGTACATAGACCCATTCTTGCTCATCCTCATCACCCGCGCGTGCACGCATTGTAAAGACATCAAAACCAGGCTCAACATGCTCGCCAAACTCACGCGAGAGTATCCCAGCACGCGCAACAACTTCATCAGCCAAATGAAATATGCCCGGTGACATCTTATCGACAACCTCTTGAGCCGAATAACCCAACAGACTCTCAGCACCTGCATTAAATGTTTTGATCAACCCTTGCACGTTAGTAGAAATAATGGAGATGCTGGCCGCATCAAAAATCGCTTCACGCAGTGAATTAACTTCCTGCAATTTTAATTCTGCTTGCTTTTCTTCGGTGATATCGATGATAAACCCGTGCCACAGCACACTGTCATCCGGTAATTTTTCTGGGCGCGATTCAGCGCGCACCCATATTTCACCGCGCACTGGGTGTATCACACGAAAGGAGGCAATCCACGGCACCAGTGTTGCCGCTGATTGAGAGATTGTTTGACTAATCCACCCAAAATCATCTGGATGTAAGCGTTCAAATAATTTTTCCGCAGAGCCCATGACTTCAGCAGGCGTGACGCAATAAAGATCAAAAATACCATCGCTTGCATAAGGACAAAGACTGGAACCGTCAGGGAAGAGTTGAAATTGGTATAAAAACCCAGGCAACTGATTGCATAATTTGTCAAACCTATCGAGCAATGCTTGCTGTTCAGATTGATGCTGCCAACGTTCGAGTGTTACGCCAACCCAGCGCGCCAATAGCCGCATAAAGTCTTTGTCTAAATCGTCGTAATCTTGATGGCGACTTCGCCCTGAAGCAAAACATAAGGTGCCGTAAACTTTACCTTTCAACCAAATAGGCACACCGATATAACTTTCAACATTTTTTTGTTGGTAAGCGAAATGATCAACATAATCACTTTGGGCAATTTCATCGCAACAAAATACATCTTCATTGCGCAGAGTGAGTTCGCAAAAATAGTTGGAGAGCGCATCTATGTGATCTTGTGCTGGTGCAATGCCCTGCCCCACTTTAATTTTAATTTGATATTGATTGCCTTGAATGCGACTGACAACTCCAGACGGCAAACCTAGATAACGTGCGCCCACCACAAGCGCACGACGCAATTGGTCTTCTGCATCAAAGACAGGAATAGAAGCAATTTCATTGAGTGCCCGCAAAGCGGCCTGTTGGCGAATAACAATAATTTCATTTTTTTTGCGCTCGGTAATATCCGTATAAACACCGAGCATCAATGAGGCTTTACCATCAGCGGTCCACTCAACCACTTTACCGCGGGTGAAAATCCATTTGAAACTACCATCGGCAATTTTTAAGCGATATTCATTTTCGAACATGGGGGTTTCGCCTTTAATATGGCGAATCATTTCATTGTAACTGGTGCGTTTATCGCTCGGGTGCACGCGCCCCAGCCACTCTTCAATATCACCACGACCATCTTCCCCCGGTAAGCCACACAATTCACGCCATTCTTTGGAAAACAACGCGCGATTATGTGTGATATCCCACTCCCAAAAGCCCGACTCACTACTTTGCAGCGCTAAGGTTAAACGTTGCCGCGCCTGTTCACTGAGATCGCGCTCTTTTTGCAGTTGCTTGCTGTGTTCGCGCAACAATTGCAAAACATGTCGACGATTAAAACGGAACAAAATCCACAGAATAAATTCCGCCAACATCCAACCACCAAGATAGCGCAGCACTATGTGTTCATATTCAACATTATGTGCATTTTGCTCCAGGGATATATCGCTCCAATGGACTACAAATATTTTTTGCGAAGCTCTAGTTGGGCCGTGATCTCCGGGATACAACAGTGTTAGCAAATAGCTTTTTTCATGATCTTTAATGATCCAAGGCTCGGCACGCTTAAATGGATCGGCGAGCAACCCCTTGGCCTGCCAATCCAACACTATGGCATTAGAGTAGGTTTCAACGAGCCATGCGTTGTGCAAGCCTTTAGCATTGGTCAAAATTTCTTGTCGAGCGCTCGCCCAGAGCACCTCATTGATCAAGGTTGAATGCAGCAGTACAGCCTGCCCCTGTGCATCAGGTTGGGGATGAGTTAAATCGTCTTTATTGCTGGCCGTTACTAAGGGCAAAGCGACTTCCACCACGGCAATAGTTTCAGTCGAGGTATCGCTGCTGGTGATGGGTTCTATAGCGCGATAGGCCGCGCCGTAATGCTGTACCTCCATTCCCTTTGTCGCTATACCCGCCTTCAAGGTTGTCACAACCAATGGACTGATTAGACGAAGGTCATCACCAAATCGATCCAATTTATTAACGCGTAAAAACACGCTGGCATCGGGGCCTAAATGAATATTCAATTCGCGCAGATTGTGTGGCGACATGCGTGTCCACCAATGTTGCAAGACCTGATTTAAGTGCGCACGGACTGCGACACTTTGTTCATCTTTGAGATCTTTTTCCTGCTTATGAAGTTGATATGCTTCGCGCACCAGAGCCACGACTTGTGGATCTTGTGCAATTAATTGTGCAAGTTCGGCCGCCTCGTTTTGGGTCGATTGACCGGATACGCCCAAAGCATCGCGAGCAATGTCTTGCTGCACCCGTAAATGTTGTAGCCAATCGGCACTATGCCGACTCAACTCGTTTGACAGTAAACCCACAAATAGCCCACTGACAGCCAAGGCAATCAACCAAGGCAACCAGTTATAAAGCCGTTTATTCTCTAAATCCATCGACAATTCTCGCACAGACAAAGGCAGCGCCCGCAAACGCAGTAGCAAAGTTATCTATCCAGTGTAGTGCAGATTTATTGAACGGCAGGATTTTGCACGCCAGCGTTTTGGCAGCCAAAAGAGACTAGTGCAAGGAAGGGTTAATCGCCCAGATCGGCGCTTTTTTCGGCGCGTTTACGACGCGCCTCTTTGGGATCTGACAGCAGTGGACGATAGATTTCAACGCGGTCACCTTCATGAAGAATATGACTGGCGGCAGAATCCAATCCTTTGGTGCCTAAGGACTGACCAAAGATGCCCATTTTCGCAGTGGATAAATCCACCTCTGGAAAGTGCTGGGTAATACCCGAACGCTCAGCGGCTTGCAACGCGGTTGTTCCCGGTTCCACTAAAAGCGAGAAAATTTTTTGCTTGTGCGGTAAGGCATAAGCCACTTCTACGGCAATTAAATCAATATCAGTCATAGGCGGCTATCTCTTAGGCGTAAACCTGTTTCGCGCGGGCACAAAGTGCATCGACTTGCTTGCTGGCAACTGACTCAAACAGCTTACCCACGGCCATCCCCAGCAGTTTGTTTTGCAACTCAAACTCCAGTTCAAAACTTACCTTACAGGCATTGTCTGCCAGTACACTAAAATGCCACTTGCCTTTCAAATAGCGAAAAGGGCCATCAACCAAGGTCATACTCATCCATTCAGGAGCCTTGAGCTGATTGCGTGTTACAAAGCTTTGATTCACCCCAGCCTTACTCAAATCGAGCCGCGCTTCCAGCCAATCTCCCTCGCGCTTGAGCACCTGTGCGCCCACGCAGCCGTCCATATATTGAGGGTAAGCCTCTATATCGTTGACCAAATCAAACATTTGCTGCGCGGAATATGTCACCAGCGCCGAGCGGTTTACACGATGAGCCAAAAGAGTTACTCCGCCACAAATCGGGTTGCTATGGGATAGAAAAGGTTGACGATAATAGCCAGCACCGCAACAGGTGATACATAGCGCAACAGCCAACGCCACACCGCCAATAGGCGCGGATGATCCTGCTGCATTTCGTGATCAAGCAGCTCTTTCTTCAACACCCAACCCGCATAGATGGCCGTGAGTAAGCCGCCGGTTGGCAATAGCAGATTGGTGGTGAAGAAATCTAAGCAGGAATAAAAGTTCATCCCCCACAGAATTTGCTGATCGGCCCATTGATTAAAGGACAACACAGAACCCAAGCCCAATATCCACGCCGAACCCGCTACCATCAAACAAGCGCTAATCCGGTGAAAGCCAAAATGCTCACTCAAATAAGCCACAGCGGGCTCCAACAACGACATGGTAGAACCCCATGCGGCTAGAATCACCATCAAGAAGAAGGCAATTCCCACCAGCGCCCCCATAGGCATACTGCCAAAAGCCACCGGCAGGGTCACAAACATCAATCCCAAACCAGTACCCGGTTCAATCCCAGGCGTGGCAAACACAAAGGAGAAAATGGATATACCCGCCAGCAGCCCTACCAGAACATCCAATAACGCCACAATAATTACGGTTTTGCCAATCGCAGCAGTACTGGGCATATAGGCGCCGTAAGCCATAATTGCCCCCATCCCTAAACTCAAGGTAAAGCAGGCATGCCCAAGCGCGATAAGCGCGGAATTCCACGACAAATCCTGCCAGTTAAAACTGAACATAAAGCGCATGCTAGTAGCCATTTCGCCGGTGGTATAGGCATAGCCTAACAACACAAACAGCAACACAAACAAGCAGGGCATAATCCAGCGAATGACCGACTCCAAACCGCGATTTACCCCAAACATCAGCACCAGCGCGGTAAGCGCCATAAACACTGTATGCCATTGCACCAAACGGCTTTTATTTGCCAGCAACTCGTTAAACAGTTTATTGGAGCTTTCACCGTTCAAACCGGCAAATTTACCTTGCAGCGCCGAGACAAAATAATCCAAGGTCCAACCGGCAATTACCGTGTAGTAAGACAGAATCAAAAAGCCCGCCAGAACCCCCATCCAACCAATAATGGCCCACAGGCGGGTAAGGCCAGCTTCGGCACTCAGATTGGCAACTGCATCCACTGGGTTCGCACGACCTTTCCGGCCAATCATAATCTCCGCCATCATGATGGGAATACCCACCAAGAGCACACAGACCAAGTAAAGCAGCACAAAGGCCGCGCCACCGTTTTGCCCCGTGATGTAGGGAAACTTCCAAATGTTGCCCAAGCCAACTGCAGAGCCCATGGCCGCTAAGATAAAGCTGCCGCGCCCCCAGATTGCATGTTGTTTAAGTCGCTTCAAACCGAAAACTCCAGAGGGATATTGGTTACGAAAGAGAGGATTGTATCTACATTGGGCCGCCAACATAAGTCCAACAGGATCAAGCTACCGCCAAACAATTAGGCCACCACCTTTTTCACTAAGTCAGCGTATAATGCCCGCCTGCTTAAAGGAGCCCGTTTGACACCATGGCCAAGAAAAATTCACAGAAAAACAATGGCACCACCATTGCCCTGAATAAAAAAGCCAAATTCGACTTTCACTTGAGTGACCGCTTTGAGTGCGGAGTCGCCCTGCTCGGCTGGGAAGTGAAAAGCCTGCGCGCCGGTAAATTGCAGCTGGTGGACTCCTATGTAATTTTCAAGAACGATGAAGCCTTCTTGTTCGGTGCACTGATCAACCCCCTGCAAACTGTGTGCACCCACTACGTGACAGACCCGCGCCGTACCCGCAAATTACTGCTCAACCGCCGCGAAATCACCCGTCTGCAAGAAGCCTCACAACAAAAAGGCTATACGGTTGTCGCCACTGCCATGTATTGGAAAGCCCATTTGGTGAAGTGTGAAATTGCCCTCGCCAAAGGTAAACAAGACCATGACAAGCGCGAAACCGAGAAAGAACGGGATTGGCAGCGCGAAAAGCAGCGTATATTCCAAAAAGATAAGTGATGCGTTGTGCAGAAGCCTGCTCTTGTTAAGTGCTGATCTTGTACAAACGCAATCACGCTCTTAGTAGTGAATCGTCATGCTCGCGTAGCGGATGTGACGATTTCCTTGTTAAAGATTCAGCCCCCCATCAACCAATCCATGACACTCGCCACTTGCTATAGCCATCAGCAAACCCAATAATTGATTAATTCTCATCAGTCAATATCGACCAAGGCCTCCTTATGCAAGCCACTGCCCCCGCGCTACCGCTTGACACCCTGTGGGAATCCATCCGCAGTCAAACGCGTAAGCAAGCTGAGCAAGAGCCGGTTTTAGCAAGCTTCTTGTACGCCACCATTCTCAACCACGATACCTTAGAAGCAGCGCTTAGCTTTCACTTAGCCAACAAGCTCGACAGCCCTGCGCTACCCGCCATGCTGGTGCGCGAGGTCATTGAGCAGGCGCTAACAGCCGATGCCAGTATTAGCCAAGCGGTACGCGCCGACCTACTAGCGGTAAGCGAACGCGATTCCGCCTGCTGCTCGCTGGTAACGCCCTTCCTGTTCTTTAAAGGTTTTCACGCCCTGCAGGCTTATCGCATCGCCCATTGGCTGTGGCAGCAAAAGCGCAACTCACTCGCGCTGTTTTTGCAAAATCGTATCTCTTGCGTGTTCGCGGTGGACATTCACCCCGCTGCCAAAATCGGTAAGGGCATCATGTTTGACCATGCCACCGGCATAGTGATCGGCGAAACAGCCGTGGTGGAAGATAACGTTTCCATTATGCAATCCGTCACCTTGGGTGGCACCGGCAAGGAACACGGCGACCGTCACCCAAAAGTCCGTAGCGGCGTGCTGATTAGTGCGGGCGCAAAAGTGCTGGGCAATATCGAAATAGGTGAATGTGCGAAAGTCGGTGCAGGCAGCGTTGTGCTTAAAGATGTCCCACCGCGCACCACTGTTGCCGGTGTGCCCGCCCGTGAGGTTGGCGCCAGCCCTTGCCTGCAACCGGCGCGGGATATGGATCACCACATAAACTAAGCAGCGATACACCCTCCACCCACGGCATGAACATGACTAATGAGGGTGTTCGCAATTAAACCGGTTCGTACACCTTGAAGGTGATACGCCAGCCGGCAATCACCAGTATTGAGTGCAGACCTGTATGCTTGGATCATGTAAAAATACGCGCTTAGCGGCGATGAATAAGCTCTGCAGGCACAACCGCCAACGCCTGAAAAGCCGGACGAGCAAGATAGAAACCTTGAATAAGATCCACACCTAAATCCCGTACTAGGCTTAGCTCATCATAGGTTTCAATACCTTCTGCAATAACCTCCGCCCCCAAATCGCGACACATACGTACGGCGTATTGAATGATGGTTTGACGGCGTTTGTCTTTATCAATATTGCGTAATAGCGCCATATCCAGCTTAACCAAATCAGTTTGAACTTCAGCGAGTAAATTAAGCCCTGCAAAGCCTGCACCAAAGTCATCAATGGCCGTTTTAAACCCCTGCAATTTATAATGCTCAACAATACTGCGCAGATGGGCGATATCTACTACCTCTTCCGCCTCAGTAAACTCAAAAATAATGCGGTTGATGGGGAAACCATAGCGCTCGGCAGCATCCAAGGTTGTACGTATGCACAGTTCAGGACGATAGACCGCATTTGGCATAAAGTTGATACTCAGCAGCGATGACATGGCTAACTCACTGGCGAGTTTCACTGCTTTTACGCGACAAACCTGATCAAATCGATACTGGTTGCTCACATTGACATGCTTGAATACCGCTCCTGCGGGCTCATTATTCAAACCTCGCGCCAAGGCTTCATGGGCAAAAATATCGCCGGTGGCAATATTCACGATAGGCTGAAATGCCATGGTGAAATCAAAACCGAGATCCACACCTTTAACGCATTCTGCGCAGCCCAACGGGCGATAATCTTGCTGAGCGAGCATCGTCAAAATACCTTTCAAATAAGCCAATCACAGCGGAACAGTGCAGTCAGAACTCCAAACTGCCCTAAGAGGTTATTTAGGTATAGCACGCAAAAAACAAAAAACCTGCCGAAGCAGGTTTAAAGCACTCAAACTCAAATATCACTCAGGGAGCATAAAACACGCGGAAGTCGGCCACCTGCAAATCCAAGGTGATTTTCCCACTTGTGACGGGTAGATTCTGCAAGGTTACGCGATCCTGCACATTGGCAACTGAACCCATGCGCGTGGCGGAAAGCGTAATTTGCACCCCCGTTTTTGCTGTCATACCGGTATTAAATACCGCCACAAACTTACCTGCCGAGGTGACCATATCACGCACCACAACATCCACAGCACCGCTCGCAGAAGGTACTGGCAAGCTGGGAATAGCGGGCCACGCTAGATAGGCAGCATTAAAGCGACGTACGTCTTGCGGTGCACCCGTGTTGAACGAGTTGCTCGATAGATAGCCCAACCAGAAAGGGTCGGCATTGGCTAGACCGCGCACCTCAGTCAGCATAGTGTAGGGCGAACTGCGCTCTACATCGCTAACGAAGTAGCCGAAGTGGCCACTCATGGGCCAACTGCCGAACGAACTGTTACTCTGATCAGCCGCGATATTACCCGTTCCATCATCCTCATTAAGCGGAAAATTATGGATCATTGCCATACCATTAGACGTGGAGAATTTGCTTAACAAACTTGTGTCATCCACCGTAAATTGCTTGCCAATGGGGAGCGTCATATACAAGCCTGCATCACTCGTATAGCGAGCAGGGTCAGCAGGCGGGGTCGCATAGCCAGGGGAATCGTTTTGCCAATCAGCACTAGCACCTGCAGTGAAAATGGTCTCGGCAGGTAAATTCATCAGGCTTAACATGTTGTCGTAGCGTTTGTTATTGAGCCAAGTGGTGCGATTGACCGAGCTATAGCGATACAACCAGCGGTTGTCGGCATTGATCGCACTCCAAGGTGAGGTGTCATCCGTCACTAGGACAGCATCAGCATAACTGGGGGAAGGCACAGGTAAGCCTTCTTCGTGATAACTGGTAAAGAGCAAATTCGCATCTGGGATACCATCGCTGCCCGTTTTGCCATTGCGGATATAATCACGCAAGGCCAACAAAAATAGCCGGCGCTTGTCATACCACCAGTTGTAGTAGTCTTGGCGCATGGAAGGGCTTTGACGCAATTGATCTTTGGTGGGTACAGACACACCTCTATCCGCAGCATAACGAGCGCGAGCTTGATCTTTAAAGCTTATCGGCCATGAACCCACTCGTGTACGAAACCAGGCACCCACAAAGCTGGCATTGGTTTTAATATCCAGAATCGCCGCATTAATGAGCTTTTTGGCATCCACCAAAGCTTCAGGATCACTCACATCCACACACGCCACTTCCGCCCAGGTAAACCCTGTGTAATTGCGCGTACTGCGCAATAAAGGTTCGCAGTTATTTTGGTAACCGTAGCTCGGTAACTTACACATGGGCGTGGTTTGCGCCCAAGGCGTTTCGCAGGTGTAGCGAAAACTATTAAACGCGGTATTACAATAATTCGCACCCGCGGCATCGGCGGTTGGGCACGCGGTAGAAGTAAAAGCCCCATTCCCCATACTGCCGTAGTATTCAAAATAGGGCAGCACTTCCAAACCATAAGTGTTGGCCGTGGCCGTTATATTATCCCAATACGAGAGACGTGATGGCTGATACCAGTTGGCGCCACCGTTACGCGTAATATCAAACCCCTGATTGTAGCCAAATTCGAGTAGATCCTTAGTAAACACGTTAAAACCCAGCACTTTTGCCAGCTTCATTTTGTATTCAAGCCAAGTGGTTTCGGTGGTACCTGCGCTAGTACCGACCGCAGGATTACACACCCCCGCACTAGCGTAGTTAGCCGCACTGGGGTCTTTGCTAACCGTCACATTCCCCGCAAGACACATTGCCGTACCATCATTCATTTCTTCGCGCCAGAAAGTACGACGATGCGGCAACCCACCGGGCGGATAGTTTATGGCCAAGGTCGCCGCCGAGGGACTATTCACAGAATAAAGACGAACCTCACCGACAGCAGCCCCTTGACTCATCGGATTGCCTTTCGGATTAAAGTGGCCAATGGCAACCCAAAAACCATCGGCTGGGCCGGTCGGTCGTTTGGCATCACTGTCATTACGAACCCCCACTAACGGCTGGAAACGGTCATGCAGGGTGAAATAAAATCGGTAGGTTTTCCAGGTAGCCGATTGTGGGTAAAGCAGCGATTCGGGATTGGGGAACGCATACTGTTCGCGATAATCGCCAAACTCTTTACCCGTTGCCACCGTACGCACAAGATCAGCCCCACGATTCAAAAAGACAATGTGACGAGGTAGATCATCGGGATAATCAAACTCAAGTACATAGGTGCCACCCGCCACTAATCCTTTATTCTGACCGATGGTAAAAGCCGCATAACTTGCCATCATGCTGCCAGCGATATTTTGCGGTGCCAGAACCAACGCATTACGCCCCAAAATAGTTTGCGTACTGGTCGCACCGACAGGTTCAGATTGGGTCGCGCGCATACCAGGATTGGTGGGGTCAAAACTATCAACCAAGGTCATAGCGCCAAAATCCGGGTCTAGTTTGGTGGCCAGCGGACCGCTGCTAGATGAGCTAGACGCTACAGAACTGGTGGCCGCAACAGATGATGCGCTCGCCATCACGCTACTGCTAGACAAACTAAGCGCTGCGCTAGAACTGGACTTAACGCTGGAACTAGAAGATATAGAGCTGCTGGACGTCTGCGCGCTACTGACCAAGGTGTATTGCAACATCCAGTCGTAAATACTTTGACTGTAAGGTGCTATATCGTTGTAGCCGTACATGTTATAGGCCAAGAGGTTGCTGGGCACGGCGCTATTCATGCCAGTCAAACTATAAGTGCGCGTCCAAGCATCATGACCAATACCACTGTAAATCGTCAGTTTGGGCAACACTGGCGTAGCTGGGGTACACGCCTTAAGCCCATCGTAAGGCCCAGTGGCGTTGCTACCCATAGGCATAGAAGTATCGTTGGAGCCGTGGAAAATCCACGCTGGTGCCAACTTCCACATACAAGGTGCAGGTGCGGCAGAAAAGGTGTAATTGGTGGATATGGGCACTACCGCTGCCACATCGACACTGCCGTAAGCTTCTAGATAACGGTAAAACGGTCCGCCGCCGCCATCATAGGCGGTAAGATAAACCCGCGTAGGATCAATGCGATAATTCGCCTTGGCAAATTGAATGAAGTCATTCACCTGCTGTGCCGTACGGGTTTGCCAATTCATTTGTGGCGCCAAAACCACAAAGCGTTTGTTAACATCCCAAGTGCCCGCAGCAATTTGTTTAGGTAAGCCGTCATTTTGCAACAGTTGCATATCCGCCGCGGTACCTGTGCCCTGCTGACTATCGCCATGCAAAGCAATAATTAACGGCCAATTGGTTTGGCTGGTGTAAGTTTGCGGGACATACTCGGCATAGCCCAAAGCCGCACAATTACTGCCTTTGGCGATAAGATTGAGCTGATTAACTGCACGTGCCGTTAACGCTGGCGAACACGCGTTCATATTAACCGCACTGGACGATGAGGACGCCACGCTGGCCATTTGGAGGCTACTGGAACTCGCGATGGTGCTTGAGGAGCTGGCTTTACTGGATGCATTACTACTCATACTGGAACTCATCGCACTGAACACGGAACTGCTACTCACTGTCGGGGGTGCAGAACTGGACGAGACTACAATCACTACAGAAGAGGCATTGCTGGACGTTGACGAATGACTAGAGTTAGTCGAGCTAGCTGAACTGGCAGAGCTAATACTGCTGCTTGCTACTATGGATGATATGGACGATGAAACCACACTGGATGAAACAGGTGCAGCCGAACTCAAACTTACACTACTTGTATTTACCAATGACGATGAGCTCACTCCGCCAGTTTGCGCGGTAAAGCTACTGCCAGAAGCACCGCCTCCACC
>Ga0209067_10000140_pt1 | contig 50015 bp, 41 predicted proteins | sample ColStrG_CSR_2013_FD_187199 | JGI IMG/M metagenome (GOLD analysis project Ga0209067, IMG submission 187199) | Freshwater sediment microbial communities in response to fracking from Pennsylvania, USA - Cold Stream Run_MetaG_CSR_2013 (SPAdes)... | ecosystem: Environmental > Aquatic > Freshwater >... | reverse complement strand
GGCCCGTCCACCTTCGGGTTTCAGGATGTTCGTTGACACACGTACGAGTTCCCCCTCATGGGTCGCGAAAATGGTTGCCGCACCACCATTTCTCTTTTTGAGTTCATCTAAAATTTGGAACTGGCCAGTAACGGAAGTTGACCCGAAATAAAAGTTCGGCAAGCTCTGACCGACGTAATTCAAATATCCATCGACTCGCGGAGAGCCCAACTGCAAAAGTTGGCGCCGCAATTCAGTGATGACGACTTGGGGATCTTGCTGGAGATTGCCAATCGTCATCTTTTGAAAAGAAAAAATGACCTCTTCCAGGCGGTCCACTTCTTTCGAAACGACAGCGGCACTCTGTGAAACCTCAGAAATTGTTTCCGTGTTCACCTGAGTCGCTCGATCCAGTGCCTTGATTGCTGAGTTTATTCTTTCAATTTCCACAACCTGGCTGGCCGTCGCATGCGCGATTTCTTCACTCATTTTCTTGGTGGCTTCAATTTTTTCAGCAACACCGCCAAACAAAGAATGACTGGTCTGAGCTGTTTTGGCGCCATTGTGAATTTCTTGCGTGCTGTTTTGAATTAAATTTGAAATATTTTTTGCAGATTCGCCAGACTTTTGCGCCAGAGAGCGAACCGAGTCAGCAACAACAGCGAAGCCACGCCCTTCTTCACCTGCGCGTGCGGCCTCGACAGCAGCATTCAGAGCGAGCAGATTTGTTTGAAATGAAATGCTGTCAATCGTTGTGGAAATTTCCTGGATCGCCTTCGAGTGTCTGGTCAGTGAATCCATAACATTCGTCAGTTTGCTCATTTCTTTGGATGCAGTTTCGGCTCCTTGAGCGGTCTCGCCACTGAGCTCGGAGGCTTTCGAGCATGCTTGGGCATTTTCGGTTGACAGCTGCGAGATCTCCTCCAGCGCCAGAACCGCTTCTTGCAAGGCTTGCGCGGCCTGGAGACCTTCAGTCAAAGATTTCTCTCCGAGATCGGAAACGCGGAGGCTGTTGGCTGTCACAAATTGGTTGATCTCATTCAATTCGCGATTGATTTCCACAAAGCCAACAAAGATTTTTTGTGCACGAATCACGAGGCCAACGATCATCAAGAGGGTCAAGCCCGCAATGATCTGCAATGTCAGGGCCAGCCATTGAGTGGCATCCGCTGGCAGCGCCAAGATCGCGGTCACGTCCAGACTCAAAATAACAACGAGGGGCGCCAAAATGAGATATTTCAGTTGGGATTTTAAATTTTCCATGGCCTCAATCTTGGCGCCCCCTCGGGGCCTTGAAAAGGCTAGTTTTTGCGATCGAAATCCAACTCGGAAGTCAAACCTTTCACGGCAAGCAAGAGTCATCGTTTTGAAGGCCAAGGAGCCGCGAGCACTTGGACGATTTGATCTTGCACTTCGAATCTCTGACTTTTGTCATCAGATCGACAGTGGTCGAAAATCGAAAAAACTCGACTTCAAATTCAACTTCTGGTGAATTGGACCAGTCATCCCTTACACGAAAGGTCAGATCACAATATGATTCCCCATATCACTCTTGTCGCAGCCGCAGTTTTAGGACTTCTGTATGTTGCTTTGTCAGTGCGTGTTGTTTCCCATCGAGTGAAGACAAAAGTTTTATTGGGAGATGGTCAAAATCAAGGTCTGTCAATCGCGATACGGACTCACGCTAATTTTTCAGAGTACGTCCCTCTGGCTCTGATTCTGATCGGTGGTGTGGAAGTTCTGGGTTTTCCGTCCCTTGCAGTCAAGGTGCTTTCAGGAGTCTTGGTTTTTGCAAGATTTGTTCATGTCCATGGCGTCGCAACCAAGGGCACCGCAGGACACGGACGACCGGTGGGGACGATTTTCACTTGGCTTGTGATGACAGTCAGTGCGGTTCTGATTCTGATCAATGGTTGGTTGTAAAGGCCACTCTCAATGTTTCAAGTCGGCTAAAATCTTTTCTGAAACTTGCCAAAGCTTCAGTCCAAGTTCTGGATCTGCAGCATCAGGTCGCGAGCGAGCTGGGTTGCAGTCCGCGAAATAAGCTCCTGATTCTGCACCTGGATTGGGCGTCACCGCCAGATAAACCTGAGTGGCCGCGCCTTGTCCGACCGATTTCAGAAAAAGTGGCTCGGTCATTTTGAATATTTTTGCCAAGATCGGATTCATGCTGCGGCTGAGATTTGTGGCGATGACTCCGGGATGGACGGCATAGGCTGTTTTGCCAGTGCCTTTGAACCGCCGGGCCAGCTCTTTCGCAAAAACCAGGTTGGCCATTTTGGCTTGTCCGTACGCGGGCCAGGCACTGTAACTTTTTTCGCCTTTGAGATTGCCGAAATCGACTCCCCCCTTGGGTGCCATTCGGTGAGCCGAACTGCTCAGGACGATCACGCGCCCTGAGGGATTCAGCTGGTCAAGGAGACCCGTGACCAAGGCAAAGTGTCCGATGTGGTTGGTGAAAAATTGCCGTTCGTACCCGTAATCTTGGGCCAACTCAGGCAGCGCCATAATTCCTGCGTTGCAGATGATTGAATCCAACTTCAAACCAGAAGCGCAGATCGCTCTGATACAATCTTGAACTGATTTGGGATCTGCAAGTTCACACGCGAAAGACGTGGTTTTGCCACCAACAAGTTTCGAAAGGGCGTCTTGGGCTTTCTGGAAAGTTCGCGCCAGGCCAATCACGTGGTCTCCACGCAGCGCCAGGACTCGTACGGTCTCAAGTCCCAGCCCTGAGTTGCAACCAGTCACCAAAATCGTTTTGTGGCTGAGATCCAATCCGGCGCTGACTTCTTCAGCGGTTGAGCTTGAGCCAAAACCGTTGGGACCCTTGGGTTTGAGAAAAGAGACAAGTGACATGGGAACCTCCGCTTGCAGCCCTCAAGTTAGTACAGCTCAAGAGAAAGGGTCAAGGCGGGGATCTGAATGGGAGTTGAGTTTGAGCAGGTTGGTGAAAGAGTTTTTCCGCAACCTGCTCAGCAAATATTACTTTTGGACGAGAATGCAAGCTTGGCCCAGACCGCTGCCTTCACTGTCTTGGAGGCTTACGTGATTGCCAGATTTCGACACACGTACGGCGCGAGTGGTTTCATCATTGGGTTGATTGGGACCCTGTAAAAGCGTTTGTGAATAAGTAAATGTTGCGCCGTTGTTGGAGTACGCGCCGACTTCGCGAACGCGGATGCCATAAGAGACATCGCCTTGGCCTGTCGAAGTGAATGAACCCACGGCGGCTTCAAACTGTGGTGAAACACCGTTGCCAAATTGGGTTTCCATGTAAATCCCGTAAGTGAAAGCCGTGTTTGTAGCCGAGATCACGATTGTTTCTCCAACAGTCAGGCCCCCATTTTGGCAAGCTGCGGATTGAACAACGTAAGTTCCGGAGAGAGTCTCAGCGACAGCCGCCTGTCCAAGCAGAGATCCAGCCAGCAGAGAAAGGGATACGAGTATTGACTTCATTTGTAACTCCTGTTTTGTTTGTTGAATTGCACTTCGAAACCACAATCTGAATAGCAAGTCTCCTCTCGGAATAGCAAGTCTCCTCTCGTTTGGTAAGAATCAAAAAAAGCAACATATGTTGCGAATTAGGAAGCACAGAACCTCAAACTGTCGGTCCTGGCGGCTCAGTGTGAATAGGTGCGAATAGGCGCGACTTTGGCAGGCTGGGGCCGACTGACGGCCGTTCCGGTCGACCCAGGACACATGGCGTGTTGGCTTGAGTCCCTGTAAAATCATCCCCGGAAAAATTACAAATTCAGCGGCGAGATTCGCTTTTCCCACGACAGGTCTTGTTTCAGTGGAAAAACGGGACGTCAGGCCTTATTCTCCGCTGCGAATTTGAAAAACAGCTTCAGGAGGTTTGACGATGGCTCGCATCAGCACGGCACTCGGTATTGTGTTGGCTTTGTTTGTGACAAATGGGTGCAGCAGCAGTGATGGGTCCTCGCCAGCGGCAGTGGGTGTCGTGTCTGAGGTGTCATGTTCCGATTTGGAGACTCGCACGGATACGCTGAATGCCAATCGCACAAATCGCTTCTACTCCAACGCTTCATTTTTGAACGAATGCCAGTTTCTGCAACGGCAGAATGGAACTCGCTGCGATGACAATCACGTTTTCAATTTGATTCTCTCAGTCAGCTGCGAAGACTGGGTGGCCGGTCGCAAACGTGCCGGCATTGAGGATCCGCAGCCTGCGCCCCAACCTCAACCGATCCCGGATCCCATCTATACCGGGGCGGTGCCGCTCAGTGATATTCCAGCCCAAAAGCTGCAATTTCATTTTTTGAACTGGGACAACATTCGCAAGACAGACCTGATGGGACGTGAAAACTTGGTGTTTGTTTCAGGGCAGTTGGTGCCACGGCAAAGCGGGCGGCCGCGCTGGGGCGGCAATGTCAGCTGCTACGGAATGAGTGTCGCTCAGGTCAAGGAATCAAGCGTTCGAGAGGCTCTGCATCCGCTGTACGCTTTTACCTCAAGCGGTGACAAGCCTAATTTGTATCTGAACTTTGTCAGCACACAGGAAGGCCAGCGGATCACTTTCACTTTGCTGTGCAGTCGGTTCCAAGGTCAGGACAAAATCAGTTTGGACGAAGTGCGATCTGCCTTTGGTTCGACTTTGGACATCAGTCTGACTTCGGGAGATCGCGACGAGGGTCGTCACTAGAATTTCGTGGCCTCTGCTTGCGGTCTGTCCCGGGCCGAAACTCATTGCAATCTTCTTGGCATCGGCTAAATTGAGACCACTTTTCGAAAAAGGGGTTTCAATGATTGTCGCAACTTCCATCCTGCAAAAAGCTCTTGATGCAGCTTTGTCCACCGGAGCCGATTTCGCCGATGTCTTTCTCGAGGACACTTATTCTTCGCAATTGGGATTCTTGCAGCAAAAAGCAGACACTGCGGTTGTGGGCCAATTGTACGGCGCGGGAATTCGTTTGTTCTTTGGTCATGAAATCATTTATGTCACAACCAATGATCTCACCGAAACTGGTCTTGTGAAGGCAGCTTTGAAGGCGGCACAGAGTCGGCTCCAGAGTGCGACTTTGACAGCCAACCAGACCGCCGCACCACTGAAGCTCAACCCCTTTGATTCGATTCACAAATATGGTCAGCGGCCCTGGGAAATGCAGCGTGAGCGAAAACTCAATTGGTTGCGGTCGGTGGACGAAATTGCACGGACGCGAAATTCGAATGTGACTCAAGTCGATGCTGCGTTGAATGAAAAGTTTCAACGCGTTCAAATTGCGAACTCCAAGGGGCTCTTAACTTACGATGAAAGGGCTTACACCAGACTGCGCGTCGAAACTTTTGTTGAACAAAATGGAGTGAAAGAAAGTTCCCATGATTTGGATGGGCAACTGGGCACCTCAGAAATCTATGATTCGATGAATTTGCGACAGCTCGCAGAGTCTTGTGTCGATCGCGCGACTTTGTTGACTACGGCCAAATACGCACCAGCTGGAGAAATGCCCGTCGTCATCGACAATTCATTTGGCGGAGTGATTTTTCATGAAGCCTGTGGGCATGGTTTGGAAACAACTTCAGTTGCCAAAGGTGCATCAGTGTTTTGTGGGAAGCTGGGCCAGAAAATTGCCAATGACTGTGTCACGGCCATTGATGATGGGACCATTGCCAACAGCTGGGGTTCTCTCAGTATCGATGATGAGGGTCTGCCAACACAACGAACTGTATTAATTGAAAAAGGTGTTTTGAAGTCCTACATTGTCGACGAGATGGGCTCGCGGCAAACTGGCTACGCCAAAACTGGCAGTGGGCGGCGTCAGTCCTACCGGTTTGCTCCCGCCTCGCGCATGCGCAATACATTTATTGGTGCGGGTTCAGATTCCTTTGAGTCCATGATTCGCGATGTCGACTATGGTTTGTTCGCAAAGAAAATGGGCGGGGGATCGGTTTCTCCGGGAACAGGAGATTACAACTTTCAAGTTCAAGAGGGTTACATCATCCGCAAAGGTCGAATTGAGGAGGCCGTCAAAGGCGCTGCCTTGATCGGGCGGGGGATCGACACTCTGGGAAAGATCACCAAAGTTTCAAGTGATTTGAAGCTGGCGACCGGAATGTGCGGATCCGTCAGTGGCTCGATTCCAACCACTGTAGGACAGCCACAAATTTTGGTTTCCAGCATTATGGTTGGCGGGAGGGCTTAATGGATCAAATCAAAATCGGTTTTGCAAATATTTGCCAAGAGGCTCAAAAAGACGCGGCCCAAGTTGAACTCTTGCTCTCGAAAAGCGAAAGTTTGAATTTGAAGTACAGCAAAAGTAAACTTGAAAAATTTGAATCGACAGACTCACAGGCAGCAGGCTTGCGAGTGATTTTGAGTGGCAGCCAGGGCTACGCCTCAACTGAAAACACCTCGCCTGAGGCTTTGCTTCGAAGCTACAAAGAAGCGCTGAGCAATGCGCAGACGCTGCTTTCGGGGATGGTTCTTTCTGGTAAGTCGACGTCGATTCCTCTGGCGCAGCCGGCAACAGTCACGCCCATGGAAGATCTGTGTATTGACGAAGACATTTCCATCGAAAAAAAGATGGCCTGTGCGCAAACTCTGGAGTCGGCGTGCTACGGTCTGGATTCGCGAATTCAATCTGTCCCGTATCCAAATTGGAGCGAAAACACCCAAGAGATCCGGGTCCTGAATTCCAATGGTTTGGATCAGAAATTCAAACGCAAGTTTTACAGCGGCTACTGCTACCCCTTGGCCAAAGAGGGTGAGAGCAGCAAAATGGATGGTGAAACTTTTTTTGCGCGCGAATTTTCCCAGATCGATCCCCAAGCGATTGCAGCTGAGGGCGTGCGACGCTGCACAGAGCGTCTGGGTGCACGAAAAATTCCAACGGGCCGCTACGCCGTCGTCATTGATCGACAGCAAATGGATTCCATCCTTGCGATGATTTCCAGTTATTTTTCAGCCAAATCTCTGTTTGATGGGAAATCCCTGCTGGCGGGACTTCAGGGTCAAAAAATCGCCAGTCCCTTGTTGCAACTCTGCGATGATCCTTTTGATCGTCGCGGATCCAATGTTCGACCTTTTGATGCCGAAGGTGTTCCCACTCAAAAGACAGTGCTGATTGAAAATGGTGTCTTGAAGAATTTTTTGACCAACCTTGAGTACGCCGACAAAATGCAACTGCCAGTCACGGGGAATGCTTCGCGCTCGCCTGCTTCTGCCCTTGATATTTCAGCGACGACTCTGTCGGTTCGACCAGGACAGTCGGCTCTGAGTGAGATGTTGGCAAGCCACGAGGAAGTCTTCCATCTGACCAATTTTGCGGCGGGTTTGCACTCAGGGTTCAAGAGTGCCACCGGTGACTTTTCAATGCCCTCCGAGGGGTTTTTGTACAAAAATGGCAAACGGGTCGGACCTGTGGATCAAATTGTTGTCGCAGGCAATGTCCTGGAACTGCTCCAGGACATCGAGATGGTGGGCAACGAGCTGAACAAACCAGGCCAGTCGTTTCTCGCGCCTGACATCCTGATTCGTTCACTCAGCATTGCGGGATCTTAAACGTGCGAGACATAAGTTCGGACGAGCTGAGTTCGCTGCTGCGATTGCGCCGACTGCCGCACAAAGTGGGGCATCGGGATGCGACTCTGATCCTCTTCACTCCGGAGTTTTCGAACGAATCTCTTTCACCGACAATTTGCAGGCGGGTGAGCATTGCAGAAAACGGTGTCGCCACCTTTTTCAAAACATTCACCTTCTGCACTGGCGGTCGCGACGGCTTCATTTGGCCCGGACGCGACAAAAGAGCCATTTTGCGTGAGAATTGTACAAGCTACTGAGTTCCCATTGTCCCTGTCATCGGAACAGGCCACGGTTGAGTGACTGGGTCCGCAATAATCCTGCCGTCCATCGCGTTCATCGAAACAAATCCGGAACGCATCTGTGGTGGCGTATTGCTCGGTGGGCCCTTGTCCGGTGTAAACCCCATTCAAATTTGATACTGTACACGTGGTCATCGCAAGGGCGTGAACAGAGATCGAGAGCAAACTGAAGATCAGAATTTTGTACATAATTTCCTCATTTCTTTTGCACCGAGACGCCGCTGCGGAGCCTCGGAAGTCGCGGTTGTGAGTGCCAGGACCGTGCCAGCTTTGTCCCGCTTCTGATTGGATTTGATGTTCAAGGTCTGAGCAATTGATTGGAGATGATGTCTAAAAGTGGCACTGAAAGAGCCTCGGCAGTCTGGTAACACCGGACAGGGGTCTGCGTAAGGTCGCTTCTCGAATTTGAATATCAGTTGCCAATTTGAAACCACGTCGTAAACTTCGAACTCCCCGTCACAAGGAGTCCAAACGATGGCTGCTGAATCCAACGCAAAATTAGCTGGTGTCTTTACTTTCCCGCAGACTTCAGTTCAGGTCCATCGGATGGGTTACGGAGCGATGCAACTTTCTGGGCCCGGCATCTTTGGCCCGCCGAAAGATCCACAGGCGGCTGTGGCCATTCTTCGTGAAGCCATCGAAACAGGCATCAATCACATCGACACTTCCGATTTTTACGGACCGCATCTGACCAATCAAATTATCAAAGAGGCTTTGCATCCGTATCGCAAAGATCTGGTCATCGTCACCAAACTGGGTGCGCGAAGACCCGCTGACAAATCATGGCAAAAAGCGAACTCTGCGCAAGAGTTGACGGCGGGTGTTCACGACAATCTGAAAAACTTAGGGGTCAGTGCGCTTGATATTGTCAATTATCGCGTCGTCGGCCCCGGGCATGTCCCTTCAGAAGGCAGCATCGCGGAGCAGATTCACGTCTTGGCTGACCTGAAGAAACAAGGCTTGATTCGCCAGATCGGTGTCAGTCATGTCACCGCCAATCAGATCAAAGAAGCCCAAAGCATAACCAATATTGTGTGTGTGCAAAACCATTACAATGTCGTGCATCGAAATGACGATGCGCTGATCGATGATTTGGCTCGACAAGGGATCGCCTATGTTCCCTATTTCCCGTTGGGAGGATTCACGCCCCTGCAATCGGCTGTTTTGTCTGGCGTGGCGAAACGACTGGAAACCACGGCACATCAAGTGGCGCTCGCGTGGTTGTTGCAGCGCTCGCCCAATGTGTTGCTCATTCCAGGGACATCTTCGCTGGCGCATTTTCGTGAAAATGTTGCTGCGGCTCAATTGAAACTCTCGCGACAGGATCTGCACGAGCTCAATCGGATTGGCGAGTCACATTAAAGCGGCGCACAGGCCGACACCACTCGGTGCAGGTCTGCGGGTGTGTCGATGTCCTGCAGGGCAGTCTCTGATGAAACACTGACCCACTCAGCCGAGTGCAGAACGGATTTGAGACCGCGATCTCCTTGCAGCTGCAAAATGCGCGCAAAAAATCGCAGCGGTATCACCGCTGGGGGTCCCAATGCCGTGGAGCTCTTGGTGAAAGCGACTCTCCCCGTCGCATGCGCAAGTTTTTTCAAGGCCGCCAAGTGAGTGCGGGAAATTAAAGGTTGATCCAACGGCAAAACTGTCACCGACTGCGTGGAGGGATCCAGGCGCAAGATTTCCGCCAGACCCACCGCCAGAGATTTGCCCATGCCCTCATGCCAGTTCGGATTGTGCACGGAATGAGTGGCGCGAAGTTGACCTTGCATCTGCTGATGCCAAGCGCCTGTCACGATCAGGCTGTGTCCGGGGGTCCAGTCTTCGGCCGTTGCTTGGACTTGATCCAAAAGTGTTCCGTTTCGCCAAGGTGCTAAAAACTTGGGACCGCCGAAGCGCTTGGATTCGCCTGCGGCCAGAACAAGACTCCAGTGCGACTGCGATTTCTGAGTTTGGGATTCCACCAGTTTTTCTTGAATTTGTGCCACGATCGAAAGGGCCACGTCGGTGGGATTCTGGCTGCGTGCAAAGATTCCTGCGGGAGCATGGACAACCTTTTTCCATTCAGCAGGAACGGCAACATGATGCATATTCAGAAGGTCCTCTTGCAAACGCTCCCAACGTTTGTGAGGTCCCACACACCCCAGATAGCCCAAAGGCAGTCCCACCAGGGGTCGTAGGATTTCCAAATCGGCCTCGTAGTTGTGGGTTTGCAAGATCACGGCGGTCCGGGGGCCTGCGGGAATTTTTGCTGCGATCTCTTCAGTCCGACACGTCAGAGCCCGCTCACCGAGGTGTCGAAAGTCGGCCAGTAAATTTTTTCGATAATCGAGGATTTGAACCTCCCAGCCCAGTGTTCCTGCAATTTCGATCAGGGGTCGCGCATCTGCTCCGGCTCCAATGACGATCAATCGCAGCGGGTTGAGAGGAAAAAAACTGGCGAGCAAATCTTCGGTCCAAGAATTGGGCAAGCACTCAAAACGCACTTCAATTTGTCCCTGACAGCCCGTCTGGTAGCCCAACAAGCGGTCTTCGTCAGAAGCTGTGCTAAACCACAGTGTTTGAATTTCTTGTGGTGTGGTTTCACGGGCCGCTTCATCGATCGCACCCTCCAGGCATCCACCGGTCAAAAAGCCAGCCGAGCCTCCTCCACGCGCGACAATTTTTTGCGCACCCGTGCTGCGGTAACTGGACCCCTTTTTATCAACGATGGTGCAAAGGATCAGATCCTGATCCGAGTGTGAGAGACAAAATTGTCGGAGCTCTTGAACTTCCCGCATTATGAAAGCGAAGAATAGACAGTTCGAAATTTAAATGCCAACCTTTTTTTGATTCAAACAAGAGGAGTGCATCATGGAATTGAAAGTAAATGGGAAAGCAGTGGAATTGAACGTCCCCGGAGACATGCCCTTGCTGTGGGCGCTCCGTGATACGCTCGGCTACACGGGCACAAAATATGGCTGCGGGATGTCTCTTTGTGGCGCCTGCACAGTTTTTCTGGATGATGAGCCCATTCGTTCCTGTGTGACACCAGTGTCCTCGGCTCTTGGCAAAGAGGTTCGCACAATTGAAGGGATATCAGAAGGGACGAAGGCCGTGGCGCAAGTCGCTGATGCCGTTAAAACAGCATGGACGAAGCTGAGCGTGCCTCAGTGTGGTTACTGTCAAAGTGGACAAATCATGTCGGCCACAGCTTTGCTTGTGAAGCACAAGAATCCAACCAAAGAGGACATCAATACTTTTATGAGCGGAAATATTTGCCGCTGCGGAACTTATCAACGCATTGAACAGGCCATTGTTGAGGCCTCACGGAGTCTGACATGAGCAATGAAACTGAATTTAAAAATGAATTCAACCGGCGTGATTTCTTACGCACTACCGGTTTGACGACTGCAGGTTTGATTCTGAGTTTTTACATTCCAATGGGGGGACGCAAAGAGGCCTTTGCGCAAACTGCTACCCCAGGCGTTGCCCCGAAACCCAATGCATTTATCGAAATCAAGCCTGACAACTCGATCGTCATCACGATCAATCATTTGGAAATGGGTCAAGGGATCAACACCTCGATGTCACAACTGATCGCCGAGGAACTTGAGTGTGATTGGAAAAACATTCGCGCAGTCTCGGCTCCGGTCGATGCGATCTACAATGGTCGTATGGGGATGCAAATGACGGGTGGATCCAGTTCTTTGATCACGGGTTACGATCAGTATCGCCAACTGGGCGCAACGATGCGTGAAATGCTCGTCAGTGCCGCAGCCAAACGCTGGGGCCTTGCGACCAGTGAGTGCCGGGCTGAAAACGGATTTGTGGTGAGCTCCAAAGGTCGTTTGTCCTATGGTGAGCTGGCCAGTGAGGCCGGGCAATTGCCGGTTCCGACGCAAGTCACTTTGAAGAATCCGAAAGACTTCAAAGTCATCGGTCAGCCGATGACTCGTGTCGATGCAATGGAGAAGTCCACAGGCAAAGCGATCTATGGTCTGGATGTGCGTCTGCCAAAGATGCAATTTGTGGTCATTCAACGTCCGCCGCTGCCGAACATCAAACTGCTCAGTTTTGACGAATCGGCTGCGCGCAAGATCAGTGGCGTGTCGGATGTGATTCGCTTCGGTGATTCAGTTGCGGTGCTGGCCAAAGACACTTGGACGGCTCGGCGTGGTCGCGATTCTTTGAATCCCAAGTATGATTTGCAAGGTCATGACAAAATGACCAATGAGACCCTCCGGGAAGACTTCAAAAAATCTTTGACCAGCGATCCTGGTGTTGTTGTCGACAAGCGTGGTGATGTGACTGCGGCCTTCGCGAAAGCCAAAAACACGATTGAAGCCACCTATGAGTTCCCCTATTTGGCCCATGCAACCATGGAGCCTATGAACTGCACGATTGATTTTGACGGTGACAAGGCGGAGCTCTGGTCGGGGCATCAGATGCCGACAATGGATCAAGGTGCCGTGGCGCAAGTGCTGGGCATTGCGAAAGAAAAAGTCCAGATTCACACGGTCTACGCTGGCGGCAGCTTTGGCCGTCGCGGCAGCAAAACTTGTGACTATGTGGTGGAAGCCGCACAGCTTGCCAAGATCGTGAAAAAGCCGCTGCAAATTGTGTGGACCCGCGAAGATGACATGCGAGGCGGTTTCTATCGTCCCATGAATGTGCATCAGGCGCATTTGGCCTTTGACGAGAAAAATCACTTCGTCGGTTGGAAGCACCAGATTGCCGGACAATCGGTTGTTGCCAATTCGCCGCTTGAAAAATTCATCGTCAAAGATGGTATTGAATCTGTCGTTGTCGAAGGCGTCGCGCAAACGGCTTACAGCATTCCAAATTTTTTAGTTGATTGCCGTCGTCCCAATCCCAATATGACGACTCTTTGGTGGCGCTCGGTGGGGCATTCGCACACGGCTTTCGTGACTGAGACCGTGATTGATGAAATCGCCCATCAGACGAAGAAAGATGCTTTGCACCTTCGCCAAGAGATGTTGAAGGCCTCGCCACGGCACCTGGCGGTTTTGGCTTTGCTGGCAAAAAAATCACCGTGGGGAAAGCCAGCACCCAAAGGGCACGCCTATGGATTGGCCATTCACGAGTCTTTCAAGTCTGTTGTGGGCCACGTGGTTGAGGTGTCACTCAATCAAAAAGAAATCAAAGTCCACCATGTTTGGAGTGCCGTCGACTGCGGGCAAGTGGTCAATCCCGATGGCGCACGAGCGCAAATCGAGGGTGCAGTTGTGTATGGACTTTCAGCGGCGCTCTACGGCGAAATGGTCATCAAAAATGGCCAAGTGACAACCAGCAACTTCAATGACTACCCCGTCTTGCGGATGGCTGAAATGCCGAAGGTCGACGTGTTCTTTGTCGACACTCACAGTCCACCCACGGGACTGGGCGAACCTGGTCTTCCAGCCACTGCGCCGGCGGTTGCCAATGCTTTGTTCAAGCTGACGGGAAAGCGTTTGCGACGTTTGCCACTCAGTCGGGGACTGGCATAATTAAACTGGATCCGGAGAACTCAAGCGTAAATGTTTGACTTCTCCGGAGACTGACTGCCCGCCGGTCTCAATATCCAATTGGCCTTGCTGGTGCAACACCGACCAGCGGTTGTTTTTTTGCAGAACCTTTTCCAAAGACTCTAAAAACTTTCCGTCGAAGGCATGGATTTCAATCTCAGAAGCCCTGTGAACATCACCGGTTTGAATTTCTTTTCTCAGCAGCTCTTCGTTTTTATAGGTGTAAACCACAACTCGTCCCGCAACTTTGCTGGCTTTGTGAAGTTTTCGCAGGGAAGGATTGCCGACCTCGATCCAAAGTGCCACGGCCCCATACTGTCCGAGCGCCCGCAGAGCGGGATCGTCTGGATTGCCAAGCCCCTGCGGAGAAAACTCCAGCCCTTCTTGGTACGACAGCAAGTAGGCCAATGTTCGGGTCAAAAGGTAGGGCGCAGTTTCTGAGGGGTGTTGCGCTACGCGAAAGTCCAAGGACGTGTAAAGATTGCGATCGATGTCGGAGAGTTCAATTTTGAAGTGATAAAGCATTTGGGTGAAAGTAACCTGATCAGACTCATTGCGATACATAATTCGTTTTGCCTCTTCGAACTTCTGAGCGAGTGGTTGCCGGAGCCCCTCAAGACCTGCTTCAATTGCTCGACGCCCAGGTGTCCAGAAGAAAGTAAACTCCAATGTTCAGAATGATTGAGCCTCGAATTCGATGGGTACCAAAGATTGCGGGCCTGTTTGAACGGGTCCTTCTGGGCGCATTGATTGCGACTCCGGTTTGCGCCGCAGAGATGTCATCTCCTTCGGTCTCGGAGGCTTGGAGTTTTCACGCTCAGGCCACTGTTGTGACTCAGGGGCACTCGATCTTCAATTCACCATACTCAGGCCAGAACAGCTTGGTCAGTTCCGAGAGCAGTCAAACCAGTGAGACTTTGACCTTTGCTGGCGGCTTCAACTTGCACCATCTGGGTGAGGTCTATTTGGATCCTGAACTCACCGGGGGAAGTGGACTGAGTAAAACCTTGGGCCTTGCGGGATTCCCCAATGGCGAAATCTATCGCGTCGACAATCCCGCCCCGGTTTTTAACATCGCTCGAGTTTACTGGAAAAAAGTTTTCGGCTGGGGAAGTGACCATGACGAATTTACGGATCAGATGAATCAAATCCAAACTCAATATTCTCGTGACCGGCTGACTTTCGTACTTGGCAAATTTGCTCTCAATGATTTTTTTGACAACAACTCTTACAGCCACGATCCTCGCAGTCAGTTTTTGAATTGGGCCCTGATGGACCACGGAGCCTGGGATTACGCCTCAGACAACAAAGGCTACACCTGGGGCTGTTATTTGGAATGGAACCAAACCAACTGGGCTGTGCGTTTTGCGACAGTGGAAGAACCTTTGAGTGCCAATTCTTCGAATCTTGATCCTGATTGGTACCACTCGCACGGAGACAATTTGGAGTTTGAATACCGTTGGCAGTCACAGGGTCAACCCGGAGCTCTCCGGCTTCTGATCTTCGAAAACCACGCCAATATGGGAAACTATCAGCAGTCGGTCAATTTGAGTCCCACGGCTCCAGATATCACGACGACCCGAGGTCCCAGCCTGAAATATGGTCTGGGTCTGAATTTGGAGCAGCAGATCTCCACCGACACAGGAATTTTCTCGCGCGTGTCTTGGAACAACGGGCAGACAGAATCCTGGGCTTTCACTGAAATTGATCAGTCCGCATCGATCGGCTACGTATTTCAACCTCATTTGTGGTCGCAGAAAAAGGATCGAATGGGCGTCGCCGCCATCGTCAATGGCCTGTCCAACGACCATAAGAACTATCTGCAGGCGGGAGGTTACGGCTTTCTCATTGGAGATGGACAACTCAACTACGCGACAGAAAAAATATTGGAAACTTACTACCAATTGCAATTCGCTCGGGATTGGTCCGTGATGCTGGATGCACAAGGGGTCTCTTGCCCGGGCTACAATGCGGACCGTGGACCTGTTTCAATCTTCGCCCTTCGCCTGCACTACGAAATCTGAAAGAAGGATTCTGCTGATTCTCCAAAACCCTGAAGGCAGCGACCGCATTTTTGTCCCTGTGACAAAATGGCTTTCAACCCTGTTTGTGCTTCTCGCAGTGCAAGCGCATGCCGATGAGATCAATGACATCACGGTCTGCGTTCGCTCAACTGATATCTACACGTTGAACCAGAGCCTGGGCAGTGTTGGAGTCAATATCAGCCCGATGTTGAGTCTGACTTACCGCTCGAACTCTCTGGAAGAAATCAAAGATTTCGGCTTTGAGTTTGGCAACACGACGGCTTCACTTCATCTGCCTCGAAGACAAGTGCATTACGAGGAGGGAAGTTCGACCTCAGAACCAACGGTTGGCTATTTCAATGCGACTGGGCAAGTTTGCGAAACTTACACTTCTGCTGAGATCGATGAAATTTTGAGCCATGGCCATGCCAAGGGAGATTCCGACACTCGCGTCTTCACGCTGGCTGACGCACGAAGGATTCAAGTTGCCTTTCCCGAGGGCGAGTATGCCTATCAGCTCCAACACAGCATTTTTATCGCCGCTTCAATTGAAGTTTTTGGTCAACCGGTTGTTGAAAAATTTCCAGGCGGACACGTGCGGGTGACTGCGATCGTCAACAAATCCTCACAGCCTTCAGCAAACCGATGGTGGAGAGCTGAAATTTCGAAGTAAATTTTTTCGGTGGCATTGCAGTATTTGAAGTGAATTTTATTTTTCTAGCACCCAATACTGTCCGAGCCCATGCCACATTCGCTCAAATTCTATGACACGAAATCCCGAGGCCCGAAACAGGGACTCTGGATCTCGGTTCAAATGACAACCATGAAAAACTGCAGCCCAAAGTGGTGTGAGGACATCCAGAACACGTCCGGCAAAAGGAGTGTTTCGACGGACGTGTTCAAAGCACAGCATTCGTCCTCCGGGAATCAGCACTCGGTGAATTTCCGCGATGGCTTTGGCGGGACTGGTCACACTGCAAAGAACCAATGTGCTGACCACTGTTTGAAAAGAGGCGTCGGCAAAATCGAGGTGCTCCACATTTCCGTCTTGAATCCGAATTGAACCTAAATCTTTGCGGCGCTCGGCCCTGACGTGCGCCCGCGACCGCATCGAAGACTCGGGTTCAATCGCCACAAGGGTGACACCACTCTTCGGATAGTAGGGCAAATTGTGGCCAGTGCCGATTCCGACCTCAAGTGTCGCACCTCGAGCATTTTGCAAAAGACGAGAGCGGAACGCCCCAAACAGAGACTGATTTAGTGGTGTCATCAGAAAATCATACAGAGAGCCCATAGTTTAAGCCTTTGCCCCTTGAAGAGTGGTGACGAGGACTCGCAATACTTCTTTTTCGACAGCCTGCCGACCGAACTCAGGACGATGAATCAAAGCGATGGCGTCTTTGTAAATAGGGAGCTCGTCATGTTTTTGCAAATCCAAACCTAGCAGCCGAATGGCGCGCTCGGGAATCACTCCATAACCGATTCCGGCAGCTGTCAAACGTGCCGCCAGTTCGAAGTTTTCAATCTCAATGATTTCGGTCGGAGCCGCGTTCCACTTGCGCAGGATGTATTGGGTTTGAAACATGTTCGTCTGGCAGATCAGACGTGCACCAGGCTTTCCCTTGCTCCACACACACACTTCGTCAAAGCCAAGCTTGCGGATCACCAAATCCGGAACGGGCATTGGATTCATCACGACGCCGACATCGATCTGTCCCGCTTGCACCTGCAGCTGAATTTCGCGCGAAGTGGCTTCCTGAATCTGAAACCGACAATCAGGATGGGACTGGCCCATTCGGGCCAAGGTCCTTGGCAAAACCGAAGAAGCCACGACTGGATGGCAGCCCAATACCAACCTGCGACCCAGGTTCGGCAAATTGGGGTTGCAGGCAAGCTCCACATCTTGCAGCCCAGACAAGGCCGATCGACCCTTGTCGAGCACCAATCTCCCACTGGGGGTCAGCTGAATTCCACTGCGCGAACGATAGAACAACTTGACGCTCAAATCCGCCTCCAGCCGCTGAATCGACTGTGAAAGAGAGGGTTGAGTGATTCCCAAGCGACGGGCGGCTGTGCTCATTGTGGGGCCATCGGCAGCAGCGACAAAGTTTCGCAGATCCGTGTTTCGAAATGACATAGGTATTGACCTATTCATACTTTAACCGAATGTCAAATTTACCTTTTGATGAGAGTTCTTGAGAAACCACAGTCAGGAGGTTTTATGAAATTGGGAAGATGAGGGTGGGCAAGCGTTGTTGACAATCCACCTGCCGAAGTCAACTGAGCTTGCCGCAAGTCCGAGCGGATCCATTAGTCAATTTGAATTTGGAGTCCGCACCCGCGTATAAATCAGATCGAATGTTCCTCATGCGCTAATTTCACGCGGATATCACCTTCTTTTGCAAAAACAAGGTAGAGCATCGGCAGTAAAAAGAATGCCATAACGAGATCTGCAACCAGTCCTCCTACAATCACAATGGCCATCGGACGCTGTGAGTCCGATCCGATATCGTGCGAAAAGGCCGCGGGAATGAGTCCAAAAGTCGCCACCAGCGCCGTCATCATGATAGGCCGCAAGCGCAGGATCGAGCCCTCGATCACGGCTTGGCGCAGAGGCATACCTTTTTCTCGCAACTGATTAATGTAAGCGACGAGCAAGACTCCAGTTTGAATGGAAACTCCAAATACGGCCAAAAACCCTATTCCCGAGGATACACTGAAGTTGGTTCCGGTCAAAAACAGTGCCATGACGCCGCCGATACGTGCCAACGCAACATTGACCATAATAAGGCTGGCCCATTTTAAACTCTCAAAGACAAAATACAAGACAAGAAAAATTGCCACCACTGTTAACGGCACCACAATAGCAAGCCGAGCCTCTGCCCTACGCTGACTTTCGAATTCACCGGCCCAGACGACTTCATAACCTTCCGGCAAAAGAACCTTTCGATGCAGAACTTTTTGGGCCTCTTCAATCGTGCTACCCAGATCCCGACCTCTGACACTGAACTTGACCGCAATATAGCGGCGATTGGCTTCGCGGTAAATGATGGATGCCCCATCCTCAACTTTGACTTTCGAGAGTTCCTCAAGAGGAATTCGGAATCCATCTGCAGTTATTACGGATGCTTTCTTGATTTTATCGATGTTGTCGCGATAGTCACTTTGATACCTAACCATGATATCGAAACGTTTTTCACCATCCAGCACCTGTGAGGCCACTCGACCGCCAATGGCAGTCGTAATGACATCTTGGACGTCGGCCACATTCAATCCGTAACGGGAAATTTTGTCCCGATCGACGGTGATATTGACGTTGGGTTGTCCCAGTTCTTCAAAGACGCCTAAGTCTTCTACTCCAGGTACAGATCCAATAGTCACCTTGATCTGTTCCGCCTTTTGCTTCAAGACCTGGAGGTCTTCTCCAAAAAGTTTGACGACCATCGAACCCTTGACCCCTGAGGCAGCTTCTTCAACGTTATCTGAGATCGGTTGCGAGAAGTTCCAGATGACGCCAGGAATTTTTTTAAGTTCGGCACTCATCTTTGCAACCAAGGCTTCTTTGGTTGAAAACTCACGGCGCCAAGTTTTGCGGGGATTGAGGTCGACAAAGCACTCGGTGTTGAAAAATCCCGTGGCGTCAGTCCCATCGTCCGGACGACCAAGCTGACAAACTGTGATAGGGACTTCGGTAAATTGCATGAGAGTTTCACGCGCTTTGTGTACAACCTGGGCTGCTGTATCATAAGAACTGCTTGGGGGAAGGGTGCCTCGCAACCAGAGTGCTCCCTCGTCAAGATGGGGTAAAAATTCTGATCCAATGGGACCACCAAATGCCAAAAGAACCGTCACGAGAAATGAAATGGCAGCCAAGCTGCCGATGAGCTTAGGTCTTTTCAGGCTCCATCGCAGTGCATGCCGGTAATTGACTCGCACCCATTCCAAAACTGGGTTGTGTTTCTCCTTCAGATCACCACGCATAAAATAAGAGGCCAGAACCGGCACCACAGTGAGGACCGTGAGCAGAGAGCCCAACAGGGCAAAAGCAACAGTCCAAGCCATCGGTGAGAAAAGCTTTCCTTCAATCCTCTGGAGAGTGAAAATAGGCAAATAGGCCAGAATAATAATTGCAATGGCATACACGATTGGACGCTGGACTTCGCGTGCGGCTGCAGAAATTAATTCGATCATGTCACCGTCAGGAAGATTTTTTGCCCGGCGCTCCTCTTTGAAGCGAAAGATATTCTCGATCATGACGACGGCGCCGTCGACGACCATTCCAAAGTCCAATGCCCCCAACGACAGGAGGTTTGCCGGAATTTTTCGCAGATCCAGCAAGATTGAAGCAAAAAGAAGGGAAAACGGGATTGTCACGGCGACAATAATTGCACTGCGTAGGTTTCCTAAGAAAAATAGCAAGACAAGAAAAACCAACAGCATTCCCGTCGCCATATTCTCTTCAACTGTGCCGGTCGTGTAATTGATCAGGTCCGCACGATCTAAAAATGGGCGGATCTTGATATCTTTTGGTAACACCTTTTCGTTCAGCTCTTTCAGTTTGGCGTGGATGCGTTTGAGAACCTCGTCATCGGACTCGCCGACGCGAGGTGTGACTATACCTTCGACGATGTCTTCACGACTTTCTAAGGTGCCGTCTGGGAGTCGCTCCGTCATCGAAATATTTCCCAAACGAGTTTGCGGACCAATTTGAACATGCCCTAAATTTTTCACTCGCACCGGCGTGCCATTTTTTTGTGCGACAACGACGTTCTCGAGGTCTTTGGTTTGGATTGCGTTACCCAAGCCACGGACATTCAAATTTTGCTGCCCACTAACCAAAAAGCCACCGCCAGAATTTTGGTTGTTAATCGACAAGGACTGAACCACCGCACCGGGATTCAGTCCGAAATTTCCTAGGGAGGCAGGATTCAGTAAGACTTGGTACTGTTTCACTGTTCCACCAAAGCTAGAAACGTCCGCGATACCTGGGACTGTTCGCCAACGCTTTTCAAGTTCCCAGTCTTCGATCTCTTTGAGCTCCATCGGCGTTCGCGTTTTGGAATCCAGGAAGTACCAAAAAATTTGGCCCACTGGACTGTTCATCGGTCCGAGATTGCCAGCGGCTCCTTGGGGGTAAACCACCTGTTGCATTTTCTCCAACACGAACTGCCGTGCGGCAAATGTCTCGATCTGCTCCTCAAAGACCATCGTAATAACCGACAGCTCAGGCAGCGAGACCGACCGCATCGTCACTTTGTGGGGAATCGAATTGAAAACATTTTCCATGGGAATGGTGAGCTGGGTTTCCACTTCTTCTGCGGCGTGACCCGGCCACTGACTGATGACCTGCACATAGGGATCGGCAATGTCGGGATAGGCTTCGATGGGTAAATTGTGAAATGAAATAAGGCCAATGATCGCAATTACACCCGCAATCACCAAAACGAGAATCCTTTTTTTGAGGCAAAACTCAACTATGTGATTGATCATTGTTGGCTCACTTTTTTAGATCATTTTTTATCGGTATCGCGACTGTTCGCCGTGTTCAAGGCCGCATCGAGAAGCAGCGACCCTTCGCCTATGACTTCGTCGCCGTCGGCGAGTCCTGATGTGACAGCAATCAGTCCTGATTGTTCGGTGCCTATCGTCACTTTCACTCGCTGAAAATCCAAAAATGCTGGCTTTTCTTCAACCGACCGAGGTGTGATTCGCTTAAATACAAATGTGTCATCAGCGACTCGGATGACAGCCGGAGTGGGAACAACTACAGCTGAGGCTCGTGACAAAACGACATTGCCTTGTACATATTCATCCGCTTTGAGGGCCTCTTTGGGATTGTCCATCAAGACTCGGATTTTGATACTTCGGGTATTGGGATCAACCAAAGGGCTGATAAAAGAAACCTTACCCGACAACGGCTTATCCACACCGACTGCGTTGATATAGACCTCCTGGTCTTTGTGGACTTTTTCTAAATCTTCCGGAAAGATATCACCGGAAAACCAAACTTTGCTGAGATCTCCAATCATGAATAGAGTATCCCCGGTATTCACCAGGTTACCCAAGACTGCATTTTTTTGGATCAGGACACCTGATCTTGCTGCTCGAACCACCAATAAGGGACGGCTGTTGGCAGCCTGATTTTCCGTAGCCAATTGACTGATATCATCTTTGCTCAATCCCATTGTCTCAAGTTTTTTGCGTGACATTTGCGCCAAATTGGCAAAATCAGAAGAGGTGGATTCTATACCTTTGCTCGCCGACGACTCCTGTTGTTTCAAAGATTGCAAATACTCCTCGCGTGCCGAAATATAATCAGGTGAAAAGAGCGTCGCCAAGACTTGACCAGCCGATACTTTTTCACCAGAGGCAAAATGAATCGTTTCAATTCTTCCGGTGACGCGACTCGGGATAATCGTCATTCGATCCTCGGTGATACTAATTTTTCCCATTAAGCTGAGGAGCTTTGGAAAGTCAGTGGCCTGGGCCCGGACTTGCTTGACGTTCTCAAGCGCATCGCGACTGATACGCAGCGTTTCAGTTGCCACCTTTTCAACGGGTTCGTGTACCACTTCCGGATTGAAAAGACCCTTGACCCAACTGCAGGAAGCCAGCACCAAAAGACAAAGAAGCCCAAACGCAGAACGTTGCAGGTTTTTCACAAGTCTTCTCCAATCAGTTGTCCATAGCTGGAATAGGTCGTGAGATAATTCACGACAGTCTGCAAATATGTTTGATAGGCTTGACGCCGTGAGGCTGCAGTCGCAGCCAAGGTTGGAAAGTCGGCTTTGCCAGAACTGTAGTCCGTTAAAGCTAAGCGCAAGGACTGCTCGGCCAATGGCAGGATGTGCTGTTCAAAATTACGAACTTTTTCCTCTGCGCTATGGAGATTCTCCAAAAGAGTTTGCAATTGGACTTTGGATTGGTTCAACAAAATATCGACAGCACGTGCCGAGGCGCCGCGGTCCCGGGCTGCACCGCGAATGACCTCACGTTCATTGAACAGTCCCCAAAGCGGAATTGTGACCCCGACTCCAAAAGAATAGGTTTGAGTGGGGTAGTCATTGAGGGAACTATAGGGTGAAGCCGCAGGCAAATCATAATTGTTTACACCGATCGAAAATTGAAAATCCGGTAGGAGCTGCATCCAGGCCAGTTTGTAAGATTTTTCTGAGGCTCGGCTCTGCGCCAGGGCGGCTTGCAACTCCCGGCGATTTTTCAACATCTTCTCCAAGGCGTCCTGAAAAGGGGGGATTTTGAAATAGGTCATCTGGATTGGAGTGACTTCAATGGGATTGTCGACTGCCTCGTGGAGAGCCACGTTCAATGTCGCCAACGCGGCTTTTTCCGCGGCTTTCAGGTCGGTCAGGTCATTTTGGTTGCTGAGGAGTCCGACTTGTGCGTTCAAATAATCAACCTGTCCCGTAGCCCCAGCTTCGTATCGACGCTTAGCAATTTCTAAGATTCGCTCAAATGCCAACTGAGTGTCTCCATTGAGACGTAAATTCCGTCGCGCAAGTTGTAGGTTCCAATATGCCGTTTTCACAGTTGTTGCCAACTGCAGCCGGGTCGCCTCAAGATTGAAGCGTTGCGATTCTGCAAGCTCATTCAATTGGCTGGCGGCTAAAAAAGCCCGCCCTGGAAAGCCGAGGGTTTGATTCAGAACGACTGAATGACTGGCAGAACTTGCCGTGTTGAATCGGGTTGTTAAATCATTGTAGGTTAAAACAAGATTCGGTTCGGAAGGAGAATACGCAAGTCGCTCTTTGGCGCGCGCCGATTCCCATTGCTCTTGCGCCTGCTGAGCTTCCGGACTTTTTTCAAGACCAATCTGCACGGCTCTTTCCAAGGTCAAAAGTTCCGCTCGGACCCTCTGAGCTACTAAAAGACTGAGCGCCACAACTATAAATACAAATCCCCATTTGGGGAGAATTTGAACTGCCAGCCATTTTCCCGCAGAAAACTTCCTCATAAGTCCGGGAGATCTATCGGAAATCACAATATTTTGGCAAGCGCAAAATCAGTGGTTGAAGAATTGATTCACATTTTGTTAATTTCTTGACCATCACCAACCATGATTCTAATCCTGCGCAACATGAAATACGGAGTTTTGCAGAGGATTATTCTCGAAACCGGTCAGTCGCCTGAGAATTTGAGTGACACCTTTGGTGTCGCCAATATGACGATCCGGCGCTGGATGGCGCAACCTCCTCGGCGTCCCATTCCGGCTATCAAGACATCAGCTATTTCACAGGGCATTTTGAAACTGATTGAAACCGGACGAATAGCTGCTGAGTCTCGTTCTGTGCAAGACTATTTCCGTGAATCGGCCTCCGTCCCATTTCTCGCCAATCTGGAAGCTCTGGGATGGAGGTTGGATACTGGAGCCGACTTGTCACAGGTCCTCAAGCAAATCGGGAAGGTGAGTGATCATCAAAAAGTTGTCAATGGCGCTTCGTCTCTATGGCCGAGATATAGGAAACTCGGGACTGATTGGAGAGAAAAAGTGGATTTCCTGTTGTCAGTTTTGAAAAGCCGCCAGTTGACAAATGCAGACAAGGCCATCGCCTTCGGGGCTCTTTTTTATCTTCTTTCTCCTATTGATTTGATCCCTGACCACATTCCTGTCGTTGGCCTTTTGGATGATTTTGGCATTTTGGCAATGGCGTTGGCTTATTACCGACAGCATTATCCGATTTTGAGCAGGGCATCCGACCCAGAATGAAAACAAGTCTGTCGGGTCGGTCCTGCAGACCGGTTGAGGTCGGCAACAAATATCGAGCTGTGAGATGCACTCAACTCGACGCGGGTGTCAGCGATGGACACAAGGGATTCATTGACGCATTTTCACCTCTCCTGCCGGTGGATTACTCGAGCGTGGAGTTCAGGTGCATGGTGGTCGAAAATGATCTTCTGGTTATGAATCCACATGGGCATGACAAACCAGATGACCTCGGCTAAGCTAGGGTTGACATTTTTCGTTTGAAAAACAGTATGATTGCCGAGCATTGGGACGTGGGTCAAAAAGTACTGGCCAAAGTCAAGAACAACAACACGATGTTCTGAGGCAAGAACACAGTTTGCTCTTGACGACTTCCTTTGGCAAGCTGGTCCTGTCAAAGTCAAGGCAAACAGTTGAGGTGCCAATGTCTCAAATAATTGAAATCAAAACCCGAGATGGTGTCTGCCCCAGTTACGTCTTCAAACCCAAAGGGCAAGGTCCCTGGCCTGGCGTTTTGGTGTTTATGGATGGAATCGGAATTCGCCCTGCAATGCTGGAGCTGGGTGAACGCTTGGCAAGCCAGGGTTATTTCGTTCTTTTGCCTGATCTTTTTTACCGCTCAGGCCCTTATGAGCCAATGAATGCCAAGACTTTATTCACGGATCCTGAGCAGCGCAAAGTTTTGATGGAGAAGTATTTTTCCAAAGCCACCTCTGCGAATTTGATGTCGGATACGAAATATTTTTTGGACTATTTGGAAAACCAGCCTGAGGTCAAAAAAGGTGGCGTCGGAACGACGGGCTACTGCATGGGTGGACTGATGAGTTTGACAGCCGCCGGAACCTATCCCGACAGGATCTTGGCGACGGCCTCTTATCACGGGGGACGACTGGCGACTGATGATCCCTCCAGTCCCCATTTGCTGGCGTCAAAAATCAAATCCAAAGTTTATATCGCAGGTGCAATTGAAGACGCGTCATTCCCAGACGATATGAAGGCAAAACTTGCGGACGCCCTGACCAAAGCGGGTGTTGACCACAAAATCGAGACTTACCCAGCCAAACATGGCTGGGTCTTCCGTGACACTCTGGTGTTTGATTCCGAATCTGCCGAGCGCCACTGGACCAGCTTGGTCGCTTTGTTTCGCGCGACTCTTTAGCAAGTTGTTGCAACGACCGTCTCAGCGGTTTCCCGCCCAGCCGCTGAGTTTTTCATTGAGAGAAGATTGAATTTACTCGCTAAAATACAGAGCCAGTAACCCATATCAACTTCGCCGGCTTTTTTCGCAAAGTTGGCGCTCTTGGGTCTGGCGTGGTGATTGTTTTGCAACCCTTCGCCAAAAACCAGCAGACTGACAAGAGTGTTGTTGGTTGATTGATCTTTGGTTTCAAAATTGCGATATCCGTACCTGTGGGCCAGGGCATTGACCATCCATCCGTGCACAGGGTGGCTCATAATTCCGAAGTAATACGCCAGGCCAGGCCACCACGAACCCAACAGAAGACCCAGACCGACCGCAATCGTGAGATGCAGAAAAATCGGCGCCAGCCAGAGTTTGCGCCGGTTCAGAGCACTGACTTCGAACTTCAGATCGCTGACCAGAGTTGTCAGTTTTGGTGACTTGCGAAGCAGTCCGCGCAGGGTCGTTTCATAGGACCGCAGCTGGCCGACGGCCACCCCGAGAACCCCAAACCGCACCGGACTGTGAGGATCTTGTGTCGTATCCGAATACATATGATGATTGCGGTGCATGCAGACCCAAGCTTTGGGATCAATACCGGTGACCCAAATTCCGGTTTTGGAAACAAGCCAAAGGGAAATACGATTCAGTTGCACAGCGCTGTGAGCCAGTCCACGATGGTACAGGACCGTGATGTAGAAAATATTCAGCAGTGTTCCGCCGAAAAAGAGGCCCAAGCTCCACACTAGCAAAGTCATTTGCTCAAACTTCATACCGTCCTCCAGCAACTCATTCAGTTAACGTCTGTACTCTAATAGATCCAGTCTTACCTCTACAATAGGTGGTTTGACTGTGATCTTTCTCAGTATACAACTGTTTACCATAAAAGCAAAGCGGTTTTCGAAATTGACTATCTGTCGAGATTCACTTAGCTTCTACCAGATGAGCCAGCGTGCCGAACAAAAGTCCCGAACCCGAGATGATCTGATTGCCGCAGGATTGAAGCTGAGTGCTCAAAAGGGCTTCTCGGCTCTGAGTCTGCGTGAAGTCGCCGTTGAAGCGGGTATTACTCCTGCGGGTTTCTACCGGCACTTTCATGATATGGAAGAGCTGGGACTGGCGATGTTGGATGAAGTGGGAGTCAGTTTGCGCCGGCTTTTGCGAGATGCGCGAAAGCGCGTCGCCCCTGGACCCGATGCGGTTCGCCTGTCGGTTGAGGCGTTTTTGAAATTCATCACTGAAAATGGCAACCTGTTCCGGCTGCTGCTGGGTGAGCGGCAAGGCGCAAGTTCAACATTCCGCAAGGCGATTCACGCCGAACTGGATCGATTCGTCAGCGAAATGAGCCTTGACCTGCAAAGAACCCATGAGGCGATTCAGATGCCACTGCGTGATCCGGCGATCACCGCGGAAGCCATTGTGGCGTTGGTTTTCACTTTGGGTGCTGAAGGACTTGATCTGCCAGCTCACAAACAGATCGGCCTTGCCGAAAGACTCACGATTCATGTGCAAACGATTCTTCGAGGTTCACTCTTGAGGGCTTCGCCCAGTTTGATCAGAGCTTCCCCCAGTGTGAAAACGAAAAAAAACAAACCCTAGAAGACGTCTCAAGTTGGGGTCATTTGCCGGGTGACAGCAGTCCTTGAGAGGGCAGAGCTGGGGTCTCAAGATGAGCAACGATGACGGCGATTGGGCCACCCATGGACCATGGGCTGGGCCAGGCGCAGGCCTTTTCTTGAGCCTCGACTTCAAAATTTTCGGGACTTATAATTTCAACTGCGATGAACACAAGGCGGCAGTTTCTCACTCAAATATTCGGAATGGCAATTGGCCTCAGCCCCGCTCGCGCCTTGGCACTTACGGCTTGGAAATCCGCACTGGGATCGCACTTCTTTCGACGCGCACGAGCTGCCGAAGGCACACTTCAATCCATGGAAAGTGTGGCCGAACAGATGAGTTATGTGCAGCTGAATTTGAGCGAGGCCCCTTCGCGATGGCTCTTTGATTTGATCCTCCGTCCAACTCGGAACTCTCCCTTTCATCCACATCCCTATGTTGTCGATCGCTTTGATGGGAAAAAGTTTTCCTATGCTCCTGATTTCAAGCATGAGTTGGGCCTGCCTCTTGTGTGGCAACAGCCGTTTCGAGATTCAAAAGGCCAAACTCGAACGGCGGTTGAATTGCTGCCCCACTGGGGCAGCATTCGCGGGGTGCGAATGTTGCGCGAAGGTCACGGATTCAACAATCGAAGAATCGTCGCACCTCATCCCGGTGGGATCAGTATCACGGGTTTGCTTGCGGACCGAAGCGACCGGCCCTTGCCCTCCATTGGATGGGCCAAGCGCAGCGGTGGTGATCAGACGGCCACGCTCGCCTTTCGCTCTGAAAAAGGCTCGTCATCTGTCAATATTCCGGCTGGCATTGGTGATCCCTTTGAATTTCTTTTCACCGGCGTTGAGGGCGGCCCGATTGGGGATTCGAGCGATCAACTCCTGCAAGAAATTGAAACTGAAATCCGCCAAAGATATGGCTCAATTCCGGACTACCAGTCCAAAAGAGTCAAAGCGAAGATTCTTCTGGAACACTCTTTGGCTTCAGCACGCGCCGAGTATCAGACGATCGTCAAAAAATATCTTGCCCTGGAAAGACAGATCGTCACTGGCAAACACCATCTAGTGAATTCGCATCCGATGCCGGGATTCAATCTCGAGCAGCTGCGAAACCCCAACCTGAAACAGCGTGACCTTCTGGCGTTGGTCGGACCCTATTACTACAATGGTGATATGGTTTTGGTGAATCAAGATTTGACAAAATCAACTGAAGGATCTTACTTCAAAGACTTGCCCTACCAGTTTGCGCTTGTTGAATACCTTCTCAATAAAAAAATGGCGCAGTCCATGGTGATGGGAATGGGCACTTTGGAAAATATCGCGCTCGAGGCCGTCAATGTGAAAACGCTGCCTCTTGGTGCGCAGTATGACAAAGTCAAAATCGCAATTGAAAGGCAGTCCAACGGAAGCGCTTGGTTTGATGCACACAACGTTGGAACTGTTCCCAACTTCCTGCACACATCGATTTTCTTTCAAGTCTTCTCGGCCTGTCTTGTCGAGCTCGTTGACAACTTAAAAGCCAACAACCTTTTTGATTCGACTCTGATCCATATCGCTTCGGAATTTGACCGTGAACCCAACAACAACTGCGCCGGATCTGACCACGGGATCCATGGAAATACGACAAGCTTTTTGACCGGCAAACTGAAAGGGCCGTTCGTCGTCGGCGACATCGTGCTGACTTCCGAGGGATCGGATTCGATACAAAAAGCAAAAGGAACTTGGGGACATGGCGCCTTGAATGAAAATATCAAACAGGGTTTTTTAACCTATGAAAATATAAATTCGACCGTGACCTCAATCTTGGGTCTGAATTCACTGACGCCGAATAAGGATCCTCTGATGGAGCGACAGTCAGGACTGCTCACACCCACGCTGCCACCAGGTCGCAATGTTGGCTAAGAATAAATTCGCACTTCTTTGGACTGCAGTTTTCTGTCTCAGCGCCAATGCGCTGGGGAGTGACGTGATCAAAAGAAATCGGCCGAAAATGGATCACGAATCAGTTTACTACTTTCTCGTGAAACAATTTGGCCCCGCTAGTCAAGCGCTCCTCAAGAAGAACTTTCTGATGCGCCCGAATCTCTGGGGTGGTCCTTGTGATCCCTATGGGCAGGTCTTCCTCACGAAAAAAGGACAGGGAGTCCTTGTCGATGAAGAAACTGAGTGTCCTGATGAAGGCATGTCTTCGAAATTGGATTTCTACGTGGAGCGGGACACTCTGGCTATTCTGATCTTGGACAAAACCTGTGAAAAGTTGGGACAGGACGAAGAGACACTGAGATATTTCTTACAAGCCAAAAGTATTTCGGAGATCAACTCGGAATCAGTCACACAAGCCTATCAGGCTTTTTTTCCAAATACTGTCCCCTCGGCTGCTTGGACTCAACAGGCGATGGGACAGAAATCGTGGGCTCCGATCGTGACAGGTCTGTGCCGAACACCAACATGGCAGTTCCTATGAACGAGAGCAGTTGTGTGGCATTTGGGGTGCTCCTTATTGTTTCATTCTTGGGTTTTGCGCAAACCCCAAGTTCACAAGCCCCAGCGACTCGTCCCGACTGGTCTGCTTTGTTTCTGGCGCCGCCTTCGCAATTGAGTTTTGATCCTTCGCCGCAGAAGTACCTCACGGGTGTCGAATTGTTTCGTCGCTGCTATGTGATGATCATTCGTCGCCCCCTTCCGGATGAAAACCAGCTGCTGTCTCGGGTCAAAAATGGAACTTTAACAGGCGAAGAGGCCTGTGTCCGATTGGTTGGCAATGCCACATTCAATGCGGAAGGGATTCTCGAACATCCCGACCTGGATAAGGTCGAATTGGCAAGATTGCTCGCAACCTTCAACCGCCTGCACTCCAGTTGGTTTGAAGCTTACAACTTGAGTTTCAGCGGCGAAAACTTCGGCACGGCTGAGTTTTCGGACTTCCAGCAAATGGGCTACGGTCTCACGCGGGCGTTTTTTGGACAACGAGATGTCACTTCGACACTGCAAGGGCATGAGATCTTCGCACCTCTTCGGGACCCCATCAATCGCAACCAGTATCTTTTGGCGCGGAACCCTTTTACGGGAAACCATCTGCCATGGGATCGGATCGGCTTTTTTTACGATGACGGAACTCGCATTCAAGGTCGAATCCCCCAAGCTCCGCGCGGGACTTTGCGTGGATTTGCAGTTGAAAAAGAGTCCTTTCAGCTGAAGAAGTATTTCATTCAATACGAGAAGTTTCATGAGAATACCGATTCCAATCTCCGGCGACACTTTGGCGGCGGAACACTGGGGAGCTCAACCTATTTGCTTTTGACGATGGGTGATAAAGTCGGCACCATTCTGGACGGTCAGGTGCGACTTCCACGGCGCTGGGCCAAAAGTGTTTTCAAAGATGTGATGTGCCGGAACTTACCTGTTCTTGACGAAGCTGACGGTCACAAATATCTCCAACCAGAATCACCGAATGTCTTTTCAAAGAATGAAAGTTGCATGCAGTGCCACGCGACGATGGACCAGATTGTTGGCGTGATTCGAGATGTGCAGGGCGGAGTGAACAACGGCAAGGGACTTGATTTTGACCGCACCAAGAATATTCAAAAGGACAGCAAAATTGGTTTTAGCTATCTGCGATCCGTGCATGATTCCAAGAAATTGCAGCCCGCGGATCATCCCTATGCCTTTGCTCCTCAGATTGGCAGATTGAGAATGCGAGACTTCAATGGGCAGGAACTGGATGAGCCCGTTGCAAGTTTGGATGAGCTGGGCCAAAAAATTGCCGCAACGGATGACTTTTACATGTGCCAGGCTCGGCGATATTTCAAGTTCTTGACTGGCATCGATGTGGAGACTGATCCGATTGTCCTCAAAAGCTCGGCGCTCACACAGCAGGACAAGCTGATGGTAGGCCAAGTCCACGAATGGGCGATGCAACTGAAGAAAGATCAAAAGGCTGAAAAAATGGTTGAAAGCATGCTCAGGTCGCCTTTTTTCAGGCATCAGAATTTTGATCCCATTCAGCCAACTTCTTTGGCACAGCCTGTGGCTGCGGCGCCCGCGCACTAGCAGGAAGATCTGGGTCGCCTTGACAAAACTCAAAGTGCGATCGCCCGCACGAAAATCACGGTATGCTTTTTTCAATGATCGAAGTCAGTTCAACCGCCGACGGAGAGCTCGGGGTGTTTTTATCCGAGAAGCCTGATGGGGACTGATTGCAAATCTTTTTTGTCCACAACGCCAGATCATCACTTTGGTGATAGAACACAAACTGGTCCTGCTTCAGCGCATCGACAGAATCGGGGAGACTTTCAAAGACTTGATAGGAATTCAGGGCTGCTTGGGCGCATGCGGCTTGTTTCTTGGCTTCGCCCGCCCCGATACCATAAAATACGTACCCCAGTCCTCCAACGAGTGCTTTGGTGAGTTTTTGGCTGTAGTCGGATCTCATTTTTGCAGCGATGGCTTTCTCAGTTCCTTCGGGCAACGGAATTCGTGGCAATTCCATAGCAGAGACAAGGCCGGCATCGAAGTTTTTCTGGCCCCTTTTATTGGCCAGATCCGTGAGAAGCTGCTTGTTGAAATATTGATGCACACACGGAAGGAGATCGGCAGAAGCATCAGAAAGCGATCGCACCATGGCTGTCTGACACGCTTTCTCAACTTCACCCATCAATTTCGAATTATTAATCAACTCGCTTTCGTGGGGTGCTGGCAGGCTGGCCAGTGTTCGGGCGACTCCCAGAGTCTCGTTTCTGCGTGCCTGTTTTTTTGTGCCTTTGCTGCAGCTGGAAGCTGAATCATATTCGATTCCATCGAAAACGCGATTTTTCATATATTCATATTTTTGTGGTTGCTGCGCCTTCAACCGCTGCGCATTGAAACGATAGGCCACGACGGTTTCTGCAAAATCTTCTCCGGGATTTTTTTCGCCGTATCTTGAGACAGCGGCGCTTTTGTCTCCCATCGACCATGAGACTTGTGGGTCACCTTTGACAAGGGTGGTCTTTGCCGTCCATTTGCTCAGAGACAACCACTCTGAAGACATGTCTTTGTTTCCTTCATCAGACAAGTTGTGGCCCAGTTCATGAAAAAGTGTGGCTTGCCGAAGCGCTTTCGGTTGTTCGTTCCAAGTGTCGAAGACCTCAACCATGGCGTCGGCGATCGTGTTGTCTTCCCCACGGCTGCGACCTCTTTTAAAGTGCACGAACTGGCGGCCCTCATCAATTGGAAAAAAGCTCGATGGATAGTTCGAAAACATCGTCAAGACGTCATCCAGTTCCGAATCCTTCCAGGGAGATGAATCGCGAACAACTTTGTCAGACCCATTGTAACCAAATTTTGCCTTCATATAAAGCAACTGAAGTCCCTGCTTTTTCCCATAGATCTCCTGCATCGCACACAAAACTTGGGTGCAATTGGATTTGAAATTGGGTGTTGGAATTTTTCGATAGGGTGCTGGTGTGTGGATTTGGCTGAAGAGCTGCAACAAGTAGGGATCTTCGCCAACAAACTGGATGCCATTGATTTTTTTTGATCGCTGGAAGCCGATGGAATGGCTTTTCAGAAAGTCAGTCATCTGACTCTCATCTGGCGGTACGCTGTTGAAGCAAGGAGCACGAGTCATGTCTTTTTCGGCGACCGAAAACCATTCGCCGGAAAATTTTTGCTGGATCGCATCGAGTTCCAGGTGTCTTTGCACAACAAGGGGACAGACGTCTGCAGCACGCAGAATCTGGGGAAGGATGGTGATCAGGACGAAAGCTCGAAATTTCATGGAGGAGGAGACCCCGGAGGCCAAAAAGTCGCTTCGAGCAATGTCCGATCGGATGAGTTTGAAAACCGACCCCCGAATCCAAGTTTGTTTTTCTTGACGGTGAAAGACCGGCCGCGCTCATGGCCCTTCTGTCTTTGCATCAAATTGAGCGCCTGATTCAAGTCTGATTCGGTCAAGACCTTCTTGAGATCGGAAAATTTGATTTTTGGATCAATGAAGATCACATGCACAAAATAAAGTTTTTCATCCTGAAATCCCAGCGAGGTGTCAAAATCCAAACCCGAGAGATTGTACAAGTAGACTGTAAACTTCCCTTGCTTCTCAATTCCTTTGGGTTTGCCAAGTTGACTTTCAACATCCTTGATTGAGGCGCCCGGTGCTGCAACACTGCGAAGCTGAGGGGGAAGAACGCTGTCACTCAGCTCGGAGGCCAGGCCCATCCTTGCACAAAAAACACAGAAAAACAGAAGTGAGATTCGGATCAAGTTCATGTCTCATGATCGGATTCGGAATGCATTTTCTGAATGAAGACCAAGCCAATTCGCCGGCCTCACGGGAGCACCCATCCCTTGGTCGTGGAGGGTGCGTGCCTAGGAGCGATTAACCTGTTTTTGGGACAAGAGACTGACCCTGTCCAGGCAAAACGATCACGAAGCTGGTGTGAGGATCATTTTCATCCAAATAGAATCGCCCCTTGTGAGTGAGAGCCGCCGAATTGACTAAGCTCAGGCCCAACCCCGTGCCCTTTCCCACGTCTTTGGTCGTAAAGAAGGGCTGCAAGATTTTGCTCCGAATCTCTTGGGGAATGCCTGGGCCACTGTCGGTCACACGAATTTCAACTGAACCATCTGCAAGAGCTTTGCCGTGCACTTCGATCCATCGCTGTTCCAAATTTTGAATCGCATCTCTGGAGTTGTTGATCAAATTGAGGATCGCCTGTGCCAAAAGATCTTTTTGACAGGACACGGTCAGCTTCGGATCCAGTCGCAGATGCAAAGCAATTGACTGCGTTTGCAAAGCCTCCATTGAGACTTCGACGATATCGTCAAGGATCGTCTTGAGTGGCACGGACTCAGGACGGTCGCCATCGTGTTGTCTGGAAATTGACTTCATGCTGGCGACGATCCGGCGGATCCGATCAGCCGTGCTCACAATCCGTTCAGTTTTTCTTTGCACCAAGGCCAGAGTCTCTGGGGCAGGTTTTGCGAGCGAGCGCAGAATCTGCTCGGCAGAACCGATAATGACCGACAGAGGATTGTTGATCTCATGGGCAATACCACCAGACATTTCGCCCAGTGCCGCAAGCTTTGCAGTGCTGTGCAAAGACTCTTTTTGTTGATCAATTGTGAACAGAGCTTTTTTCAGTGCTGTGACGTCCCGGTAGGTGACGAGTGCACCGGTCAGATGTGCGCCGTCTTTGGTGAAAAGAGGAACGGCTGCAAAATCAAGCCATCGAGACTCTGCCCCTTGAACCCGAACCTGCAATGTCACACCTGTGATCACTTTTTGGCTCGTAAGGACTTCGACAGCCGGAGTTTCTTTCCAAGCAAGATTCTCATTGTTTTCGTTGACCAACTGCCAACCCGGAAAAGAGGAGTCTTTGATCACCAGAAGCTGTTCATTGGTCAGACCTAAGAGTTCCGGGGCCTTCGGATTGAAAATCAAAACCGTGCCGAGGGCGTCAAGCAGGAGAACACCTTCTGACATGTTGTTGAGAACTTGGGTCTGCAAAGTTTCCGATCGGACGGCGGTGCGAAGAAACCGATTGCGCTGGACGGTCGAATAGCCTCCAAGAACCAAGGCTGTCACAAAATTGAGGACAACAGACCAAGGATTCATGCCCTGTTGCTGATCTGGAAAATAAAAAGTGCTCAAGCTGCACAAGAGACTGAAGCCAACAAAAACTATGGTTTGTGGCACAAATGTTAAAAAATTCAGAACTCCGACAATGATTAACATCGTGCCGGCGATCCAGGTGGGCTGCAGTCCGTGCAGCCAAGTGATATAAAATCCATATCCCACCGTAGCCACACCGAGTAGTGTGAGGAGCCACTCTGCGGTTGCGAGTGTGGGTTTGAGTTTGTCGATGACAAGTCCAATCGTGAAACTCAGGACAGCAGTCCCAATTCGCAGGCTCCAAATTTCAAAGTGCAGCCCTTCAACGAAATAGACAAAAAGAGCCCAGTTCATCAAAAGGAAACTGCCAAAATAGGCAAGGGAGCTGAGCAAACGGAGGTGCTCGGCCACAAATTCATATTCAAATTTGGTGGAACCATTGGCTTTCTTCAATCCCTTTCTCTTCGGTGCAACATTCGGAGAAGTTAAGGAATCGAACTGTTCACAGGACCTGCGCTGGCAAAACCAATCTCAATCTGACACAGACCAGTCCGGTCTTTCAGACTCCAGAATAATTTTCAAATCCGAACAATAGGTTGTCCAAGTTTAATTTTTCAGTCTAGTTGAATCCCCTTCAAGGAGACAAATTTATGCACAAATTCAGTGTCAATAAAAAATCATCAATGTCGTTTATATTAGGTCTTCTGTCTTTGGGCCTGTCGACTCAGGTGTTCGCAGGTCCACAATTGACTGTGAAATGTGACGTTGAAGAAGTCGGCGAGCGAACCGATTCTGTTTCACACCCGCAGGTGAGTTTTGATGCGGCTGCTCGGTATCCAAGCCTGAATCTTGAATTTTACGACATGAAGGTTTCTGTTGGTGTCACGTTCACCATGGACACTCGAACTCAAATGTGTTCCCACTCTGTTGATCAAATCTGTTTGGACACTGAAAAAGGCAGCTTTTGCACGTCGGGACCGCAAGCCGTTCTGTACCCAAGCGAGGCCAACGGTGGCCAGGTGGGCGCTCGCACAAGTCTTTCGTGCAGCTTGGTCGGAGACGTGCCGAAGCCCTGCAATTGATTTTCGTGATTTGGTTTTCGAATCTCACAACCCAGATGGACATCGGGTTGTGAGAGGCCTTTAAAGGCTGACGATGAGGCTCAGGACAAAGAGTGAGCGATCGGCATCGGTGAAGCTCAGATAATTACTGTATTTGGAAACTCCCACCAGGTCACCACGGTAGGCCTGTCCGACCTCCAGAGCATAGGTCGGATTCAAATGGTAACCGATCGATTCCCAATGCCGAAACACAGCCGTTGAGCCTCCCAGGTACTGAACGAAGTCGTAATGCTTGAGCTCAAGCTTTGCCCAAAATTTTTGATACTCGATCAAGGCGTTCACTTTTTCATGAAACTCCATTTCAAAATTGGCGCTGCCGTCATACCGCCCATCCGCTGCATTGAAGGCCTGGGTCTGACTGTTCAGGTAGCGGTAGCCCTCAAGTTCGAGACGGTAAGTTTGGTGGAATTTGGCATGTTGGGAGGTGAGGATCAAACTGCCTGCGACGATGGCGCCACCTTGCAAACCTGCAATGTGTTGTTCCTGTCCGCTTGTGGGCAGGTCAACTCCCGAATTCAGTTTCGATTCCAGAAGCCAGTTCGGCCCTTCAGCCAAATGCAAAGCCCGCCAGTTGTAACGAATCTCGGTGTTCCAGAAAGAATCTTGGCTGTGGTCCAAATAGTCGATATCGTACTCGGCCAAAAGACTCACGGCATCTTTGTTGGGCAAGTCCAACTGCACGAAAGCATAATTTTCTGCAAAATGCTGGGTTGAAGAGGCCGAGCCCTTGGCCACCATGGAATTGAAATCGATGGCTTGAAAGGTGGCATGAAACTGTGGAACAGGGAAGGCTGTCTCTAAACTCAGACTTGATTGTCCGGCCTCAACCTGGTCTTCGGCAACAGACAGCAGTGGAGTCAGCAACCCCACACACATTGAAAAACCAATCACCAGGTGATCTTTTCGCAGACTCATTATTGGACCCCCACGGAGCAAAGTCCGCTTTAAATCAGAGCTTTCGGACTTTGGAAACCAAATCCAAGTTTGTTTTTGAAAATTGAGTCTCAAACCGCTTTGAATTTGCCATTTTTACATGGTCTTGGTGAGCACCAGGCACCCAAGTCTGATTGAGCTGAGGTCCTTTCACAAATGCCAGTTTGAGGAGTTCTGCAAATTTTTTCGACAGTCTGCCGACGGCCAATCCACTCAGGAGAGTTTGAGTCCGGCACGGTTGTCGCAAAATCGAGCGGGACTGGCGGTATCCGATGGGTCAGATCCTTTTGCGCAATTTCACACCTTTGAACTTTCGAGGGCTCCTCTGTGTCAGTGTTCTGTGCACTGGAGTTTCTGCATTTTGTCAGTCCGCTCCGGAGATGACTGCCGATCCACAAGAACCTCCTCCAGCCGTCAAATTCGAAAGTGACTTTTTGAATATCAGCGGTGCATCGGCGACTCCTGTGGAAGTCTTGGGAGCTTCTTCCGTCGGCAACGGCGACGCTCTGCCGCCGTCATCGTTGACTCCAACAGACCCTTTGGGCCTGAGTGATTTTTCGATTTCGCTTGGTGGAATCGTCGGTGCAATTGTGACGGATCCTGGCGGAGATCCTTCGTCGACGGGTGGCTCAGTTCCTCCGGTGGCACCATTCGATGGAACACAAATTTTCAATGTGGTCTCCGCAGATGCCCTTTTGTCTGCGACTGTTGGGGACAGCAATCTTTTGCTCCGAACGACGGGCAAGTATGCGGCCGCGGTCACATCCATTCGCTGGCGCAATCAAGAGTTCGTCGATTCTCAAGATCATGGCCGAGAATTCCAATCTGCTCTCTCGTTTGATTATTGGGGTGAGTGCTTGAATCCCACGGAAGCGGGTTCCGGCAGCGATGGTGAGATCTCAACGAGCCAAGTCTTGGATTTGGAAACGTCTGCGGATGGGCCCCCGACACTGATCGGAAAAACACAAATGGCGTACTGGGTTCGCGCGGGCACGACCTATTTGCCGAAGGGGGGATGTTCAGCACAGCATCCTCAGCATTTTGGTGCGAACACGGCGAATTTGTCTGGCGAAACCCTCAAGCGACGTATTCAAATCGGGTATGGGGCATTTGATAACGTCATTGAATATCAAACGACATTCACGATACCCGAAAGCGGTCATACATTTATGACCTTGGAGACTCTCACGGGCTATATGCCGCTGGATTTTTCACGCCTCTATCAGTTCGATCTCACCCAGAGTCGCTTGAAGTCACAGGATTTGACGAAATTGCCAAGTGTCTCTGCAAACCTCCCAGTTTTCGCGACTCAAGACGGATCCAAAGCAATCGGAGTTCTCGCAATCCCTTCGGGTCTCAATGAAGAGTATGTCCAGTATCACTTCCCCCAAGGTCAGGGTGCGACCAACAAATGGAGTATCTCTCGGCAAAAATACAACAACGTCCCAACAGGTGATTATCCATTCGATCAGTTTCTCGTTATCGAGTCACTGCCCGAGGTGGTCCACACCTTGATACCACTTTCCAACCAAGTTCTTCGTTTGCAAGACGGCTTGACCAGTGACCCAATCGAAGTTGATCCCAATCTGAACTGGAAACCTGTCTACAGTCTTTTTTCTCCTGCCAGACACGACCGACGATTGACGACAGCTTCAGGAGAAATCTCAGCGCTTCGGGCTTACGGCTACCGATTGATTCATGCTGATTCTGATTTGCAAAGCCAGGCGCCTGCGTTTCAAATTTTAACACTCAATCCCGGTCGCAATGGAGTTCCACTTTATCAATGTACATTTGAACAGCGCCAGTACATCAGTGTGTCATCAGATTGCGACAAGTTTGGCAGCGCCGATCGACAATTGGGTTTTGCTCTGAGCACAAACTTTGTCGGCAGCAGTCCTTTGGTCAGGTTGTTTCATCCTCAGAACCGCGATCACATCTTGACAACAAAGCCTGATTATTGGCTCGGCCAAGGTTATCGTTTGGAAGCCACACTTGGTTTTGTAAAAAGTCTTCCATGAATTGGAAGAGGGTCATATTTGGAATCTGATTTGTAATTTTACAACTCCCTCATGGCATCATCAAAATCAGCACAGCACTTTTCAGTTGAGGATATTTCACTTGAGCGCAAAAAAATGACATTCTACGGAAATAGTCGAGGTGTGCATGTCTGTCAAAAGTCGGCTGTCTTTTCTTGCTCTGACCGCAAGCCTCATTTCTATTTTTTCAGTCGCGCAGAATTGTGCGTTGGCAAATACGACGGCGGAGTCAGGTTCCAACTTCCGGTCGCTTTTGGTCTTGCCTGCCGTCGGAGCCTATCAGAGCTCGGTATGCGTGGGCTCGGCCGATAGCACCACGCCGGTTCCTGCTGCTTTTTCCGTCACAAGCTCAGCAACGAGTGCGATCGCGAGCGGCGAAGGCTTGAGGTTGGATCTTCTGGACCTCGGCACGACTTTGTCATTTGGCTTTGCCATCGATTCGTCGAATAAAACTGTTTACAATTGGACGGCCACATCGCTTGCAAATCGTGGGATGGACAGTTTTTCAATCTCGCAGACTGTCGGAAGTCCGGCTCAAAGCGGAGTTCACGCTATTGTCTCTGCCGGAGGATCACAAACAACTTGGCTCTGTTCGAGCACCGATGGAATTCAATTGAATTCGTTTGATCCCGTCTTGCTGTTGCAAAGCGCGCTGCAATTTTCAGCAACGCAAATGCAGTGCACAGTTGCAGGTGCGACGACTTCGCATCAAACAGTATCAATTGACGGGACAGTTTTCAAATGGGGAAGTACAAGCCGGGATCTCGCTCAAGGCCGATCAGGTGCAGTGGCCCAAATGGCAAAAAACCTCCTCTCACTCACACTTATTTTTTCTTCGGGCGACAATGTCAGGTTGGACTTTTCAGCTCCAGGTCTCCTTTTAGGCATTCGCCTGACAAACCCAAATGGTGCGTTTGACTCGTGCGTCCCTTGAGGCCTCTTTGCAATAGAATTTGAATTTTTTATCCACGGATTTCTTGCTGTCTCAAATACTAACAGGCGAGAAAACACCAGTCCTTGGCGTAACATCGCGCATCGTCGACTTGGATTGCGAATGACTGGTTTTGTGGAGGATGCATCGATGGAGAAACTTGTTCTGCTCACAATATTTTGTCTCCTGGGATCTTGGAGTGTGCTTGCAGACCCAGGCGATGCCGCCAAAAGTCGGCAGGAGTTTTGTTCGCACAAGGACGACCCAAATTATTTTAAAGAATTGGCCTCGCGGCCACAAAATCAGATTGCGTTTGTCAATCCTCATGCGGGACTGGGCAATGGTGGGCTTTGCTGGTGGCACTCCCAGCTGCAAGGGTCTTCTCTCTTTCTGACAGTGTACCGCCCAGATCTGGCCAAGCCAAAAGGTGATGAAGTCAGCTACATTTTTGAAGCAATCATGAAAACTCAAGCCGTCATTGAAATCCCAGGATACTCTAATTTTTCAGATTTCACGGCCGACAACGAAAAGCTCTTGATCCAACTGCTTGCGGATTGGCAAATTTCCCAAGGAGTTTTTGGGTTCGGGTTCGTTGACGGTATCGCCGCAGATTCGATGTCGGCCGCAAGCCTGCGTGCTGATATGGATGACCTTTTTGATCGTGTCGAGAATAAAAAGGAAATCACCTACCAGGTGCTCAAAATGCCAGGACTGGAAGCGCATGCCTGGTTGGTCGTGCATATGACCCGCAACTCCCAGGGTGGCTACCATTTGCAAGTTTTGGACAGCAACTTTTCGGGTTTGCAAGATTACGATTACTCTCCAGGTCAGACCTCATTTGCTTACACGGCGCTGGGCGTGGAATTTGCGCCGCGGACCCACCGCGAAGGTGATCTCAGTGACTATCAGGAGCTGATGACCAATTACTGTTCGGGCAATGTCGATCCCAGCTACAAGCTCTATAAAATTCGCAATTCAAACAACGTTCGTCAGCCCCAAGTTGGCGATCTGTGCGGCGATGGCAAAGGCCACAATTCCAAGTTCGTGGTCAGTGGCGAGTCTAGCAAACTTGTTTGCGATTTGCGTTTTTAAAAAGGTCGAGCTGACCCAAGATCTAGATTGAAGTACAGGATGAAAAAGAGCAGAAGTTTTTCAACTCCGCGTTGGTTATGATGAACCAAAGGGGTGAGGTGAATGCGGCTTCTTTGTTTTTTAGTTTTTTTGCAGATGGTGACTGGAGCCTTTGCCTCTGGAGCCTCTCGGCCGCCCGTTTTTCACGAAAAACTCTTTTTGGAACTGAAAAAGAAAACTATTCAGCAAGCCATTTGCACTGAGCCCAAAACTTATCTGACGCAAGCCGCCTGCCGAGAACTTGCGAAGACACAAGATCTGAATTGGATGGCCCCTGTGATTGAAGTGCAATCTTCATCTCTTTTTCACATCCAAAACGGCAGTCAGCTGATTGAGGTGAGTCGAACTGCAAAGTCCAACGTGTTTTCTGTGAATCACAAAGAGATCGACCTGGAAAAGTTTCGGACATTTTCGAGCCTGAAGATCGCGATTGCAAACGCAATCCCGCGGACGGCGAGATGGTCTTGGCTGATGAATCAAGCCTACGCCCAGGGGATGCAGCTCATCCAGCCCTCGACGGAGCGTCTGACAACGACCGTTGCCTTGATCTTGAAGACAGAACAAGATCAAGATCTGTGTGAGTCGGCCAAAAGCGCTTATTTGGCGTGCACCAGCTTTCCTCGGAATTCTTCAGCCTACAAAGGGTTGGTGGAAGAGGTCACAGCGATTGCAGAACGACTCAAGTCCCCCACTGGTCGTGGTATGACCCGTGACGAGAGAAAGTTTTTTGATCTTTCGATCGCAGCCTTTCAGACAGAGATGAAGGTCTTGGGTTTCTCACTTGGCATGGTCGATCATCGCCAAGCGGCTCTGCAGTTGTGCCCCTCTTCGCAGACACCCACCAAAGCCAATGCCTGGGAAGACCTCCAGGATTGCAAAAAGCAGTTGTCAGATAATATTGCGGTGCTTGCAGTCTACTCTCGTGAACTGCTCCCGGTCTTGAGAGGCACAGATCGTGACCTCGAACTGCTTTTGAATGGTCAACAGCCAGCTGTCGCGATTCCGGACGGGCCAGCGGTCGGGACACACTGACGCGATTCCACGAGTTTCGCAAATTTCCACTTCTTGCAAACAGATCTCTATTTTGCTCCGACGACCAACGAGATCTCGGTCGCTTGGAGGGCCTTGGTCAGTGCACTCACTTCGTTTGAATAAGGACTTTCCCCATTGGCGTTGTAGGCCGTGACGGCAAAGAAGTATGTGCCCGGGGTGAGGTTTGGCACTTCACGTCGCAATGTATTGCCCACATCCACTTGCGATGTGTAGACACCTGAGGTCTGGCCATAATAGATCCGGTATCCAGCAACATCCGGGCCCGGTGAGGCCTCCCAAGTCAGCGTTGCACAGCCATTGGCAAGCGCGCACGCAGCAGCCGTGTTGTTCGATGGGCCAGCAGAACTGTTCGTGCTCCAGCCTGAACAGCCAACCGACAAGAGGGCGAAAATAAAAGCAAAAGCAAATTTCAATTGTTTCACGAAGTCTCCTGGGTCAGGTGTTAGTTGTCTTGTATCCATCCACGAACCGTCTGCAGTTCAATCTCACGAGCCGTTCGCAGCGAAGCTGAGTCTTGATCGGAAGGGGTGTCCATGTCCTGGCAGTGCGAACCACCGTCGACAGTGACATAAACAAAGTTGGGATTGGTGGCATTGCCAAGCACCGGCGAAATGGATGTGGTCAAGATCGGATCTGCAGAGCCATTCACAAAGAGGATTCGGCTGGCAGACTTGGGGTCGAGCAATGGTTTGTAGTAAAGAGTGTTTGTTTTGTGGATATTCTCAATGTCGGCTTTGCCAAAAAGTTTGTGGCAAATCTGCAGGTTCAATTGGTAATAGTCAGGTCGCAAAGAGCTGAGCGCATGATCGGCATCCGGTCCTGGTCCACTCCATCCACCAAGTTCAGTGCAAGACTGATAGTTCCACTGTCGCAAACCCAGGCCCTGCGAATAAAGTTTGGCGTCTGGATCTTCCACACCAGCGGAGGTCATACCCAGAAAACTGGTCGAATAGGATTTGAACAGTTTGTTCATGAGAGTCAGAAACGACTGCAAAGATTCACCTGCTGACAGGGGATTTTGGACGGTCTGACAAAAAGTCTTCGGCCCTTCTTCTTGCTCGACAAAATCAGCAGTTCCGCCGATGGCCGCCAGAAACTCTTGATCGTCGGTCAATTTTTCAGCGTCAAAAGCCTGTTTGAATTTTTTCAGTTCGGCAGAATGAGCCATGGCTCTTTCGACGGGCTCAAGAATTTTTTGTCGAAAATTGTGGGTGCACTCCAGACCCACATTCTGGGCCGCCGCACTGTCGACCTGGTTGTCCATCAACTGCAAATTGACGGCGCCTGATGAACTCAAAGCACCCGCGACCAGTTCTGGATATTTGAGTCGATAGTAAGCTGCGACGGCACCGCCGTAGGAGCCACCCCAAATGATCCATTTGCCAGTGAGCTGATTTTTCTTTGTCCAATATTTCTGAAAGGCTGCGAGGTCTGCAAGAACCGAGCGCAGGTTGAGATATTTCATATTTTCGCCGGTCAGTTGGGGAAAGGGCTGGCTGGTTCCATAGTAGCGGTTTTCCAGGCTGACATAATGAGCGCCCAGAGCCCGGGCCAAAACACCAACGTAATCTTGCTCAAAAGGATAGGCGCCCAGGGCAACCTCGGCCCCCGCATAATAGATCACAGGTGCATCTGGGCCTGTGGCAAACTCAGAGTTCACAAAGTAACGATTTTGAAAGGTGCGGGTGTCCGTCAGGTCATCCCAATTCAGTCTTTGTGTGAACGAGCCCGCTTGCGTTTTAAATTGTGAGTGTCGATTGTTGTCGGCATCCAAACGACCCTTGAGCCGTTCACGAAAGGCAAGGGGAGAATTCAGGGGCGTCTCTGTTGCAGGCGCCAATGCTGAGCTGCAAAGAATTGCAGCAAGGACTTGGATCAGGCTCCGTGTTTTCATGTCGGGGAATTCAACATGATTGGAATCAAAAGACAATTGTGAAAAATGACTTGAAAATGCCTCCCGAGGCCAAATTCATGGCTGCCTGTGTGCGCCAAGCAAGCTATTTCCTTGCTCTGGAGAGGAAACTTCCAAAAGATGGGCCCGGAAGTGAGAAAACATCCCTTGCGCAGATTTATTTTGGCGATTGCGGTTTTGATTTCGAGTCTTTCTCAGGCTGGAGTTGTGAATTTCACCGATCATTCCTTGCAGATCGATGGGATCGACCAGCCGCAACTCTTTGGAGCAGAAGTCCAGTATTTTCGGATGCGTGGTGGCGTGGGTCCAAAAGTTCCACGCGAAAAAGTGATGGCATTGTGGAGCAAAGCTCTCGATCAGGTCGTTGCGGCGAAAATGAATATGATCAGTTTCTATATCCCCTGGGATTTTCACGAGTACCAAGAAGGAAAATTCGACTTTGACGGAAGTGTCAGTGAAAATGGTGACGGGATTCCGGATTATCCTTCTCGCGACGTCAAGACCTTTATCAAAATGGCACTCGACAAGGGAATCCAGCACATTCTTGTCAGGCCTGGGCCCTCCATCAACGCCGAGTGGGGCTTCTTGGGTTTCGGGGCTGTGCCGCTTTGGTTTCACAGGAAATATCCCGACAGTCATATGCAAAATCCACAGGGGTTGAGAACAACTCTGTATGACTACTTCAACCCGGATTTTCGTTCGGCCACAAAACTTTGGTTTCAGGAGGTCTACACGCAGGTTCTCAAAGCCAATCTGGGTCGACAGCGACCGATCAGCTTTTTGCAGCTGGACAATGAGACGAATTTTCAATGGCAGTCACTCTACAACCATGACTTCGGTCCTCGCGCTCAGATGCGATACCGCGAATTTCTAAAGGACAAATACGGGTCTCTTTCAGACTTGAATCAAGCCACAGGGAAAAATTGGACAAGTTGGGATGATGTGCAGCCACCGCACCAGCCCGGACTCAACTGGGTTGAAGATCAAGACTGGTATCGCTTTTGTGACCAGAGCATTTTTCAATATCTTCAATTCATTCGTCAGTCCTGGGAGGATGTTGGGGTTCACGAGCCAGAGGTTTTGTTCACTCTGGCTGAGAGTTACAACGCTCCAGACAATGGACTGTTGCCGAACTATGCCTTTCGCAATCATCCAAGCACGGGATTGATGACGACAAATATGTACCCCAAAACCTACGAGACCGAGAACACACCACTTTTGAACAATCCCTTCAAGGTGGATCATGATGTCAAAGCCGCCAACAGCGCCAATGACAATTATTTTTCCAGGCATGTGGAGTGGGCGATGGGACCCGAGGTGCAGGCGGGTTGGTGGCCTGGAATTCAGGTGAGTCTGAAATCACGTCAACAGACTTATCTGTCCGCAATTGGACATGGATTGAAAGCCATTTTACTTTACTATTTTATCGAAGGCGAAAACTGGCAGAATGACTGGATCGTCAGCGAAATTCGACCTTTCTATGAGGCTCTTAAAAATTCGCCGCCCTATGCGGGCACCGCCAATTTGCCCGACAGTTTTTGGGTCGAGCTCCAGAACCAGTTCGAAAAAGGTGCCTTCGTCGGGGTGAATGTTCGAGATGTTTACGAAAAGGGCTTCTACCGAGGGCCCGAGCTGGCTTTTGACAGTCCGCTGGACAAAGACGCCAATCCTCGTCCGCAATTTCAGACTTTGCTTGAGATTGGAAAAAAAATTGTCCAACCCTATGGACAGTTTCTGGGATCAGCGCGAGAGCTCGTCGATGAGATCTGTTTGATTGATGATACTGTCTCCAATCTGCCGTCACAGGTTCCGGGTCTGAACTCGATTTTGATGAACGGAGAATGGTCGGCGGGACTTGTTGGATGGCTTGAGCATGCGGGGATCAATCCGCGTATCGTTCATTGGAACTTGAATCCAAGCGAAAGTCTGAATTCGTGCCAAATTCTTTTTCATCAAGACAACGGAAATTGGGGCACGGGTCTGGCTGACAACCTTAAGCAGCAGGCGCAGCGTGGCGCGACAGTGGTGAACATTGGCGGGGCCAGTCTCGTTTCACATTGGGGACTCGCAGTGCAGGCTCAAGTGCAGGCCTCCGCCATGGCCAAGATTCCGGTGCACCTTGGGAGCGGAGCTGATCTCTTCGTTCCCGGAACTCCCTTGATCACCTTTGATTTGGAAGACGGTTTGAATTGCAACACTCTTCTCCAGTGGCAAGATAAACCAGTCGGACTCACATGCAAAGTGGGGCAGGGTGCGCTGATTCAAGTGGGAGGCGCCGTCCATGCGTTTCTGAATTCGTCCGACTATCAGCAACTGACAGATTTGCCGGCTCGTCGCGAGCTGTTGCACGAAATTTTGCAGACTCAAAGTTTGCAAACTCATTTGTTCATCAAGGAAGCAACTTTTTTGAGTGCGTTTTCCCGCCAAGGTCAGGATGGACGCATTTGGGTCACTGTCAAAAATGGCGGAAAGCAAGCCTCCTCCGCGCACATTTTGTTTCCTGAACTGACTGCTGGACGCAAGTACTCGGTCAGGAATGTCTTACAAGGTGATAAACCTTTGACTCACCTGGGGCGTGAGCTCATGAAATCCGGTCTTTTGGTCAAGCTGCCACCGGAAGACAGTGCCGTTTTTATGCTGACAGCTCAATGAAGCGAATCGGTGCAAACAATTTGATCCGGCTGATCAATCTGAAGATTGGCGCCTTTTTTCAAACTCAAGCATCCGTTTTGGTTCGCGTTGAATTTTGCGGGGCCTGAAATTCGATTCCCACGACAAACATCGTTCAGCCGAAAGCCAGCGCCACGTGAGCGGTCCACTTCCAGATTCTGGAAGATGTTGTTTTCGGGACAACTGTTCGGAGCTTCGGATTGTGCAAGGAAGATTCCGTGGCTCCCACTGTCCTCAATATCCAAATTAACAAATAGATTGTGATTTGACTCGCGCATGAAAATTCCGACATTTTTGTTTCTCAAGATTCGCACATTCGCAAATTTGTTGCTATTGAACTGTCCATCCAAAGAAATGCCTGCGGCCTGGTTCTCTGCCAACAAAAGATCGCTGTACAGGCTCTGATAAGTTTCATAACCCGCCAGACCGTCAAAATAGTTGTGCATCGAGGTCAGTCTCTCAACTTTCAGGCGGTAACAACTGTGTTCACTGACAATGCCGCCTGATCGTGCCCCGTCGATCGAGACATCGGCGACATGACCATCAGAAAGACCCCGCACACTGATTCCGTTGTTGCGAATCGTCGTTTTGCCGTCGTTTGTGCAATCCCCACTCCAGCATTCGAACTGCTGCTGGTCTTTGTTGCCATCCAGAAAAAGATTCGCGACTTCGATGTCGGTCGTTGGTGTCGGCGGTGTTTGGACTTGACCCATGATTATGAGAGGCGCATTGGCACGGTCTGCCAATTTCAATCGCACCGAACCCACTCCTTTGAGCGAGGTGTGCGAGTGGTCCAAGATGATCGGGGAGTCGCAAGTGTAAACTCCAGTGGGTATCAACACCTGTCCGCCTGCAGGCGGCAGGGAGGCCAGAGCTTGCCGTATAAATTCACATTCATCAGCGAGGCTCGCGACTGGCACAAGCCCAAGTGTCAGGCAAATAAGAACCTTTTTCAGAGGCACAGAATTCTCCTTCGAAGATGAAACGACTGAAGGAATTTATAGCATGGATTCCGGATCGATTTTTCACAGCTTGACCGCTTTGTAAGACTTCTAGGACCTGTCCAAAAGGTCGACGCCCCAATATCCCTTTTGTTTGACGCCCTTCGTCCAGTAACTAAGGAATTAGTTGTTACAAACTAAAATCTTAGTTACATTCCAAATCGAGGTGACAATGAGCAAGTTCAAATCCAAAGAAATCGACACCAAAATGTTGACTGAGACCGAGCTTGAATTGATGACCATTCTGTGGCGAATCAACGAGGGCTCCGTCGGAGATGTCATGGAACACCTGCCGAAAGAACGGAATTTGGCTTACACCTCAGTGTCCACAATTCTGCGCATACTTGAGCAAAAAGGGATTCTGGCACCACGCAAAGAAGGTCGCGGGCATATTTACAAACCCCTCCTGCGGAAAGCCGACTACGAAGCCAAGGCCGTGAACCACGTCGTCGACCGGGTCTTTGACGGGACGCCTGTGGCTCTGGTGAAGCAACTTTTGGACTCTGGAAAACTCAACTCCCAAGACCTCCTGGATCTGAAGGCTTTGATCAACAGCGCTGCGAGAAAAAAATGAGTCTGGCCCCTCTCCTGACGGTTTATCTCAGTCTGAATCTCCTTGTCATCGTGGCTGTCACAGGTCTTTTTTGTGCCCGCAGTGTTATTTCACGTTTGAAATTGAGCTTTTCTGCGGCCAGTGAGTTGAAGTTGCACTATCAGATTTTACTCGTGATCGCGATCTTGTGCTTGGGCCAGCCGTGGCTGCCTCACCACGAGTTCTTCCAACCCCCGGCCAAAGTGTGGTCCGCGGAAAGTCTTAAAAAGTTTGGCACACAGTATTCCGTTGCAGACAGCGAAGGCTATCTCAGTCTGCCCACATCGGCAGGCTCGGTTGTTCTGCGCGCCGAAGTCGTGTCGCGGATCTGGGTGATCTTGGTGGGACTTCTCTTGATGACCGGAGTCGGGTTGCTGATCCGAGATTTGCGAACCCTAATTGCAATTCAAAAACGCTCCCTGCCCTTGAAAAAAATTGGTGCGGTGCGGATCTTGGTCAATCAGTCGATCGCGGTTCCCTTTTCGTTTTGGCTGCCGGGACAGGCCAACGTCGTCATTCCAGCAACTTTGATCGACAAGCCCAGAGACTTTTGTATCGCAGTGGCACACGAAATTCAGCATCACAGGCATGGCGATACAAAATGGATTTTTGCAATCTGGGGTCTGCGCTTGGTGTGCGTGATGAACCCCTTTGTTTATTTTTGGAACAAATGGATCATGGAGATCCAGGAATTCGCATGTGATGAATCTCTGATCGGCCATCAGAAAGTGGATTCGCATGAGTACGCTCGCTGCCTCGTCGAGGTGGCGCAATCATCCCTCGAACAAAAATTTGAACCTGTGTGCGCGACAGGGCTTGCATTTTTGGTCGGTGGCAACTTACTCAAGAGGAGAATTGAAAAAATGCTATCCCAATCAGAGTTTACGTCACAGCTCAAATCACACGCTCATCTCAGTTTTCGAACCTGTTCAATCGTGGGTGTTGTCCTGGCTTCGGTTTTAGGAGCCACCGTCTGGGCGGCCAAAGGTGTCGTTCAGGACCGTCGAGTGACGCTCGAGCAAGCGCAAGCCCTGGCGCACAAGGCGCAAAGTGATTCAGGTTTTCCGGTGACAATCAACGAGGCTGTCCTGCGGCAGCTGAACCGCTACCTGGGAACACCCGAAGGCCGCGATTTTATTCGCGGAGCCTTGGCCCGTCGGGAAACTTACAGCAGTACGATCAAGCCAGCCTTGCAAAAATACGGTGTGCCTGAAGAGTTGTTGGAAATTCCAATCGTCGAGTCAGGCTATCAGAATATGACAGAGGCTGAGAGCCACACGACAGGTCATGCGGCGGGCCTGTGGCAGTTTATTCCGTCCACGGCACGAGTTTTTGAGATGACAGTTTCCTCGCAGAAAGACGATCGCATCGACGTCGGTATGGAAACCGATGCAGCGATACGGTACCTCTTGTCAAACAAGCTCCGATTTAACGACTGGCTGCTGTCCATTTTGGCCTTCAATATGGGTGAAAAAGCAGTGCAGGATGCAATCGAAGCGGTGGGTTCGAGGGATGCTTGGACCCTGATTCGCAATGGCTACGAAGGGGACAAAGATTACTTGGCCAAAGTGATGGCTGCAGTTTTGATTGTCAAAAATCCGGATTTTTTGAATTGAGGCCTGGGGGCGAAGGGTCGAAAAAACCTGTTCGCCTCGTCCAGTCAACCCAAGCGAGTCCTCTTCTTGTGACTTTCTGGAAAAAAGGAATCTTGGAGACTTTCTTCGATGACCTGGAATTGATAGGGTTTGCCTAAGATTCCAGTGATTTTTCCGGTTTCGATCAGTTGGTGCAAATTTTCGTCCTCGAATTTCACATCGCCAGTGACCAAATAGCAATGCTTGGGTTTCGATTTGCTCAGGAGTTGTGCTTTTTCGATGAGTTCCAATCCGTTGAGATTTGGCATGCGCAAATCGGTTAAAAGAAGATCGTAAGACTCTTGTGTCAGTCTCTTCAATGCACTTGGGCTGTTCGTTTCACCCGTCACCTGAAAGCCAAGTTCAGTGAGATATTCAGCGAATGTCTCGACCAGTTCACTTTCGTCATCGACAAGAAGGCAGGTCAGCCCATCGAAGCGGGGTTTTTGAGTCAGAGAAGGCTCCTGGTGGGCAGGCTGTGGCATGGCAACAGCATCCGATTTCAGGCGGGAAAATGAGATGCGGAACTCCACACCGGAC
>Ga0209067_10000139_pt1 | contig 50315 bp, 33 predicted proteins | sample ColStrG_CSR_2013_FD_187199 | JGI IMG/M metagenome (GOLD analysis project Ga0209067, IMG submission 187199) | Freshwater sediment microbial communities in response to fracking from Pennsylvania, USA - Cold Stream Run_MetaG_CSR_2013 (SPAdes)... | ecosystem: Environmental > Aquatic > Freshwater >... | reverse complement strand
AGGAACAAGGGCAGGCTGAGAAGAAACATTTTATTTCTCGTTGGAAAAGTTATCATGGGATTACGGTCGGCGCACTTTCCTTGTCGGGACATTCCTTGCGACGTCAGCGATTTGAAAACTCGCTGGAAAAGTATCCCGCTCTTCATGCCGATCTTGAAAATGATGCACTTGAAATACATACGAAAGAATTCATCAAGGTCATTGAAAAAACGGGAGCAAAGCATATTGCCGCCTTCGTGGCTGAGCCGATCGTAGGTGCTGCAGGCACAGCGTTAACTCCGCACCAAGATTATTATAAAGCGATGAGAGAAATCTGTGATGCCTATGGAATTCTGTTCATTGCAGACGAAGTGATGACCGGCTTGGGCCGTACCGGAAAATGGTTTGCGTTGGAATATTGGAATACCCTTGCCGATATTGTGACGGTTGGAAAAAGTTTAGGGGCAGGCTATGCTTCCATTGCTGCGACCATGATGACCGAGAGGGTTCTTGCACCAATAAAAAATGGAAGCGGACTTATCATGAGCGGCCACACCTACAGCGGCCATCCGCTTTCTTGCGCTGCTGCATTGAAGGTCCTACAGGTGGTGGAGGAAGATAATCTTCTCTCGAATGTGAATGATAAAGGTACATTTATAAAAAACAGATTAATTGATTTGAAAAATGAATATCCATTGATGCACGTGGTGAGAGGCAAAGGATTGATGATCGGTGTAGAGGTTGACCCTTCTAAGAAAGGATTGCAGGCGAAATTAATTGATCAGTGTTTCAAGAATGGATTGTTGGTTTACCCTTCGGTGGGTGGCCCGTACGGAAAAGATGAAAATGGAATTTTGATATCGCCCCCTTTTGTCATTAATCAACAGGAGACCGATGAACTGCTCAATAAGTTTGAACAATCCTTAAAAGAAGTGCAGCCATGAGTCTGTTCAACAAAGTCACCGACTATGAAACAATCAAATCCTCTTTTTACGATGGCATGACGCTGCTCTTTGGTGGATTCGGAGGTGTGGGCACGCCTCCCGGTTTAGTCGATTGTCTCATTGAATCAGGAGCAAAAAATATCAACCTCATCGGCAATGATGCAGGCTTTCCTTGGATCGGAATAGGCAAGTTTATTTGCCTGGAACGTGCCCAATCCCTTGTGGCTTCGCACATCGGCTCCAACCCTGTGGCGGGTGATTTGATGAATCAGGGAAAATTGAAAGTGGAATTTTCTCCACAAGGAATTTTAGTGGAACGCATTCGTGCTGGTGGCGTCGGGCTCGATGGATTTCTTACCCAGATAGGAATGGGAACAAACCTGGCTTACGACAAACCAAAGATAAGAGTGGGCGATAAGGAATATTTGTATGAAGCCCCTATTACCGGAGACGTGGCGATCGTGTATGCCAAGAAAGCCGATACCTTTGGTAATCTTATTTTTGACAAGACGGCCCGCAATACGAACCCTTATGTAGCGATGGCAAGCAAAGTAACGGTGGTTGAGGCCGATGAAATCGTGTCAATGGGCGAGTTGAATCCGGAAGAAATTATTGTCCCTGGAATTTATGTCAAGCATATTGTGCAATCAAAAGGATATAACTGGAAATGGAAATGGGAGATGCCCGACAAACAATAGCACAGCGAGCTGCACAAGAAGTAAAAGATGGCATGGTGGTGAATCTTGGAATCGGCATACCCTCGTTGGTACCCGATTATCTTGATCCTTCCATTCAGGTTTTTTTTCAAGCAGAAAATGGAATCCTTGGCATGGGCCCGACGCCGGTGGTGAACGCCGACGGCAACTTGAGCAACGCCGCTGGACTTCCGGTCACCCTAGTTCCCGGAGCAAGTTATTTTGATAGCGCCCTGGCCTTCGGCATGATTCGAACAGGATGCGTTGATGTTTCAATTTTAGGAGCGTTGCAAGTGAGTCAGCACGGTGATTTGGCCAATTGGATTGTGCCGGGAAAAAGGGTTCCGGGTGTGGGTGGCGCCATGGAGTTGGCTTACGGGGCAAAGAATTTGATTGCCTTGATGACCCATTGCGAAAAAGATGGTCGGCCAAAAATAGTGAGGAAATGCACCCTTCCCATCACCACGTATCATTGCGTGAAGCATATCATTACCGAGATGGCCGTGTTTTTCATTCAGGAGGGTGCTCTGGTGCTCGAAGAAATTATGCCAGGCTCTTCGCTGGCGGATATTAAGAATCATACCCAGGCTGATTTTACCGTTTCGGTTAACCTGAAATCCAACGTATGAACGCGAAACAAAAACAAGTTGAGAATTACATCAAGGATCATTCAAAAGAGGCTGTTTCTTTTTTGCAGCGGATGATCCAGCAGCCCAGTGTTCAGGGAAATGAAAAAGGCGTACAGGCGATCGTCATTGAAAAGCTAACCCAACTTCGATTGGAAGTGGAGGTGTGGGATCCGGATTTCGATGAGCTCTCGAAACATCCTTATTTTGTCGCCTCCCGAAATAGTTATGCCGGGAGCCCTAACGTGGTGGGCGTGTTAAAAGGAACCGGAGGAGGTAAGTCGATTATATTAAATGGACATATTGACGTGGTGCCTGAAGGGGATGTCACCAAATGGAATCAACCGCCTTTCTCCGGACATATTGAGAATAATAAGATGTTTGGAAGAGGAACCACTGATATGAAAGGAGGGAATGTTTCTCTTTTGCTCGCCTTGGAAGCCATTATCAAATCCGGTATAAAATTGAAGGGCGATGTGATCTTTCAATCGGTGATTGAAGAGGAGGCGGGCGGAGTTGGAACATTGGCCGCGTTGCTGCGTGGCTACAAAGCCGATGCGGCTATCATTCCCGAACCGACCAACATGAAACTCTTCATCAAGCAACAGGGTTCCATGTGGTTTAGAGTCATCGTGGAAGGTAGGTCTGCTCATGGCGGTACGCGTTACGAGGGCATATCCGCTATTGACAAGGCGTGGAAAGTTTACGATGCGATTATGAAACTGGAAGCCAAACGTAATACCGCGATCAACGATCCCTTGTATCAACACATCCCTATTCCCTTGCCGATTAATATAGGAAAAATTCAGGGAGGGTCATGGCCCTCTTCTGTTCCTGATGTGGTGACGCTTGAAGGCCGCATTGGTGTGGGCCCTCAGGAAGAGATGAGTGAAGTGAAAAAACAGTTAGCTGCATGCCTTAAAGAAGTGAGTGGGCTGGATGAGTGGCTGCGTGACCATCCGGCTCGACTTGAATTTTTTGGCGCCCAGTGGGTGCCTAATTTTGTAGACCGCGACCATCCCTTTGTAAATACATTGATCGCGAATTTTGAATCGATTTATAATAGAAAAATTAGTATCGAAGCATCACCGTGGGGAACCGATGGCGGATTGTTGGGTAAGGTGGGTGGAATACCTACCTTGATCATCGGTCCAGGCGAAACCAAAATGGCCCATTATCCAAATGAGTTTATTGATTTAGCGGAAGTCACGCTTTGTGCTCAACTTTTCGCCAATACAATGTTATCGTGGTGCGAACCGGCCTAGCTACTATCCCGTGATCAAATCGGTAATTACAAACAACGCCACCGTCGCCGTTTATACGGATACCTTAAATAAACGTATCCGCATAGATGATTATACCGGAGACTTGACGGAAATCAGGGATATCATCCAGCAACAAAAATTTGATTGGGTTGAAAAACTAATCGTAAAATCACGTGCACAGGATGTGCCTTTTTTTATGGCGATGGGATTTTCCTGCGAAGCTTTCATTAAAGGATATTTCGCTGGCACGGATATGTACTTTTTGACCATGTATTTTTCTTCCGCTCGTCAACGGACCGAAAAATGGATGGAGGAAGAATCAATTCTTCAGAAACTGCTTTCTAATAAAAGTGACATTGAAGCCCCCTGCGTTGACGAGATCAAAGTGGCAACGCCGGCGCAAGCCGGCGAGTTGGCGCGTTTATACAATGCCGTATTTAAGGTTTATCCCACACCCCTTGGCGATGAAGCTTACATCATTAAGACCATGGAAGAAGGTACGCTCTATGCCTACCTGGAAAGTGATCATCATATCGTGAGTGCCTCTTCTGCTGAAATAAATTGGAAATTTAAGAACGCGGAGCTCACCGATTGTGCTACTTTACCGCAAACGGAAGGAAAAGGACTTATGAAAAGGTTACTTTATTTTATTGAACAAAGACTAAAATCGGATGGCATTGGCTGTTGTTATTCGATTGCCAGGGCGGAATCATTTTCAATGAATAGAGCATTTTTTCAATTGGGTTATTCCTATGGAGGGCGCTTAATAAAAAATTGCCTTATTTATTCGGGACTGGAGGATATGAATGTTTGGTATAAGAAATCGCATGGAGAAGATTTTTAAGTTTATTTTATGGTTCGGTTTGGTGCTGGGTAATTGTTTCCATGTTGTGGCGCAACGGGTTCCGGTGCTCAATCAAATCGATCTCCCTCACAATTATTATTTCCGGGAACTTTTCCTTCCTCAGTTAACAAGCGGCCCCTCTTCGGTGGCCTGGATGCCCGATGGAAAGACGTTGATTTATTCCTTGGCGGGAAGTTTATGGAAACAAACGACCGAAAGTGATGCAGCCGAACAATTGACCGATGGAGACGGCTATGATTATCAACCGGATGTTTCCCCCGATGGAAAAAAAATTATTTTTATTCGGTACAATGGCGTGGCGGCGGAATTGATGCTTCTGGAGATAGAAAACCATCAAACAAAATCGCTGACCGACAATAAAGCCGTCAACCTTGAACCGCGGTGGTCACCCGATGGGAGAGAAATAGTTTTTGTATCCACCCTGACTTCAGGTCATTTCTTATTGTACAAAGCAAAGATAGAAAATGGTCAACTACACGAAATACAGTGCTTAACGCCGGATCGTAAAAGTTTGGTCAAACGATATTATTACAGCGAATTTGATCATGCCATCAATCCGGTCTGGTCACGCGATGGAAAAGAAGTAGTTTTTGTATCGAACAAGGAAATTGGCAATGGCACGGGCGATATCGTCCGCCTCGACCTGCAGACCCGTGAAGTCAAAACAATTCATCACGAAGAAACCAATTGGAAGGCCCGGCCTGATATTTCCCCTGACGGCACGCGGTTGGTGTACAGCAGTTACCTTGGCCGTAACTGGCATCAACTTTGGATGTTGCCCGTGAGCGGAGGAAATCCGATTCCATTAACTTATGGGGAATATGATAACACGTCGCCGCGTTGGTCCCCCGATGGGGAGACGATTGCTTTTATTTCAAATCGTGAAGGAAATGTTTCGCTTTGGACGGTGAATGTTTTTGATGGCGAGCAGAAGCAAATAAAAATTCACGTACTAAATTATGTCAAGCAACGCGTCGGTTTGCAACTGATTATTCGCGATGAGCGGGGAGGGGAAACCCCTGCCCGTGTTAGTATTATCGACAGCCGGGAAAAATTTTATGCTCCTGAGCAGGCCTGGATACAGGCTGATGATTCGAGATACCCATCAAGTCAAAAGTTTGAGTCGCATTACTTTTTCAGCGATGGGAATGAGATGATACCTGTTCCAAAAGACAAAATGGTTATTTATGTATCGCATGGTCCGCAGTATGAAATTCAGAAATTGGAAGTTGATGCAACTCATGGTGTTAATAATCCAGTGATCGTCCATTTAAAAAGACTTGACCTGCCTGCCGACGTTGGAAAATGGTGGAGTGGCGATGTGCATGTGCACATGAACTACACGGGTCACTACAAAAACAGACCCACTCAGCTCATTCAACAAGCCAAGGCAGAAGATTTGAATTTTGTTTATAACCTTATTGTCAACAAGGAGCAACGTATTCCGGATATCAGCTATTTTTCAACCACGGCCGATGAAGGCTCTGATGGAGAAACCATGTTATTGCATGGACAAGAATTTCACACCAGTTATTGGGGGCACCTTGGTTTACTAAGCCTAAAAGATCATCTTATTCTACCTGATTATTCGGGATACCCTGCGACAGCTGTTGAAAGTTTATTTCCGCATAATTCTTTTGTGGCTGATCGCGCGCATACCCAAAAAGGGCTGGTCGGTTATGTGCATCCCTTTGGACCAGGCGAAGTCGCCCCAGCGCTGTCCACCGAATTAACCAGTGAATTGCCCATCGATGCAGCCCTAGGAAAAATAGATTATTACGAACTCCTCGGCTTCTCCGATCATAAATCATCGGAATTTGTTTGGTATAAGCTCTTGAACTGCGGATTTCGTATTTCAGCGGCCGCCGGGACTGATGCCATGGCAAATTATGCCAGCCTTCGGGGCCCCCTTGGGTTGAACCGAGTTTATGTAACGGCCGAGGAGTCCCTGAATGCCACCGTTTTTGAAACGAAACTGAAGACGGGAAAAAGTTTTGTTACCAATGGACCTATTGTCGGGTTGAATGTAGAGAAGGCAAGTCCGGGAGATAGTATCCCCATCAATTCAAAAGGCCAACGACTTTCTTATTCCGGCTTTTTGAGAAGTAATGTTCCCGTGGACCACGTAGAATTGATTTGGAATGGAGACGTGGTCGCTACGCCGTCATTGAATGGGCCAACCAAACGGCTTGACTTCAAGGGAACTATTAATGTGAAAGGTAAGGGGTGGATTCTCCTGCGTGCGTGGAGCGACCAAGCCCATCCTGATCTTCCCGACTGGTATCCCTATGCGAGTACAAATCCAATTTATTTAACGAGTTCTGTGAGTAACAATAAACAAAAAATAGATGCAGCGTATTTTTTGAAATGGGTCACGCAAATTGAATATAAAGCAGGCGAATTACCCTATCGAAGCGAAAGAGAGAAAAAATTGGTATTGAAAGACATTCTGATAGCAAAATCATTTTATCAGGATCTGATCAAGTAGACAGAGATGAAAAGAAATAAGTTTATTCTCCTGGGTCTATTTTGTTTGGTCAACCTACTTGTATTGGGCCAGCATCCATTAAATATTTTGCGAGAAGAAATAATGATTCCAATGCGTGATGGCGTTAGGTTGGGTGCCATTGTTTACCGGCCTGAGCAGGGCGGAAAATTTCCGGCTCTCCTTTATCGCACTCCTTATGGCATTGATAATTATGATGAATATGCTGAGTTTCCGCTGAACGCAGCCAAGCAAGGGTATGCGGTCTTCTTGGCGGATGTGCGCGGCCGACTCCGGAGTGAAGGTGAGTTTGAAGCCTATCGCAATGAGAAGAAGGATGGATATGATCTCATCGAATGGGTAGCGCAACAATCTTACTGCACAGGAAAAGTGGGAACCTATGGTGGGTCCTATCCGGGCATTGTACAATGGCAAGCGATGGCGGAGGCGCCTCCGCATCTGGTTGCTGCTGCCCCGGAGATGACACCCATCGACAGTCATCATTTTATTTATTATGGAGGGGCCTTTTCACATCCGTGGATTGACTGGTTCGTCCCTTACATTCTCTCTGACAAACGGAAAAGAGCGAATGACCATTCGGGCACATGGGATAACGTGCAGGCCATCGCGGAATGGGACAAGAGCGATAAAAAGCAATGGTACAATTACCGGCCGCTAATTGATTTACCCCTTTTAAAGGAATATGCGCCTGAATATTACCAATGGTTGAAACATCCGGATCTTTCGTCCTGGTGGGATTTTGTCAACATGGAAAATGACTTTTCCAAATTCAGGAACCCTGTATTTCTTGAAAGTGGGTGGTATGATGCCGCTTACGGCCCGCAGGGCGCTACGGATGCTTTTAACAAGATGCGAAAGGCATCTGCCACCTCCCTGTCAAAAGAAGAGACCCTTCTCATATTGGGCCCCTGGAATCATACTTCACTAAATACAAGAAAGACCACGTTTGGTGAAATAAAGTTTGGCGCTAATGCAGGCCTGGACTATGATGCCGCATTGCTTCAGTGGTTTGATAATCAGCTAAAGGATCAAGCCACCCATGCCGGACAGGGGGGCGGAAAAGATCCGCTGCCACCGGTGAGTATCTTCACCATGGGGGAGAATAAATGGCACGCTGAAAATGAGTGGCCGCTCTCACGCGCCGTGCCCACATCGTTCTACCTTCAAAGTACAGGCCCTGAAAAAAATACAGGAGTGTTGACAACGACAAATTATCCGAAGGAAAAAAGCATGAGTTATGTTTTTGATCCAGCAAATCCTTTTTGGGATCGGTCGTATGAAAAATCATATCCCTATGATCAACGGGAAAATGAGGCCAGAAGGGACGTGCTGGTATACACCTCCGCTCCGTTAGAAAATGATTTGGAAGTGACGGGCGAAATCGTGGCCGATTTGTTTGTGAGTTCAAGTGCCAAGGACACTGATTTTTCTTTTACATTATGTGATCTTTATCCTGACGGCAAGTCGATCAACTTGCATGGATTAGATGCCGGTTACTTGCGCATGCGATATCGCCATGGATTTGAAAAACAAGAATTGATGAAGCCGGGAGAAATTTATAATATCAGAATTGGTCAGGTGTTTACGTCCAACCTATTTATGAAAGGGCATCGATTGCAAGTATATATCACCAGCAGCAAGGCGCCCCACTATGACCCCAACCCGAATACCGGAACAGAAATTGCGACAGAGAAAAACCTGATGCCGGCCACAAACACAATACATCATACTAAAAAGGAAGCATCGCGGATCATTCTTCCTGTTATTTCGAGAAATTGAAATATTGGTTTGAAGCGATTGAACCAAAATAAATAAACCATGCAATTAAATTTATTCTCGAAGCTTATTTTTCGATACCATCGTATTCTTTGGTGCATTCTGTCGAGTGGATCTTTGTCAGCTCAACAAACGCCATACACCGACGGTAAAGACGGCTGGAATGCGGATCTCCTTGGAAATCATCGGGCCGTGCTGACCTTCATCGGCAAGGAGCATGTAGCAAAAGCCACTATTGTTTGGCGCAGAAGAGATCAACATCCAGAGCAAAAGAAAATCCTCGTCGTGGATGCCACCTCGGGTAAGACTATTCTCAATGTGAAGACGGTCGATATCAACAGGGAGAGGGGAACGATTTATTTTGAGCCGACTTCAGGTCAAGGTATCTACTATGTTTATTACATGCCCTACCTGGATGAAGGTCCTAACGTGTATTACCCGAAGGGCCTCTATGCCAAACCCGAAAATACAGCCGGAGAAAAATGGTTGGCAACCATTGATACCACTTCGAAAATGCTGGTGAATACGTCGGTAAACGAAATTCAAAGCATTAATGCATTTAATAGTTTTTATCCCATGGAAGTAATTGCAACGGAAGCGGAAACAAAATCATTGATTGAAAAAAACAAGCGTAAATCATTTTTAGTATTCCCGGAGAATCGGGAGAACGCTATCCGAATGCGAGATGACCTCCCGCAGCGATGGATCATCAACGGCAACCAGCATAATTTTTCAGGCACGGCTAAAGGCGGAGAATATTTTACTTTTCAAATCGGCATTTACGCCTTGGAAAATCTAAATGACGTGAAACTTGCTTTTTCCGATTTTAAGAACGACAAGGGTGAGGCGATCAACTCCAGTTACCTCAGTTGTTTAAACCTGGAAGGAACAAGATATGACGCAACACCTTATCGGAGTCACCTGGATATTGCCAAAGGAAAAGTGCAGGCGTTGTGGTGTGCGTTTGATGTGCCCGAGCGGGCAAGGCCCGGCGTGTATCAGGGAACGGCCACCGTACAGGGGGATGGTAAAACCGAGAAAATTTCAATTCAAATACAGATCACGGAAGAGTTAACCAGAAATGGTGGAATTGATGAGCCTGAAAAAATGACTCGATTGAAATGGTTAAACTCGACGCTTGCTCAGGATAATGGGGTTATCGCTCCCTATACCTCCCTGGTTGTTGAGGGTAATGTCATCTCCTTATTGGGAAGAAAATTAGTGCTCGGCGAAAATGGATTTCCCCAGCAGATACAAACTTTTTTCACGCCGGAAATGACCTCCATAACAACAACTCCGACAGATATTTTAACGCAACCGATGAAATTTCGCTTTTACGATAAGCAGGGAAACGAGCTCATTCAATGGAAAGTAGAGCCCGTAAAATTTATAGACAAAAAACCGGGAACAGTCATTTGGGAAAGCAGCAGTGGGTCACCTCAGCTGGAAATGAAAGTGAATGCCTCATTGGAGTTTGATGGATTTCTAGCCTACACGGTAAAACTGACGGCGTTACAGGATGTCGAATTCAGTGATATCAATTTTAGTTTGCCCCTACAGGCTTCGGCTGCCGAATACATGATGGGGCTCGGATTAAAAGGAGGTTATCGCCCTGACACCCTTCGTTGGAAGTGGGATGTGGCCCACAAAAATCAGGATGGGGCCTGGATTGGCAAGGTCAATGCCGGCTTTCAGTTTTCACTTCGCGATGAGCGATATAGTCGTCCGTTGAATACCAACTTCTATTTGCAAAAGCCGTTGTTGCTTCCTTCCTCATGGGGTAACGAGAACAGAGGGGGAATTGATATTACCAAAGGAAGTGAAACCGTTTTGGTGAAGGCTTACAGCGGCACTCGCCGGATGAAAAAAGGAGAAATACTATACTACAATTTCAATCTACTCATTACTCCGTTTCACCCAATCAATACCGACTTTCAGTGGGGCAGTCGATTTTTTCATCGGTACGCAGGGGTTGACTCCATTGGTAAAACGGGGGCGACCACCATTAATATTCACCACGCCACACCGATTAACCCCTATATTAATTACCCCTTCATCGAATACAAGAAAATGAAAACCTATGTTGACCAGGCGCACAGCAGGGGACTAAAAGTAAAAATTTACAACACGATTCGGGAGTTGAGCAACAAGGCCTATGAGATTCATGCGCTGCGAAGTTTTGGCCATGAAATTTTTTCGGGCGGTAAAGGCAAAGGGTTTAGTTGGTTGCAGGAACACCTGGGGGATGATTATATCGCCGCCTGGTTTGTTCCAGAATTAAAAGATGCCGCTATTGTCAATAGTGGAATGAACCGCTGGCATAATTATTATGTGGAGGGCATGAACTGGCTGGTACAAAATGTAGGCATCGACGGAATTTACCTGGATGATGTGGCGTTCGACAGAATTACCATGAAGCGCATTAAAAGAGTGCTGACGCAGGATGGGCATCCTGGTATTTTAGATCTCCACAGTGCTAATCAGTACAATAAGAATGACGGTTTTAATAACAGTGCCAATTTATATATGGAGCATTTTCCCTACTTAAACAAGTTGTGGTTTGGGGAGTACTTCGATTATGAAAAGAGTGGACCCGACTTTTTTTTAACAGAGGTGAGCGGTATCCCGTTTGGTTTGATGGGTGAGATGTTGCAGGATGGAGGAAATGCCTGGCGCGGCATGATTTACGGCATGACTAATCGCATGCCCTGGAGCGAAAAGGCGGACCCAAGACCGCTTTGGAAACTGTGGGATGATTTTGGGATGAAAGAATCAGAGATGATTGGCTATTGGAGTGAAAGCTGTCCGGTGAGAACTAGTAACAGTCACGTGCTGGCTACGGTTTACAAGAAAAAGAAGGCCACATTAATTTCTATCGCCAGTTGGGCATCGGAGGATGTACAGGTCAAGCTCCGTATCGATTGGCAGAAATTAGGCATTGATCCTACGACCGCCTCCTTGGTCGCTCCTGAAATTAAAAACTTTCAAGAGGGAAGAATAGTTGCCATCAACGAAGAACTCCCCATCGCGAAGGGCAAAGGTTGGCTGTTAATTGTAAAGTAGACTGCCGCAAGAGCTTTGAAGTAACAAGATCACCCTCTATATTGAGTAGAGGATTGTTAAACTTCACCCGTTGCCGATTTCCAATGAAAACTAAATTTATTATCGTTATTTTTCTTTTTGCTACTCTCTCCACCATGGCGCAGCATAACAGCGCTACCATTAAAGAGTATAAGAAAGTTTTCGTCACCTATCCTTTCAGTGATCCGGATCCCATTCCAAAACCGGACGCTAAGATTTATCCGTATTATCGCTTTGATGGGTTCACCGACAAGGCAATTCAAAAAGAATGGACCGTCGTGGAGTTGGAAAACGATTTTATCAAAGTCATGATCTTGCCCCAGGTCGGTGGAAAGATTTGGTCAGCGACGGAAAAATCAACTGGCAAAGATTTTATTTATCATAACCACGTGGTCAAGTTCCGGGATATTGCCATGCGTGGACCCTGGACAAGCGGAGGCATAGAAGCCAATTATGGTATCATCGGCCATACACCAAATTGTGCAACACCAGTAGACTTTACCACAATCAAGAGAGAAGATGGAAGTGTCAGTTGTGTGATCGGTGTGTTGGATTTGCTTACGCGAACTTCCTGGAGTCTCGACATCAATTTACCGAAAGATAAAGCGTATGTCACCACCAACTCTTTTTGGTACAATTCCTCTTCCCTGGAGCAGCCTTATTACACCTGGATGAACACCGGAATCAAGGCAGCAGGAAATTTGAAATTCGTCTACCCCGGAAAAAATTTTCTTGGCCATGAAGGGGAGCATGGCGATTGGCCGATTAATAAGAAGAACGGAAAAGATGTTACGTTTTACAACAATAATGATTTCGGTGGGTATAAGTCATACCATGTGTTTGGCAAATACACTGATTTTTTTGGCGGGTATTGGCTTGACGATGACTTCGGCATGGGCCGTTTTTCGAGCCATGATGACAAGGCCGGAAAAAAGATTTGGATATGGGGACTGTCACAACAGGGTATGATCTGGGAAAAGCTATTGACCGACAAGGATGGTCAGTATGTAGAAGTGCAGAGCGGAAGGCTCTTTAATCAGTCAGCGGAAAACAGTATGTATACACCGTTTAAGCATCGGTCATTTGCTCCTCACCAATCCGATGCCTGGACGGAGTATTGGTTTCCAGTGAAACAAACGCGGGGTTTTGTGATGGCAAACAACTATGGCGCCGTCAATATAAAGAAGGATAAAAACGGGTTGAAAATATACTTTTCACCATTACAGAAAATAAATGAAAGAATTGAGGTATTCAATGAAGATAAGAGTATTTATTCAAAGCAGATCGCTTTAAATCCGATGGAGGTTTTCGTTGATTCGGTTCAGGTCGTGGTGGATGAAAATAAATTGAGATTTGAGCTGGGAGGCGATAAACTGGTTTGGAATTCTGCCCCGGAAGAGGGCGACCTGAACCGGCCCTTGGAAATGCCAAACGATTTTGATAATAATTCCGTTTATGGCCTTTATCTCCAGGGAAAGAACCTCATCAGTTTCAGAGATTATATAAAAGCAGAGGAGAAGTTGAATGACTGTTTAATAAAAGATCCTTATTACGTTCCCGCGTTGACGGACCTGGCTTCCTTGCAATTGCGGAGGTTTGAATTTGATGAAGCGCGTATGACGGCACGCAAAGCATTATCAATAAACACGTATGATGCTGCGGCGAATTACTATTATGCGTTGGCTAATTCCCACCTCGGAAATACCAACGACGCAAAGGATGGGTTAGACATTGCTTCCCAAAATTCGGAGTACCGGAGTGCGGCGTATATTGAACTGGCAAAACTTTACTTCCGGGAGAATAGTTTGAGGAAGGCCGCGGAGTATGCTCAGAAAAGTCTGGTGGCAAATCAAAGTTGCGTAGATGGCACACAGATGCTTATTGTTATCCATCGCTTGCAAAAGGAGTCCGATCAGGCAGCGGGATTAATCAACTCACTCAGTAAGATCGATCCGCTGAATCATTTTGTCTCATTCGAAAGATACCTTGAGGGAAGGTCGGCAGATTCTAAAAATAATTTTACGTCAGGTATTCAAAATGAAATGCCCCAGCAGACTTTTTTAGAGTTGGCCATTTGGTATCATCAACTTGGCCGGGATGAAGAGGCTATTGAAGTATTATCAATGGCGGCCAATACAGCTGAGGCTGCCTACTGGAGAGCTTTTTTAAAAAACGATCCTCTAGATTTGAAGGGAATACAAACCACCATTGAATTTCCCTTTCGGGATGAAACGCACGAGGTCTTAAAGGCTTTGATAAAATCCAATGCGCATTGGCTGTTGAAGTATCATTTGGCGCTGATTGAATGGAACCGCAACAATATTCTTCAGGCGAAGAATTATTTCCTTCAATGTGGAAATGAACCGGCAGAGGCATCCTTTTATGCTGCTAAGGCAGCGTTGATGAAAGACAATGCGCAGGATGCTGAAAGCAATCTCAGGCAGGCGATTAAACTCGATCCCACGGAGTGGCGTTATCCCAAATTACTGACGGAGCATTTTATCAGTCAGAAAAAAGTTGAGGACGCGTTAACTATCATCGGGCCGTTCTATAAAAATCATCCGGGCAATTACATCATAGGCATGTTGTATGCCAAAGTACTTTTGCTTAACAACCAATTTGAAGCCTGCGATGCGTTGTTGTCGAATTTGAAAATACTTCCTTTTGAAGGTGCTACTATCGGGAGGCAATTATTTCAGGAGGCTAAACTGATGCAGGCGGTAGGGGAAATGAAATTAAAACATTACAAAAAGGCGCTTCAGTTTATCGCGAGTGCAAGATCATGGCCTTCTAATTTGGGAGCAGGGAAACCCTACGATGAAGATATTGATGAACGGCTGGAAGACTGGTTAAGTTACAACTGTTATGCCACTATGGGAGATAAAATTCTGGCTAAGCAATCCCTTCAAAAAATCGTAAACTTTAGTCCTAAAATAGAAAATACAGTGTCTAATTTTTTGCCAGCCAATCACCTTGTGTCTGCCTGGGCCATTGAAAAATCAGCTTCCCGAAAGTCGGCCGAGGATTGGATTCAAAGCCAGGCAGGCCTATATCCATCGAATAAACTTGTCCAATGGAGTTTAGCCATGTACAGGAATGGAACTTCGAATCTATCAACCGATGACAAAGATGGAACAGTTCGCGTATTGGAGCAACTCGTTAAGTAGCATGAAAATTTTCTGCACGTCGTTGAAATCGTTCCTTTGCTTTCTTTTTTTGCAATGCGGTTGTCTTTTCTCCACGGCCCAGGTAAACTTTTCTACTTCCACCTTCAAGTTGGAATTGGACAACATGGGTCAGGTTACTTCACTTAAAGATTTGATTGGGGGTCATGAATATTTGTATCCGGACACTTCCTCGGTATTGCTCCGTTTAAAAACAAATGGACATTGGGAACTTCCATCGGCTATGCATTTTGACCGCTCAAGACAAATCCTTGCTTTTATTTTTCCGTCGCAAATAAAAATTGAGGTGACGGCAAAGACTCGAGAAGGTTACGTCACATTTGAAATTACCAAAGCAGCACCGATGGCTAAGATCGATCGGATACTGTGGGGCTCTTTTGCCACAACCATAAGTAAAACGATTGGTGAAATAGTTGGTGTGGTGCGCAATGACGATTTTGCCATCGGGATTCAGGCACTCAATATCAAAACCTCCGGAGGATTTCCCTTCAATGACGAAGGGTATGATGTCTCTCGGGGTTCAGCCGCCTTAAAAAAAAAGTGGGGCAGCGTATTGCAAGCGTATAGCATTAACCGGGCGGTACCTCGCCAAATTTCCGTCTGGAATGGCAGTTTTCAAAACATGCCAGTCGTTGCGCTTACTCGTGAAACGGTTTTGGGATCAAAAATCGCTTTGTTCGGTGTTCCTGAAAAAAGTGCACTAGATGCAATTGGTAAAATTGAATTGGCCGAAGGCTTGCCCCATCCCATGTTTAATGGCGATTGGATAAAACAGTCACCCGAGTCAGGAAGATCCTATATCATCTCTAATTTTAATGAAGACGAAGTTGATGAAATGGTCGGGCATACACGCCGTGCCGGTTTGATGTCGCTCTACCATGAAGGGCCTTTTAACACTTGGGGGACCTATGAATTTAATCCCCGTTACTTTCCCCGGGGAAAGGAAGGAGTGAAAGAGGCGGTAAAAAAGGTGCACGCGGCAGGACTCCACTTTGGTGTTCATACGCTCACGAACTTCATTAACACCAATGATCCTTATGTTTCGCCCATCCCGGATGGGCGGCTGGTGAAAACAGGAAGCAGTACCCTGTTAAAGTCCATTGATGCTGCTAGCCGCCAGATCGTGGTCGCCTCTCCTACCTATTTTAGTGACGTGCAGAATAATACGCTGCGGACCATCCAAATCGGCAATGAATTGATACGGTATGGAGCTGTTTCAACGGCTGCTCCTTACACCCTGTCCGATTGTCAGCGCGGCGCCTTCAAAACGCTTGCGACGGCTCATGATCAGGGCAGTGAGGTTTCGAAGCTACTGGACCATCCTTATGAAGTATTTTTCCCCTCCATTGACATGCAAAATGAAATCGCAAAAAACCTGGCTTTGATTTTTAATGAAACCGGTATTGACCACCTGGATTTTGACGGGCACGAAGGAGGTTTAGCTTCGGGGCAGGGCGACTATGGAATTGAAGCCTTTTCAAAAACATTTTTTGATTGGACCGATCATTTTGTCGTGAACGGCACGAGCAATTCAAAACATTTTTATTGGCACATCAATACGTATTGCAACTGGGGTGAGCCATGGTATGGTGGCTTTCGCGAAAGCATGCAAGCGTATCGAATCGCCAATCAGGCTTTATTTGCCCGAAACTATATGCCCAATATGATGGGTTGGTACCTGATGACATCGACCACTTCACTGGCGGAGATGGAATGGATGCTCGCTCGGGCAGCGGGTTATCATGCCGGATTTGCCATGGTGCTTCGGGTGAACGATGCCCGAAAAAATCCAAACAGGGATGAGCTGCTAGATGCCATTCGGGAATGGGAAACAGCCAGGCGAACGGGCGCATTTTCGCTGGAGCAGCGGGAGTTGCTTAAGGATCCTAAAAATGAATTTCATCTCGAGCGAGTGAACGAGCGCGAATGGCTTCTTTTCCCTTTTCATGTATCTCAATCCCACACACATGAACGAAGGGAATTGCAACCCGGTGAGCCCACCTACACGACTTGGAATTTTATCAATTCCGATGAGGCTCAACCACTTCAATTTACAATGGAGATTAAAGGCAAGGAAGGTGGGATTGTTGATCCGGTGATAACCTTGGATCAATTTGCGGAAATACAACTACCCGTTTCACTTGGACCGGACGAGCGACTTGTGCTGGACGGGACTACCGCACGGATTTATGATCCAAAGGGAAAGCAGCGTTCCTCCCTTATGCTCGACAATGTCCCCGTTCTTAGTAAAGGCAATCATTCCATAAAATTTAAGACTGCTTACAGTACTGAGGAGAGTTCAATTTTAGTGGAAATATTTTTTAAGACAAGGGGGAGCGGAGAAATCGTGAAGAAAAATTGAACCTCAATTCGTCAGAAAATTATTTCTCGATAATAACAATTAATTTAGCTGTGTTAGGTAGCCGTAACGCTATGCCTGCAACACTTTTGGTTTATCAACTAGTCAATTTTCCATTATGAATAAATTTCACGAAACGGAGATTCAAAATTTTATTTCAAAATTTTATGGACTTCCGTGTCGTGTAACACCGTTGCCGGGAGAATTGGATTTTAATTTTTTAATTCAAAGCGGTGAGGGGAAATTCATTCTGAAAATTGCTAATGCAAACGAAAAGAAGGAAAACCTGGAGCTTCAGAATGAAGTAATCAACCATCTTTCGAAAAAAAATATTGGCCTTTCTGTTTCCCAATTGATTACGTCAAGGACGAATGAAGAGATTCTGCCTATTGAAAATGCGGCAGTGGGGAAACGCATGGCACGCCTGCTCTCCTGGGTGGAAGGCCGCACGTTGGCGACGGTAAATCCACAGAACGCCGTACTCCTTTATCAACTGGGTAAAATGTGTGGCAAACTTTGTCAATCCCTCGCTGACTTTGATCATCCCGTTGCACATCGGTTTATGAAATGGGATCCTTCGCAGGCAGCGTGGATCAAACCGCATCTCGAGAAATTTGAAGGGGAACAAAAAGACTTGGTAGACTATTTCTATAAATTGTTTGAGCAAACAGCAATCCCGGCCTTTGCCAATCTTCGGAGGAGCGTTAATTATAATGATGCCAATGATTACAACGTGTTGGTTTCCGATGATTTGCAAAACCCAACGGTGCCAGGTGTTATTGATTTTGGTGATGTGGTTTACACGCATACAATAAATGAGTTGGCCATTGCCATTGCTTATTCCATGATGAATAAGCCTGATCCGCTGGAAGCAGCATTTCCAATTGTAAAAGGTTTTCATAGTGTATTCAAGGTTACAGAAGATGAACTGGCTGTTTTATTTTCTTTGATTACCACACGATTGATAATTAGCATAACCTGCTCGGAATTGAATAGGCGGGAGCATCCCGAAAACAACTATTTGCAAATCAGCGACAAGCCGGCTTGGGAGTTATTGAAAAAATTGATGATTATTTCTCCCTCCCTGGCTACGTATTCTTTTAGAATGGCATGTGGATTAGAACCTTGCCATCAGCATAGAAGATTTTCTCAGTGGGCTTCGTCAAATTATGAAAAGATTTTTTTTCCGGTCACACAAACTGACAACACCATGTGGCTCGATCTGAGTGTGGGGAGTTTGGATTTGGGCAACGCCCAAAATTTATTGGAGGCTGATTTTCTTGACCGACAAATAGCCGCACTGACGCGGGAGGCCGGCGCATCATTGGCCATCGGTCGCTATAATGAAATACGGGGATTTTACACCACCGATGCATTTGCCTTGCAAGGAAATGATGGGCCGCAGTGGCGTACGGTTCATATTGGACTGGATTTTTTTGCTGGCCCGAGAACCGAAGTTTTTGCCGCATTGGAGGGAACGGTACACAGTTTTGCTTACAATAAAGGAGAGCGTGACTATGGCCCGACCATTATTCTTGAACACAAGGTTTCCGATGAATTAACTTTCTACACCCTGTATGGACACCTTGATGCAGGCTCGATCACAAAAATTAAGACGCAACAAAAGGTAAAGAAAGGCGAAGTGATTGGGCATATCGGTTCCCGGAATGAAAATGGCAATTGGCCGCCTCATCTTCATTTTCAGGTGATCCTGGATATGCTTGGAAAGGAAGGCGATTTTCCGGGCGTCGCCAATGCCCAGCAAATTGATTTATGGAAAAGCGTTTCGCCCGATCCCTGGTTGTTGTTAACTGGAAAACTTTCGGCTGAGACAACGCATTTCACCAAAAAGGAAATTGTAGACTTTCGAAAACAACACCTCGGGAAAAACCTCAGCATTTCTTATAAGGATCCGATCAAGATGGTCAGGGGCCATGGCGTCTATTTGCTTGATGAGACAGGACGGAGGTATTTGGATACGGTCAACAATGTGGCCCATGTAGGGCACGAACATCCACGCGTAGTTCGTGCCGGTCAACGTCAGATGGCTGTGCTGAATACCAACACACGGTACCTTCATGAGAACCTCATAAAGTTTGTAGAAGCGTTGCTGCAAACCATGCCTTCTGAGCTTAGTGTAGCATTCCTTGTCAACTCAGGAAGTGAAGCCAACGAGCTGGGTATGCGCTTGGCCAAAAATTATACCGGCCAGAAGGACATGATTGTTTCTGAGGTTGGCTATCACGGCAACACGAACGGATGCATAGAAATTTCTTCCTACAAATTTGATGGGAAAGGAGGGAGGGGAGCTGCCCCTCACATTCATGTCGTACCCATCCCTGATGTTTATCGCGGATTATATCGCGCAGAAGATCCTGAGGCCGGAAGTAGATACGCCAAACACGTAAAGCAGGCGATTGAAAGCATGCAATCAACAAATAAAAAGCCCGCTGCTTTTATTTTTGAATCCGTGATCAGTTGTGGAGGACAAGTTGAGCTCCCAAAAAACTTCTTAAAAGAATCCTATGCCTACGTGCGTAGTGCGGGTGGAGTTTGTCTTGCCGATGAGGTGCAGACAGGATGCGGGCGAAGCGGAGAGTTTTTTTGGGCTTTTCAAGAGCATGACGTCGTGCCCGACATTGTTACCATAGGCAAACCCATTGGCAACGGGCATCCGCTGGGTGTGGTGGTGACCACGCAGGCTATTGCAGAGGCATTTAAGAATGGCATGGAGTACTTCAATACCTTTGGAGGTAACCCGGTATCGTGCGCCATTGGATTGGAAGTATTAAAGGTGATCAAGGAGGAGGGACTGCAGCAAAACGCAAAAGTTGTTGGCAACTATTTAAAAACCGGATTGCGTGAATTGATGGCGCAATTCAAAATCATCGGCGACGTACGGGGCCCCGGCCTCTTCATTGGTTTTGAATTGGTGAGTGATCGTGAAACCAAAGTACCGGCTACTGACCAGGCATCCTACTTTGCCAATCGCATGCGCGATAAAGGAATTTTGATGAGCACCGATGGGCCCTATAACAATGTATTGAAGATTAAGCCGCCTGTTGTTTTCTCAAAAAGCAATTCAGATTTTCTCCTTGATTCGATAGCTCAAGTGCTGCGTGAAGATTTTATGGTGCTGTGATTAAAATTAATTCAGCGTGAGTTCTCCATTGGCCACCGCTTATTTTTTATCGCGGGATTAATCAGTATTTATTCATCCGATCAAGAAACAGATAGCGAGCATCATCGGCTTTTACTGCTTTCGATTCGACGTCGATGACCATTACAGGTGGAGTTGGCTCGTTAGCTTGAGCGGCTGGCCAATCCGGCAACTTGTCTCCATTAGGGTTTCCCTTTATTATGAAATTGGCAAAGTAATTCAGCATGGTATCTGAAACCTTATAATCATCTTGGGTCCATGGATAATCTTTTATCAAGGCCAGGTTTCCAAGGCAATATTCAATTTCGCTTGCATGCGGGGCGCCAATTGGCTCTGGCATTTTGAGGCCTCCTTGCTGAGTGCTTCCAGTCAAGCCAGGGGTCAGCGCTTTATCAGCGAGAGGTGGCCTGACTTTACTAAACAAATACCGGTATACAGGCATGGCGCAGTTCTTGCGATGAAGGTCAAACCATTTCCAGGTGCTGTACACGATGAAGCGATCGGCCGCAAGATTAGTTGCTGCCCACTCAATTTCCTTGGCATTGCCGTGGGGATAAACGTTTAAGGCTTCTTCAAAATCTTTAGGATAAGCTTCCTTTACCTTTTTCACGAAGTTCTCTTCTGAATAGGGCAACCCCTGCATAAAGGCCATGCCAGGAATTTCTGCCGAGTTCCAACCCACCAAAAGAGGAATTTGTGATTGTTCTTTTGCTTTGAAAATTTCCAACATGCTTTTTGGATAGAAGTACCCATCGATCACCGATGGAAAGCCAAACCGTTTTGATTCAAGGTACGCTTCATAAAGATCACGTGTGCTTGCACCTCTCATTTGGGCCAGGGAATTATAGCCTGCCTTCTTGGCAAAGTCCACCCCGATTTTTTCGCCTTCTATTAATGGCACGGCTGCTAATGCGCTGATACCCGAACCACTTTCGCCAATGGCTCCGGCAATCAGGTTCTTAGAAAGCGGTGATACCATTTGGGCACTTACGGAAACAGATCCGGCGGATTCCCCGGCAATGGTAATTTTTCTTGGATCACCTCCAAAGGCGGAAATATTTTTATGAACCCACTGAAGGGCAAATGCCTGGTCAAGAAGTCCATAATTCCCAGATGCTTTGTAAGGTGCTTCGATGCTCAACTCGGGGTGGGCTAAAAAGCCAAACAAGCCCAACCTATAATTGACCGTTACAACCACGATCCCTTTCTTTGCCATCGCTTCGCCATCATAACGTGGCTCTGATCCATCGCCGGCAACAAATCCTCCCCCGTAAAAATAAACGAGCACGGGCAAGCCTGTTGTACTTTTCTTGGCAGGTGTCCACACATTCAGATACAAACAGTCTTCGCTTATTCCCGTCGAACGCGAATTCATATCACCCCATACGATGGTCTGAACCGGTCTTGGACCAAAGGCTTTTGTGCTTTTCACATCACTCCAGTTATCGAGCGCTTGTGGAGCTTTCCACCGAAGGTTACCAACGGGAGGTTTTGCAAACGGTACACCAAGGTATACCTGCAGGCCTGACCTGGTATCATACGAACCCTCAATGACACCGTTTTCAATTTTAACCTGAACGGGAAAGTTGTTGTTGGTTTGTGAAGAGACAGGAAATTGGCAGAGCGTCATAATGCAAAATGCGACTGAACCTAAAAAGGAGTTATTCATTTTTTTCATAATAAATTCAAAGTTAACAATTGGATCCGCCCATTCATTTATAAATCATTCGGTGCCTCCCAAGGAGATTAAAAATCATTGTTTAGATGTTACGCGATGATAGTGTTTTTGATTAAAAAGCCAAAACCCATTGAGGACCCTGAATACTGTATTAAAGTATAGAAAGCATAAAAATGTTGAAGTTTGAATTTCATAATTTTTTATTTGAATCGAGTAAATTTAAACAGGCATCGTACCCTTAGCTTGCATCTCAAAAAAGGGGAGGTGTAACGTTCACGGCAAAGACTCGGAATGGCCGATCCCATGACAGGCAATTTCAGTTTTAATTTTGTAAATTTATTTGATGGATAAGATGGAGTCGCTGGAGGAGTTCTACAAAAGGAAATTCGACTGGATGCCGGATACTATCCGAAATGAAATCGGGCATTTCAATCTGTTTCGCTTAGAACCTTATGCAGAAGGAAGACCAACGAACATACCCTACCGAAGAAGAGACTTCTTTAAAATTATGCTGGTGAAGGGCAGCAGCCAGGTTCACTTTGCCGATCAAGTGGTTGATATAAAAAAGCAGGCGTTGTCGTTTTCCAATCCGCAGATTCCTTACAAGTGGGAACACTTAGATAAAATCCGGGAAGGGATTTACTGTATTTTCAATCAGCACTTCTTTCACCAGTTTGGACAATTAAGTCAATACGAAGTTTTCCAACCCAGCGGAACGCATATTTTTGAATTATCCGATGACGACACCAACCGCGTGGGTGAAATTTTTGAACGCATCTCGAAAGAGTTTGATGCGGATTACAAATACAAGTACGATGTGATCCGAAACCTGATTTTCGAACTCCTGCACTTTGCCCTGAAGACACAACCTTCAAAAAATCTTGACACGCAACAGCACAATGCTTCTAACCGGATTTCTAGTTTGTTTTTGGAATTGTTGGAGCGTCAATTCCCCATTGATGATTTGCACCCTACTGTTCAGCTACGATCGGCCTCTGATTTTGCCAATCAGTTAAACGTACACGTAAATCATTTAAATCGTGCCGTAAAGGAGTTTACACAAAAGACAACAACACAATTAATTTCCGAACGGGTTTTACAGGAGGCAAAAATCCTGTTGCGGCACAGCCATTGGAATGTATCGGAGATTGCGTATGCTCTTGGTTTCGCTGAAGTGACACATTTCAATAACTTCTTTAAAAAAAGCATGCAAACAAGCCCTTTAAAATTCCGAAAGGAGTTGTTTAAAGTTTGAATTTCGTAAATCATTATTTTTTGAATTGCACTACATTTTTACTCTCAAATTTCAAACATCCATATCATGGCAAACTTCAATCTAAAAATCAATGGTAAAAGGCAGCAGGTCGATGTCGACCCCAGCACGCCCGTCCTCTGGGTGTTGCGAGATCACCTCAATCTTGTCGGTACGAAATTTGGCTGTGGCATGGCTCAGTGTGGAGCTTGCACCATTCATTTGGATGGCAATGCGACACGCTCCTGTGTGCTTCCTGTTTCTTCGGTGGGCGATATGGAAATCACAACGATAGAAGGTCTCTCTGAAAACGGCGATCACCCTGTGCAGAAAGCGTGGCTGGAAATTGATGTTCCACAATGTGGTTATTGCCAGGCGGGACAAATCATGAGTGCAGCTGCCCTTTTAAAATCAAACCCTAAACCTAGTGATGAAGAAATTGAGTCTGCCATGAATGGAAATATCTGCCGCTGCGCCACGTATGTGAGAATCAAGCAAGCCATCAAAACCGCATCAAACAACCTTTAGACATTTCACGACCATGACACAAATTAAAACATCAATCGACAGACGATCTTTTTTGAAAGCCTCAGCGATGGCCGGCGGCGGGCTCATGCTCAGCTTCAGTTGGCTTGGATGTGAACCCGATTCGAAAGAAGCACTGGCCATGCCGAAGGAATGGTTTGAATTGAACGGTTATTTAAAAATCGGGGAGAATGGTATCGTCACGATTATGTCTCCCAACCCTGAAATAGGACAGAACGTAAAAACGTCTATGCCCATGATTGTGGCGGAAGAATTAGATGTGAATTGGGAGAACGTCATTGTTGAACAGGCCCCACTCAACACTGCCATTTTCACAAGGCAATTAGCCGGCGGCAGTCAGTCGATACGGCAGGGTTGGCAAGGCCTGAGAAAAGCTGGAGCTACTGCACGACAGATGCTCCGCGAAGCGGCAGCTACAACATGGAAAGTGTCTGTGGATGAAATTACCACAGAAGCGGGAATACTTTTTCACAAAGCGAGTGGCAAGTCGGCGAGCTATGGCGAGATGGCATCGACTGCAGCTAAAATTACTATTCCAAAAGAGGTGAAGCTTATGGATGTCAAGGACTTCAAAATTATTGGCACACCCCGGAAGAATGTGGATGGTTTTAAAATTGTTACAGGGCAAGCCCTTTACGGTTTGGATTATCGGGAAGAGGGAATGCTGATCGCCATGATTGCACATCCACCGGCATTTGGTTTGAAACTGAAAAGCGTAGATGACTCGGCGGCCAAGGCAATGCCTGGTGTCAAAGATGTTTTCACGATCAAAACTTATCAGGAAGACTACTCAAAACACATGTTCGATGTCACTGCGTTCAACGAGCTGGTCGTAGTTGTAGGGAATACAACCTGGGAAGTGATGAATGCGCGCAAAGCATTAAAGCTGGAGTGGGAGCCATTCCGTGAATACACGGAAACCTATGCGCATTTCATGACGGGGGCTAAAATGCCAGCCAAAGTACCTGCCGGATCGGAAAGCACGAGCAAACATGCGCAACTTTTGGCAAGCTTATCAGCAAAACCCGGAAAAGTGGTTCGTAAAGACGGCAACCCGGAGGCCGCTTTCAAAAAGGCAGTTAAAGTCATTGAGCGAAGTTACTCGGCACCGTTCCTGGCGCACAACACGATGGAGCCGATGAATTTCTTTGCGCATGTTACCGATGAAAAGGCCGAGTTGGCAGGGCCTATTCAGACGCCTGAGTTTATGGAAAAAAGTGTGGCGGCCCGCCTAGGATTGCCGCTTGAAAAAGTAGATATAAAAATGACGCGCATGGGCGGTGGGTTCGGCAGACGATTGTACGGACACTTCTTGGTAGAGGCCGGTGTCATTTCTCAAAGAGTGAAATTGCCCATTAAGTTGATTTATTCCCGTGAAGATGATATGACATTCGGTTCTTATCGTCCATCCTATCATGCGCTGTATCGGGCTGCATTGGACGCAAACAATAACCTCATCGCCTTCCATGTGCGGGCTGGGGGAATCCCTGAAAGCCCATTGTTCGCGAATCGCTTTCCTGCAGGGGCGATAGAAAATTATCTCGCCGAAGAATGGTCTATGGAATCGAACATCAGCATCGGAGCCTTTCGGGCACCGCGATCTAATTTCATTGCAGGTGCGGAGCAGGCTTTCCTCGATGAAGTGGCAGAGGTAGCAGGGAAAGATCCGATTGCATTCAGACTTGAACTGTTGGACCGCGCGAAGAAAAACCCAGTGGGCAAGAGTAATGATTATGAAGTCGATCGTTATGCAGGTGTGTTGGAACTAGTAAAGAGTAAATCCAAATGGGGTGAAGAAACACCGAGTGTTTTCCGAGGGGTGTCGGCCTATTTTTGTCACAACAGTTATGTGGCTCACGTGATTGATTTGGCAATGGAAAACGGTAAGCCCAGAGTTCAAAAAGTACATTGCGCAGTTGATTGTGGCATCGTGGTCAATCCCATCGCTGCGACGAACCTGGTGGAAGGTGGATCAGTTGACGGTATTGGCCAATCTATGTACAGCGGCTTGACGTTCACCGATGGTATGCCTGATCAAAAGAACTTCGACAAATATCGCATGATCCGCCATCGCGAAGCACCAAAATCCATTGACGTGCATTTTGTGAAAAATGAAATCGATCCGACAGGCTTGGGCGAGCCACCCTTTCCACCAGTAATCGGTGCGCTGGCCAATGCCCTGTACAAAGCAACAGGCAAGCGTCATTACCAGCAGCCGTTTTTAGGTGAAGGAATTACGCTGGGATAAAATTGCATTTGAAGATTTAAGTCGTGCCACCCGGACGCTGACAATCCGGCAAGGTACGGGGCAGAAAAAACTGTCGAGTGGAAAACAGGACAGGCTTACTGACTGGACGCAGATCCTGCAGGGAATAAATTACATGCCGAGGTCAACGAGACCAAGGACGCGATCGAAGTGATGGTGATTGAAAATAAGAGGGATAACTGAGCCGATCATGCCAACTCTGACCATTCAAGTGGCCTTAATTACTCCGTTGGTTTGTTTGAATTTCGTAAGTAGTTATTTGGTTTTCATTGTCTTTCAGACTCCTCATCCCCCTACTTTTGATACTTAAAATAAAGAAAGTAATGGGAACAAAAATGCCAAAAAGAAAACTAGGTAAAAGCAATTTGGAAGTGTCGGCCCTCGGTCTTGGCTGTATGGGCATGAGCTTTGGCTATGGTCCGCCCGCCAATAAGAAACAAATGATTGCACTCATTCGTGCTGCTGTCGAACGAGGAGTAACGTTTTTTGACACGGCCGAAGTATATGGTCCAAATACAAATGAAGAACTACTAGGTGAGGCTTTGGAGCCTTTTAAAGGGCAGGTGGTAATTGCCACTAAGTTTGGGTGGGCGCCTTCCCTCACAACGGGAAAGTGGTCAGAGTTAGATAGCCGACCGGGGCACATCAAAGAAGTGGCTGAAGCTTCGTTGAAGAGACTTAAAATAGATACCATTGATTTGTTCTATCAACATCGAGTCGATCTCAATGTACCCATCGAAGACGTAGCCGGCGCTGTAAAGGATTTGATCAAAGAAGGAAAGGTGAAGCACTTTGGGCTTTCTGAAGCAGGCGTGCAAACTATCCGACGGGCACATGCCGTACTTCCAGTAACAGCACTGCAGAGCGAGTATTCATTATGGTATAGAAAACCGGAGGAGGAAGTGATCCCCACCTTGGAAGAACTCGGCATTGGTTTTGTTCCGTTTAGCCCGCTTGGTAAAGGCTTCCTCACAGGAAAAATTGATGAGCATACCACCTTTGATGCAGCTGATTTCCGAAACACCGTTCCCCGCTTTGCAGCAGAAGCGCGCAAGGCCAATCAAGCGATGGTTGATTTACTTGCCAGCATCGCGAAAGAAAAGAATGCGACGCCTGCGCAGATCGCGCTGGCCTGGTTGCTTGCACAAAAGCCTTGGATTGTTCCTATCCCCGGCACAACGAAGTTAAATCGCCTAGAGGAAAACCTGGGAGGTGCTGCCATTGTGCTTACACAGCACGATCTGAAGTTGATCAAAGATGCGGCTTCTCAGATTACCATTACCGGAGCTCGATATTCAGAAGCTTCTGAGAAGTTAGTTGGTCGCTAGGTTCGTGGTTACCGTGTGATATTGCAAAGCTTGTGATCACGTCTGTTTAGAGCAAGGCCAAACGTTTAGAGAATAAAGAAGCCTTTCTAAATAAGGACTGACTATTTTGAGTCATTCAAGATCACAATCTCATCCGGCGTTTTATTGGTTGTATGTTCGAATACCAACGTCCCTTGAGCGCTGCTCTTTACTCGTTTCAGTGTCTTGTTATTTATTGAAATGGAAAAGTAACTGTGTGGTTTAACGTCATTGATTTGATAGACCAGCTTGTTTGAATTGACATTGCCGGAGGACTGCGTCAACGCTATTTCATTCGGCTCCCATTTTCTAATATTTAAGGTGAGCCGTTGGTTGTGCGACGTGGTCACTTTTAACGAGGGTCGGCTGGTATTGCCATGAAAATATGAAAGCTCTTGATCGGTACAAAAAAAACCGAAATCGGTTTTCGCGATTATTTTGAACGGCCCATTCGATACCGCATATTGACTGACATCAAGTTCGATGGTCAAAAGTAGATTTCGGAAATTATAATTTACTTGTGTCCCGGCAAGCTGTTCAGTAATATGAGGATTGAGATAGAGCCGATTGTAGCGCGGGTTGATGCCGTAGATTCCCTGGAATAAACCAACCACGGAAAGACTGTTACCCGAAAGGATGTCATCTCCTAATCCATCTTGTTTCGCCCGTCCATATCGCTGATAGGCCAGCCCGTCTTTTGCATATTGTGCTAACACGTTTTTGACATACTTTAAGGCCAACTCCGGTTTGTAAGAAGCATAAGCGCCTACCCCAACTGCTCCCCACGATAAAAAAATGTCGCCATTTTCATAATTTGGAAAAGGGAACTGCCAGTCATTCCCTTCACCGGGTGCATAGCTGTACAGGCAGAGTGGCCAAAAGAAGAGATTCTCTTTTGTCATTTGCACTTCGATATCGTCAAGAATCTTATTTCTTCTGGCTTCCTCATCACAGATGCCATACGCGATGGCCATGAAGTTGACGGGCGTCACCATATTGTTGCCATGAGCAGAGCCATCTTTTTCTCTCCAGTGGATGTAGCATTTTTTTTCACTGTCCCAAAAGCCGCCGGCTGAAATTGGCTTATTAAAACTCTCCTTCAGTTTTCCAGCAAATTGTTTGTAATCATTCTCTTTGGTTGCGTTGCCTAATTGTCTTTCGACATCGGCCCATAAAACAAGCGCATGGTATAACTTGGCATTTACAAAAGCATTTTCATAGGCAGCCCAGATAATATCGATCCAATCACTCCCTCTTTTTTGGTTATGGTTGTCGTTCATCATTTCTACCAGGCCGTTGCCATTGGTGTCTCTTTTCATAATCCACTCCAACGCCTTTTCACAAGCCATCTGATGCGTCTTGACCCATCGTAAGTCGCCCGATTGATCATACAGTTCTGCTACATTGGTAACAAAGTCGGGGTTAGAATCCAATAAGTATCCCCACTGCGCTTCATAAAAACCTTTTTCGGTAAATCCCTGCGGCATGGCATCTTCATTGCTATAGGCCCACCGCGGCCAAACTCGGCCGTCTTCTTTGATGGCGTTGTCTCGGTAAAAATCAAGGCATTGCTGATAGCCCTTTAGATAGGTGTTGTCATTGATGGCAAGGCCCATTTGGGCAATGTATTGTTCATGCAGGCAGATGGGACCATAGGGCGTATGCCAGCTGTTGCCACCAAAGTGATTTTTGTCGATAACGCCGATTCGGGCGATGGTATTTGATACAGCGCTTACCTGCGCTTCGTTCACTCCGATCAACTTTCCCCGACCAAACTGCTCCTTAAAATTGAAGTAGGAGAGTGCAATTCGTTGATGGCTTTTGCCCTCATTCATCGCAAAGGACGCCCACACCTCTGTGGTGTCGCGTACGTAACGCCTTCTCTTCGTGTCAGAATCAAAACGGAACTGCATTTCGGTCGGAGAGGCGGCAATCGAGCAGGCCATCTGATCGGCGTTGGTACGACAATAATCGATTGCCACTTGATTACCGGGCGCATCAATTTGGATCATCAGGCCATTGCCAGTTTTACTGTTCCAAAACCGGGAAGAGTTACTGTGAACACCATACGTATCCAATTTTTTATTGAAAAGATAAAACCAGGCCAGGCCTCCATAATCCTGATAAGCTCCTTCCCAGGTATCCACGCGATCGAAAACGAAGACGGGAAGCCCAACTCTTTCTACGATTATTTCTTTTGATAAAGATCTATCTATATCTAAGTTGATCGTGCTTTCATTGATGGTGAATATCCATGATTCGTTTATGGTTAGATTTTTGTCTCCATACAATAGGTTGCTGACACGGACACGGTTGCTGGATATTTTTATCACTGGATCGGAGAGCAAATGCAAGGTGGAGTAGGTGGTTTCCTTGGTACGGATAGTTGTATAGATACCCGCCTGGCCAGATATGACCGGTTGGCCGTTAATGGTTACTCGTGAAACGTTAGCCTTTTTATTGTAATCAAGGGTAAGGTTGATTTTATCATTACCAAAGACGACCACTTTTTCTTTGCTGTCGTTGTTGATTTTTACCCGTTGCCCAAAAACAGCCACTTCGGCGCCAAAGAGGAAGAAAGGGATGAGCAAAGAATTTATTCTAATCATTTTTATTTTTTTTTAAAACGAATTAAATCTAAAGCAACTAAAGTTAGTGAGTTATTGTTTTCAAGGACATTTTCCTTTAACCCAGCGATGGCGTAAATATGGTATTTTTATTGGCGTGAATACATTGGATCGGTGTCGATAACTTATTGCAGATCAAACAAAAAATGATGAACATGGGATTAGCCTATCACCGTTTATTTTTTTTCATCGGCATCATGGTCGTATCCACCCTATCTTTCAAAGAAGGATTGGCCCAGGAGAATCAGCTGGTTCGTCTTGCAAAACTGGTGGTCGATCCCGTGCAGCTTCAAAATTATAGGGTGCAGCTGAAAGAAGAAATCGAAGCATCGGTGCGTATTGAACCAGGGGTACTCACCTTGTATGCAGTGTCTGATAAAGAGAATCCGACCCACTTCACGATATTGGAAATTTATGCCGATAAGGAGGCCTACCAGTCACATGTGAAAACGCCTCATTTCTTAAAATACAAGAACGGTACCAAGAATATGGTTACCTCCCTTGAGCTGACCGAGACGGTTCCTCTGGTGGCTGGAATGAAAATAAAGTGATAGTGCCATATCCTTCCGCTCTTTTATTACCACAGGGGAGAAACCAAGTGCATCGGCTATACCTTTGCCTCTGTTTATGAAACAAAAGACAAGCTATTTCAACGTCATCCTTATCCTGGGCCTGCTCACGGCCATCGGACCATTTTCAATCGACATGTACCTTCCGGCGTTTCCGGCCATTGCAAAGGGCTTGAACACCGATGTGGCGCAGGTCATGCTAACACTGTCGAGTTTTTTTATCGGAATTTCCGCAGGGCAGCTGGTGTATGGGCCATTGCTGGAACGATTCGGAAGAAAGAAACCGCTGTATATTGGACTTATCATCTATCTTTTTGCGTCAGCCGGTTGCGCCTTCACCGAATCGGTGAATGCGTTGATTGCATTTCGTTTCCTTCAGGCACTGGGCAGTTGCGCCGGTCTGGTGACGTCGCGGGCTATGGTTCGTGATTTATTTGAAGTAAAGGAAAATGCTAAAATATTTTCTTCCTTGATGCTGGTCGTCGCGGTGTCTCCCATCATTGCGCCAACGGTAGGCGGGTATGTTACAGCGGTGCTTGGATGGCGTTATGTTTTTGCTTCCCTGATGGTGGTCGATATGGCCGTTCTTGTTGCCGTGTTTTTCTTGCTTCCTGAAAGTAAAAAACCAGACCCCTCACATTCATTGAGGCCAATGGCAGTGATAAGAAATTTTGTCAGCATCATCATGCATCCGCAGTTCTACATCTATGCCCTGACTGGCGCCGTCGCTGCCTCAGGCTTATATGCTTACATCAGCGGCTCACCGCATTTGTTCATTGAATTCTTCGGTGTGAACGAAAAACAATATGGATGGATCTTTGCCATCATTGCCGTTGGAATCATTACGACAAGCCAGATCAATACATGGATATTAAGAAGGTATTCAAGCGAAAAAATTATTCCCGTGGCGTTGATGGTTCAAAGTGTGATCGGTATTGCCCTTGCCGGTTTTGCCTTCTTCAACGGAAGCGAGTTTTATAGCACCATCCTGTTGATATTTCTTTACATCAGCTGTCAGGGATTTGTTTTCCCTAATGCTTCGGCGCTAACCTTGGCCGCCTTCGGGCACAACGCGGGCAACGCCTCAGCGCTCATGGGCGCCATTCAGATGGGCATTGGCGCCACCGCATCGGCTGTGGTAAGTGTTCTCCAAAATGGTACGGCTTTGCCGATGACTGGTGTCATGGCCTTTTGTTCTTTGACCGCTTTGTCTATTTTCATGGCGGGAAGAAAAATTACTCTTCAACAACCTACACGGGAAGAATTGGAAGAGGAAGACGTGGAAATGATAAGCGGGCTATAGAAAAAGGTTAATAATTTTAAAGAACGATTATGCAGACTGCAAATGATCCAGGCCCCCTTTTTCCCAAAGGAGAGAAGGCGCCAGAAGAATATTTCACCGGTACAGTTTGGGTTAAACTCTTGGTACCGAGCGATCCGACCCTTAATGCGCAAATAGGAAATGTTGTTTTTGAGTCGGGTGCAAGAAACAACTGGCATACCCATCCGGGAGGGCAGATACTGATGGTTACCCAGGGTGTGGGTTATTATCAGGAGAAAGGAAAGCCCATCCAGGTAATTCGTCAAGGAGATGTGGTCACCGTTGCGCCCGATGTTGAGCACTGGCATGGGGCATCACATCATAGTGGGATGACCCATCTTGCTATTAATACCAATACGCAAAAGGGAATTGTTGTTTGGTTGGAAAGAGTCACCGACGCGGAGTACTCCAAACTTTAATCGGCAAAAACGATTGGCTCTTTTCAAAGTCGTTTGGCTTCCACTAAGGTTTTGAAGCGCTGGAGTTGCTTTTCCAGATCAGAGACTCGGAGATGAAAGGTTTGGTACGGAATTTTTCTGGGTGCCCAACATTTAAGGTTTAGGACTGAGCCTTTGTCATTTGGATGAACAAGGACTTGAAATTTCCACATCCCTTCGTTGCTATTTTCGATGGAGTACCTCACCTGCCGTGCGCGATCGTCACACTTCATCTTCAGTGTACCGCGACCGTATTTAGTATCCATTATTTTATCATTATATAAATAAATTAAGTGGTGGAAATCAAACAGGTACCAATTTGAAATGTTTCTGATCCCCTTGAACACTTCATCCTGCTGGCCATTAATATGTATTGAAAAACTAAACGCTTTCGGAAGAAAGAGCCGTTGGAAAAATCGTACCATTAATTTGCATTACGTTTCAGCAAAAGTATCAGGAACCGGTGTACACCAGCCTATCCGTGGCCGTGGGCGCGGTCGTTGCTCAAAGAAAGCTATTGATCTTCAGTTATTTACCTTTCTGATGTAGTAGTGTTGTGCAGGTACATTTTTCGATTTTTATAAACTTGTTTGCAGAAAACCCGCAGGTCTTCAGCCCAGGGGTAGTTCACCGGCTCAACTTGGCCAGAAAATCCGTCAGGGTAATTTCTGAATTCGTTAAGTTAAATTTCTTCCTTAGCCGGCTACGGGCTACCTCAAGGCTTCGAGGGGTTTGGTTAGTGATGGACGAAATCTCTTTTGTGCTCATCTCTAATTTGAGAAGGGCGCAAAGTCTTCGTTCGTTCGAGGTAAGACCGGGGTAACGAGATTCCAGGGTATCAAAAAATCCTTGATGGACTTCCCTGAACCGTAATTCGAATTCTTTCCATGAGTTATCTTTCCCGCCCAGGATGCTATTAAGATCTCTTGCTATTTTTATAATGGTTTTATGGTTTTCTGCAGGAATGGCGTTTTTCAATTCGGTGAGCGTGGGAATGACCTCACTTATAAACTCGTCTTTTTTTATAAGAAATAGACCCAGGGTTGCCAGGTCTTTATTTTTGTAATCGAGTTCCAGTTTAAGCTTGTTTTGATCTGAAAGTAATTTTTCTTCCCTCAGCTTTGCCCGGTCTTTTTGAACGGTAGATAACAAGAACAGAATGATTACGATCGCCAGAAGAGCACCAATAGCAATGAACGTTCTGATTCGATTTATTCTGGCTTCTTCTCGATCGGCGGCCGTTTTTCTTAATACTTCATGCTGGGCTTCTACTCGGGCGAGCTCTTTGAACTTTTCACTACTAAGCAGGCTGTCTTTATATAAGGTATATGTCCGATAGGCGGATAAGGCGCTGTCAAACTTTGCCTGTCCCTGATAGATTTCGCTTAATACATAATAGATATCGCTGTAAATTTCCAGCGTACCCTTAACTTTATGCAAGGATGAAAGGGTCTGTTTGGCGTAAAATTTGGCGGAGTCATATTGTTTAGTTTCTTTGAAGTAATTAGACAAATTCCGATAGGAAGAAGATAGACCACGCTGGTCGTTGATTCTTTGACGAATTTTTTTTCCTTCGAGCATATACTGGTATGCTTTGTCGTATTTATGTTTTGTTAGAAAAATATTGCCCAGGTTATTTAATAGAATGGAGGCTTGAGGATAATTCCCGACACGAAAGGCTTGTGCCAAACCTTTTTGTTGATATTCAATTCCTTTGGTTGTGTCACGCAATCTGAAAAGAGTATTAGCCAGGCCACTGTAAACCGCTCCTGACAACGAAGTGAGTTGAGAATTTTTAGTATGACTAAGTAATCCAATGGCCTTTTCGGAATAGTGATAGGAATTTTTAAGGTCTTCTTGCCGCTCGTAAACGATAGCGGTATTCGCATAGACTCTCAACAGACTAACGGAATCCATGGGTGTTTGTCCTTCAATAATTTCCTCCGCCTTTAAAAAATAATCCAGGGCTTCGTTGAAGGAAGAATTTACGAGCTTGTGGCTGCCAACGGCCAGGTATGCCTTATAAAGCAAATTGTCATCGCCTATTTCATCGGCTAACCTTAGGGCTCTCAACGCATACCATCCTGCGCTGTCGATATTGATATTGAGGTAATACTTCGATATGGCAAGTGCGGCTTTCACCTGATGGGGGGGTGATCCAGAATGAAATTCACTCCTTAAACTATCCATCCCCTGCTGGGCGATCAGTGGGTATTGCACCACAAGGCAGATCAGAAGCTTAACCCATTTCCGCCATCCGGATTTTGAAATAGGATATACCAAGCTGATGTTTAGCATCGTTACGATGGTCTATTTTTTGGTCAAAGGTAAATTGAATTCAAAATACTTTTGTTAGCGGTAAAATCTTTTGAAAACTAAGAATCATGGCCTTTACTTTGAACTTTTATTTTTAAAAACAACCCCACCACCAGGTTTAAAGATCAACGTTACAAATCCATTTTTTGTGTCTTGTATCATGACACGATTTCTTGATGCAATGCGCCAATTTTCAAATGGTAACTTCAATTTAGTTTCTCCGCCTTTCTCGGATACTATTTTTAGTTGACTGAGCGTGCCGCTAATTTTTTTAGCATCCACCAGAAAAGCCCCTTCGGCTCGTAATTTGTTGAAGGAAATATTTTTCCAGGACGAAGGCACCGCGGGCATGATCTCAATAAAGCCTGCATAACTCTCCAGGAGCATTTCCTGTAGTCCGGCAGCAAAGGCAAAATTGCCTTCGAGCGTAAAAGGCCGGTAGGTAAATTTGGAATAACCGGATTTCGTTTGATCTCCGTTAGCGTGAAAGCTATTGGCCAGACAAAATGCCTGGGCGAAAATAGTCAATGCTTTGGCAGCTCCTTCACCATCTTTAGCACGGGCTTTCAAGTTGGCTAACCAGGCATAAGAATAGCCACACCACCAATCCGGTCCAATACTATCCAAGAGATGAATTGAATTTTTTATAATGGATTGCGACCGGTCACCATCTTCAGATCGGATCAAGCCTAGTGGATGAATGGCCATCACGTTCGAAAAATGGCGGTGTGATTGATTATAAGGCATCGATGGCGAAAACATAAGTTCATTTTTTTCGGTTAACGAAAAGTCATCAAACTGTGAGCTTATTTTTTGCCTATGCGCTGCTTGATCCTTTAAGCCCTGTTCCAACGCTAGTTCAGTGGCTACATGGAAATTAAATTTCATGAGTGCCAAATCATAGTTTGTATTTTGAGGAAACCATGCCGAAAGGCTGTTGTCGTTTATTTCAGGACTCGAACTGATTGGTAATTTCCGATGACCCTTTTCATCCATCACGGTAATGTTTTCAAGAAATACGCATACCTCCTTTATCCAGGGGTAGGCTTTGGCTTCCAGAAATTTCTTGTCCATACTATAGCGCCATTGCAGGTAGTAATGTTGCGATAACCAGGCCGCCACCGTGGACGAAAGAGAATATTGAATCCAGCCGCCCATTTCGGTTCCATCCAGGGTGGTGACACCGGGTACGGCTAACCCATCGACGCCGAAATACATCTTCGTATAGCGTCTATAGTTGGTTTTATTTTCTTCAAGGTGATCAATATAGGCTTCTGCCTCCTCCAAATGATTTCCACTGTAGGCTGGCCAGTAACTTAATTGCGTATTGAGGTCATGGTGATAGTCGCCTTTCCAGGGTGGAATCCTTCCATTGTCGGCTGTCCAAACAGCTTGTAGCGAAATGGGTGGAGCGCCTTTTCGTGAAGCAGAGCCAAATTTGTATTGCTCCAGGTACCACTGTTTCTCCAGAACAGAATCGGGAACGGAGATGGAAGATTTGCTCCAGAAGTTTTTCCACCACCTAACATGAGTGGCCAAGTCTTTACGATAACCCCGAAGCAAGGCTTCTTTAGTTAGAGAAGAAGACAACACATTGATTTTCTTTCCGGCATATTGCGATGAAATACTCCACACTCCTTCGACGGTGGAAGCGCCGGTCTGTTTCCATTCCACGGTTATTTCATAGGTAAAACCTCCCCAGCCCTCTTGGGTATAGGTGATGCGATGATCGTGTTGCTTCATCTCCCCTTGCTTGTATCCGAGCTGGGCCAGATCATCGCCTACTAAAGAATTAACTTCTCCACCGCTCCCCGTCCCTTGGTAGGGTGGCGTCACCAGCACCGGTACCAAGGGCGAGGAAATATTTTCAAAGCGAAACCATCCAACCGGCTCGGTAGCATGAACAAAAGTTTTTAGCATCATTCCATTTGCCCATTGCACGTGGCAGGTCGCCTCCTGGACGGAGAGATGAACGGCAACCACCTTCGAGTCCGGCAGCATAAATTCCAGGGCGCCAGCCGGAATCTTAGACGGCGCCGGTTCTTTGTCGTAGGGAACATCAAAGTATTGTTGTACGACTTGATAGTCCTTCCTGGTGACTTGTTCCTGTACCCAGGAATAGCGGAATTCATTTCGATGCAGTCCTTTCATCGGACGCAGGTCCCAAAGGTCTGCCCGATCCAACGAGAAACGCAGATGATCCCCTTTCATCCACACCAATGCTCCCAGGGTAGCGTTTCCTAATGGAATACCCTCATCCCATCGATTAGCTAGTCGCGTGAAGCGCAAATCATGTGATGGCCGCTGGGCAACCCCGGCATGGTAGGAGAAGAAAAGCAGAAGGACACAGAGTTTGTTTCTCATGGTATCACGTCTTTTGGTAATATTATCAATCTGCAGCGATTTCCAAATTTTCATCCCGCGTTTTAGAAATCCGAGTCCTGGTCATATCCTTCTTTCTCACCCGGTCGGACATTCTTGTTCAGGCGATGAAAAGAGCGACTTGTCATGAAGACCTCCCCGGGCCCTGGTCTAGTTTATTTTTCTCGTCCTGCTGGAATTTAAAAAATCGTTGGGAAACCGGGATCAGTATTAATCCAGCAATGGCAAAGGTGAAAAAAGCCAATCTCAGGTGAAAGGCTTGAGCCACGTACCCAATCAGCACAGGACCTAAAAACATCCCGGCTATACTGTAGGTGGCCACTAGGGAAATAGCTACTCCTGGCGAATACTTTTTCGAATGAGCAGCCAAAGAAAATACCATGGGGACCACCGCCGCTATGCCCAGGCCCGTAAAACAAAAGCCCATGAGAGAAAACCAAAAAGTAGGTATTAATACCGCTATTGAAACCCCCAGGAAAATAAGAAGGGAACTGACAATAAACGTGTTCGGCCTCCCAATGCTTTCGATGAGCGAATCTGACACAAATCTCGAAAGCGCCATGAAGATCATAAAGGTGAGGTAGCCGAGCGTAAACAATTTTTCATTGACCACTTCTTTGAAATAAACACCACTCCAGTCGAACATCCCTCCTTCGCAGAGCGAAGCTAAAAATACCAGCATCCCAAGGAAAACAATATAGGGATCTGGTTTTGAAAAACTGATTTTATTGCCGGAAGCAACTCGGTCGTTGTTGATGAGATGACGAAATGAAAGAAGGGCAAGGACGATTGAAATAATGGAGATGACAATTAAATGAACTTCCATCGAGATTCCCAGGCCAACAAATAAAGTAGAGACACCAACACCGACAATTCCCCCGGTACTCCACAGGCCATGAAATGAGCCGTTAATATTTCGATTAAAAACTTTTTGTAACGTGAGTGCTTGCGTATTAATTGAAATATTCATGAGCCTCATGCTGAATGAAAACAGGCAAACCGCAGTAGCTAACAACGGTGTGGAGGGAGCGACGCCAATGAAGATGAGTGAAAGACAGAGTGCTATAAATCCCACCAAAGCGGGCACCCGACTGTTGTAGCGCGAAACCAGCCACCCCGAAATAGGAAGTCCCATAAGCGAGCCGATGGGCATCAGCAACAAAAGCGTACCCAGTTCGGCATCGTTATAATGAAAATTGACTTTGATGGTTGGGATACGCGAGGCCCAGGTTGAAAAGCAAATACCCGAGAGAAAGAAAAAGACACTAATGAATATCCGTTGCTTGACCTTTTGTTCCATAACTTACCGGTGGCAAGAAAGCAGGAATTTTACTAGAAAGTAAAGATTGAGGTAGCTTTAATTTTGGAAACCCTATTTTCTCGGTGAACAGAAATTCATTCCCGTAAATAACGGAAGGCGAACTTACTTTAAGAACCAATTTTCCGAGCTGAAGTAAAAAGTGAATGATGCTCCTTGGGGTTGGGCGATTGACAATCAGCTCGTATCTTCAACCCGCCTCGACGGTTTCGGGATTAAACGAATTCTATTGAGCTTTGTAAATCCTTCCAAGGAATTTTATGAAATATAAATCAATCATTCTTCTCCACATTCTTTTTGTCGGTTTGGCCTTGCATGCTCAAAAAGCGCAGCAATGGAATTCAGGGGGTAAATTAAATCCCTTGCAGGCGAACATGGATATTCGTCACTACACCCTTTCCCTTGATGTTGACATGGCCAAGCAGACTATTAATGGATTCGTTGAAACGGATTTGATCTTGTCCCATCCGGCAGACACGATACTTTTTGATTTGATAGATCAATTCGAAGTGAAAAAAATTATGATTGAAAAGAAGCTCGGTAATTTCAGTCGTAAAGACGATAAGATCTTCATCACGACCGGTAAGCCTTTTCAGGGAGGCAAACACCGGGTTCGGATCGAATACGGTGGTACACCCCCCGTAGCCGCCCGGCCTCCATGGAACGGTGGCTTTACCTGGGCAAAAGACAAAAACGGTAAGCCTTGGGTTGTGATCAACTGCCAGTCGGATGGAGCCAAAGTATACTTCCCTTGCAAAGACCATCCCAGCGATGAACCCAATGAGGGGGTGGATTTATTGGTGACCGTGCCCAAAGGATTAACCGTTGCCGCATTTGGTTTGTTGCAGGCAGCCAGCACCAAAGGAAATAAGACCACCTTTCACTGGAAGACAAATTATACTATTAGTAATTATTGTATCCTTTTCAACATCGCGGATTATCGGCTGGTTAGCCGCCCTTACAAAACGATCCTTGGTCACCTGGTCCCGATGGACTACTATATACTGCAGCAGGATGTTGAACATGCCCAGGCTGTTTTGGATATTCGTGAGCGCGATACAAGGATATTGGAAAAATATTTTGGAGAATACCCCTGGATAAAAGAAAAGATCGGAATAGCCGAAGTCCCCAACCCCGGTATGGAACATCAGACGATGATTACCTATGGTGATCCCTTCAACTTTAAACGATTTGATGGCCAGAATTATTCAGACAATCTTTTTCATGAGTTCGCCCATGAGTGGTGGGCCAATAAAGTAACCAACAAGGACTGGGCCCATATGTGGATTCAGGAAGGTATTGCCACCTATGCGGAAGCACTTTGTTTTCGGGAATTAACCGGGGAGAAGGGATACGATTCACTGCTGATCCTTTTCAAAAGTCGCATTGAAAATAGAAAACCTTTGGTGCAAGGAGAGGAAGTAAACTCACAAGACACGTACACCCGGGATATCTATTTTAAGGGTGCTCTTTTCATGAACACCTTGCGTTATGTAATGGGTGATGAGGTATTTTTCCAGACACTTAAAAAGTTAGCCACCGAACCAAAGTATACTTACGACAATTTTGTTACCACCGATGATGTTGAAAAACTATTTAGTGAGGCATCAACAATTAATTTGAAACCCTTATTTGATTTCTACCTGAGAACAACGGGCCTGATGGAAATTACCATCAGGCAAACCGGGTTGACTTCATGGGTGGTTCAGGCAAAGCAAATCCCTATGACGCTGCCCATTGAGATTTCAGGAAGTAACGGAAGGTCAACGGTGCTTTTAACCAATCAGCCTATCAAAATGGAAAGTTTGACACTCCCCATAATCGACGCTGGAAATCATTATTTAAAGCGCGTGATAATTGAATAGATTGAATTCATTTTTGCTGAAAGTCAACCTCAGCCAACAAGGTTGTTCTTGGATCAAGTGTGACGGCCGCCGGCTTGTTTTCTAAAGGAAAAGTCAACGTGGATTGCTTTGCGTTCATCGTTGTTTTTTTTATTTCAGGGCTTTGCTTTCCTGCATTGAAAATTCCTATTTCCAGTGGAAAGGAAAATGCATTGGCTTGGATTTGTTCCAGATTAATTTTCAATTCTTTTTTCCTAGCGTCCCAAGCCCACTGTCCTTTGATCTTGGGCATCCCCTCCTGATAGAGCCACTGGGAGAAAAATGGCTGCAGGTCTTCCCCAGAAGCTTGTTCCATCTCCAATCGAAAATCCGTCGTGGAGGCATTAGCATTAAAATACTTTTTGTAATACGACTGAATTCCTTTTTTGAAATTGGTCTCACCCATCATATCCCTGAGCATGTGCAATATCCACGCACCCTTTTGGTAGGTGAGGGTGCTTGTCACTTTTGACATGTCGCTTAGTTGATGATGTACCACAGGTGAATCCTGGTTTTTTTGCAGGTATTTAATGATTTGCTCTCTCGAAGATTTTAATCCATCTGTAAATTCATCGCGCCCTTTGCTGTGCTCGGCGAAAAGTAAAGTGAAATAGGTAGCAAACCCTTCACTGAGCCATACGTCATCCCAGTCGCTTTCCGTGACGGCGTCTCCAAACCACTGGTGTGCGATTTCATGAATAATAACCGTCTGCCAACGCTGATCACGTTTTCCGGTTACTGATTTTTCACTGTACATGATGGCCGAGGCGGCCTCCATTCCACCCGTAGAATTATTGGATTGAATATTGGCCAGTTTTTCATAAGCGAAGGGGCCAACGTAATCTGAGTAAAAGGACAGCACCTCTTTGGATGGAATCTGGAAATCATAAAATCCGGCGTCCCTGTCTTGGCGGTAAACCCAAGTCTGAATTGATTTTCCGTCAAAGTAATCGACAAACTGAACCGCAAAATCGGCAACGCCTAATACAAAAAGCCATGGCGCAATAGGTACTGATTGTTTCCAGTGGGTCAGCTTATTTCCATCGGTTAGCAATGACTCCTCTTGCAATAACCCGTTGGACACCACCTGATAATGGGAAGGAGCGATGACGATGAATTCACAGGTAGCTTTATCATAGGGATGATCTACTAGCGGGAGCCAGTGATGTCCCAGATCTGGCCAGTTGTCGCTGAAAAATGATCGGTCATTATATCGATTTTGTTTAATGGCAAGACCGGCATCCGGTATACCCCTGTACCCAATAATGATGGACAGCGACTGACCAGGCCTGGAATTAGGGACGGTAATAAGCAGTTCACTAAAGCGATGAGAAAAGGAAAGAGATTTTCCTTCGCTGGTTACACTCGTTACCGTCATGCCTTTGCCCTGCAGATGGGAAGCGGCACTCGTTAAATCCAGACGAACCTGTTGGATGCCTGCCTTTCTAAAATTCAGAATCAACATAGCTTCGGCACGGAGGCTGTCATTTCTATCCGAAAGCCAAAGTTTAAATTGATAATGCTGCATGTCGATGTCAACGTTTTTCGGATAACTATCACAACGGCCGTCGATTGCCGGTAGGAGCAAACAGGCGAATAAAAAGATAAAGGCTGCGAGATTTCTCATTTCAGGTAATGGGTGAATCGAATAAATCTAGTAAATAAATTGCAAAGACCAGGCAGGCGGTCGAGGCTAAAACCGGTCAAGGATTTTTAGACGATATTGAATGGGCTCTGACACGAAAAAGTTTCCCCTGTGTCTGACTTTGTGACAGGAGACGTTTGAATTTGGAGCCGCTGGAGTTATTCTAACTCGTATGCCTTGTATAGTATCGTTTTTATTTCCATCCGCAGGCGGTAGAACTTGCTCTTTTTTGTAGGACTGATCCCGGCTGGATCAATGGTTGGTTTCTTTAATTCGTGCAGGTGAGAGGATTCGCCTCTATTGTATTCTATAAGGATGTTATTCAAAAGGGTTTTCAAATTCAATTCACGTATTTTTTCTGAAGCTTTCTTGTAATAGATAATGCGGTGGTTGTTGATGAGGGAGATCCCCTGGAGGATTTCTGATTTTGTTGGAGATTTCATTTTTTATTGGTGTAAATCTTACCACCACAATGTTGCGGACAATTGTGTTGGCAAATGTTGCACAACGACAGCGCAGAGTTGCAAGATTCACGTATTGGCTGGTCGAATCAATTCAGTTGAAAGTAAAGCAGCCCAAGGGTCGCCAAGGTCATAACAAAGAGAGCGATAAAGCCCAGTACATTCGATAATCTAGAGTTGGTGTACTGGCCCATAATTTTGGTATTGTTACTGATGTGAAGGATCACCGCGATCATAACAGGAGCGGTGATTCCGTAAAGAATGGCGGTATATAGTAAGGCTTTGATGGGACTAAGTCCTATAAAATCAAGACCGAGCCCAATCAACAGCGAGGCGCTAAGTGTAACATAAAACCCGCGCGCTTCGAAGAATTTTTTATCGAGGCCTTGACGCCAGTCAAACGTTTCAGCAAGAATATATGCAAGGGAACTTGCAAAAACAGGGATAGCAAGCAAGCCTGTGCCAATCACACCCAAGGCAAAAAAATGATACGACAATTCTCCGGTCAGTGGCTCTAGCGCTTTTGCTGCCTGATCCACCGTGTCAATCTGAGTGATCCCTGACTTATACAAAACTTCTCCCGAGGTAAGTATAATAAAGAACATCACAAGATTGGAAAAAAGCATACCCACGTTGATATCCAGGCGCATATCCTGCAGGAGATGTTTAATCACTTTACTCTTACCATTTTTGTGCGCAATCTCCTCGGCCTCCATGGTGGCTTGCCAAAAAAATAAGTAAGGAGAAATGGTTGTTCCAAGGATAGCCACTAGAATGGCAAAGAAGTCCTTGTCAAAATGAATCGTCGGAATGAACGTTCCTTTCAAGATGGGAATGATGTCGGTACTGACCAGAAAGGGAATAATGATGTAAAGAAGAAGCGATAAACAGAGCCATTTTAAGAAAAGTGCAATTTGTTTAAAGGAATATTTAATGATCACAAACAGCAGAAAGGTGGTAAAGAAAATGCAAAATGCCCAGACCGGCACGGTCGGATAAAGCATGTTCGCCACCGCACCCATTCCTTGAATGTCGGCGCCGATATTGAAAGTGATGGCCGGAAAGCTGAATATCAGCATCAGATAGAGAAACCCTTTTGGGTAATACCGTTTCAATGTTCCGGCGAGCCCTTGATTGGTGACCAGTCCAATTCGCCCACACATGCCCTGGAGGGCAGCCATTAATGGAAATGTGAAAATGGAAGTCCACAGTGTGGCATACCCAAATCGTGCGCCTGCCTGTGAATAGGTAGCTATCCCAGAAGGATCATCATCGCTTGCCCCCGTGATTAAACCAGGGCCAAAGGCGCGAAGGAATTTTTGTATCCGTGTGCTGATTGCAGTTGTTGATTTCAATGTATTGGACTGGACAATTTAGGAATCAAATTGCTATTTTCTTATGTGGCGTGTTTGAAAGGTAATAGATAAAAAAAGAGCCTTACCATTTTTTATTGGCAAAGCTCTTTAGAAGGTCTATTCAGTTTACTCTTTTACAATCGTATTTGCGGCCATAACAACTGAACCTGTTCTTGCCAATGCGCGACCATTAAGGGACGCTCCGGTATTGAAGGTGATGGATTGCATTGCTAAAACAGTTCCATTAAAAACGGAAGTAGTTCCAAATGTAGCAGAGCTTCCTACTTGCCAGAAAATGTGTGATGCCACGGCGCCACCGGCGAGGATCACTTTACTGCCCGCCGTGGTAGTCAGCGTTGACGCAATTTGAATAATGAAGACCGCATCCGCATTTCCTTTGGCGTCGAAGGTAAGATCACCGGACGAAACGGCTAATGAGGAAGTCGATTTATAAAGGCCAGGGGTAAGGGTAAGACCTCCAATATTTCCAGACAACGTAACAATGTCAGTGGCTGTTCTTCCGGCTGCATCATTGTAGGCGGCTGTTAAATCAAGTTTAGCTTGCGTAGCGATGTTGTCATTGATGTGTTGTGTGCCGGTCAATATCCCGGGAGGAAAGCCGCCTACGGAAGTGCCGGGGCTTAAGGCTAAGTCTCCTGTAATATTCGTGGCTCCGGTGCTGGTCACGGATGCGCCGGCAATAATGGCAATGGTGGATGAACCCGCCAGGGATACCAGAGCCGGGTTAGCAGCCTGAACCGGAATGACTACCGGGTTGGTTGATGCCGGTGCCGTATCGCTTTTGCTGCAGGATGCAAAAAAGAGGGCTGATGCAATGGCAAGGGTGGATACTAATTTCAATGTTTTCATTTCATTTATTTTTTAAACTCCCAGTAACGGGCGATTGTGAATAATTTTCAAGCCGCAACGATGCGCACCTCTACACACAGATCATTTGATGATACAAAGGTGACCACCATATGGCTCGGAATGATTACACTCCAGAGAAGGAGTCTTGCATAAATCCTTCTTTTTAATAAATTCTGAAAGGTGAATTTTCAGTCACGAAAATAGTTTTCCCCATTTTATCTTATCCCAAATTCTTTCATAGAAGAAATAACCAACCGTTGTGTAGACATTGCTAACGATCATAAAACCAACGGCAACCTTTAGTTGTCCGGTAAACAAATAGATGAAAAGGAAGTCCAAGGTGAGTATGACTAGTCTGTAGCCTACCGTTTTCACTATTGACCTGCGGAGTGTTTCCTGGGCATGTCGTGTGTTAGGGAGAAACTTTTCGATCATAGCGTAAGGGGGAATGGTTTTGTTTTTTTAAGAATTGTTTTGAACAGCGATAAGACTAAATTTTGCTGAACGATCAAGTTGGGAATTTTTTTCAAATCAATTGTTATACGATCAACGGAATGGGTTATATCTTTCACACGAATCATTTTTTTTGAACGCTTCGGTGCTATCTAAATTGAAAAGGCGATACCAATACGGTATCGCCTTTGAATAAGAGTTATTTACTAGACTAGTTCAATCGAATTAGTTATCCTTATGATCTTTTTTGTCTTTGTCAAGACCCTTATCAGAATCTTTGCCATGACCTTTATCCTTATCATCATCCTTATCTTCTGAACCATCACATTTCTTATGGATTTGAATGTTACCGCCCTGCAAAGTGCCGGAAGCACTATAACCATTCGATAATTCAATACTGAAACGGTCATTTCTTCCAGGTTCGCCATTATCAACCACCACGACCTTGTAAGTAAAGGCGCCTTGTCCGTTGACGTTGGCAACACCTTCAATCTGACGAGTCACCGCATCAATGATGAGGTAGGCTGTCACGCTGGTGCTTTTAATCTTAACACCATTCTTATGGTCATTGTAAGAAAGATCACCCCAAAATTCATTGTTCTTGATGCCACCGGAAACTCCAAAAGTAGCTTTGTCATTTATCCAACCACCTCCGGTTACAAAACTCCCGCAGACGGTAGGGTGGACTGTGCCGCCCGTTGAACTTCCGCAAGCGGAGATCGTATTTTCGATCATTGTTACTGCACCGTTCAATGCCCAGATTCTCCCTTCAACATTTGAACCGGAAGTCATGGTAATGGTGGTATAAGCAATTACCGATCCGATGAATTGAGCGCCATCGATGGTTGCCGATGAACCAACTGCCCAAAACACATTCGAGCCCGTGCAGGTTTGATTGTTATTATTCAATGCAATTACCTTTGAACCGGTCATCGTCACCAGCGTCGTTCCCATTTGGAAAATAAACAATGCATCATTGTTTCCTTGGAAATCAAGGTACACCGTACCATTCACTTGTAAATTGGCTGAGGGCGCGAATTTATAAACACCCGGCGTGAAGGTCATTCCATCCAACTGTGTAACACCGGCGTAGGTGGTATCAGCAACTTGGGCAACCAGATAATTGTAAGTAACGACAGCATCATTATGCGCTTGTGCTGCCACGGGACCGCCTGCGTAAATTGTTCCGGTTACAACTCCCAATCCTGCCGTCACTGTTCCCGGACCGGAGATGGAGTTGGTTGGAATGGGTTGGAAACCAGTGATGGCCGTTCCAGGGCTCACGCCTAAATCTCCTGTGATGACGGATAGTCCATCACTGGTGACCGTGGTGGCTGCCAAGACCGCAAAATTAGTAGTACCGACCGGCACGGAAAGTTGCAAGGTCTTTGCCAGCCGGAGGTCGGCACTGGAGAGACTGGCGGTTTTTAGTCCTCCATTGGGTGACGGGCCGAGGTTTTGATTAGCGCACCCTGCTAATAACGCAGCCGATGCTATAGCAAAAGCTGAGAAAATATTTTTTGTTAACATCTTTTTTTGTTGAGTTTCGCTACTGGCGACACAGTTGTGAAGAAATTTTCACAACGTAAAGGTGAGGTCCTTTGCGCCGGCGAGTATTATACAACTTGAATGAAGAGTTACAGGTTTTACGCCCGAAGGGCCGGTAGGATCAGACGCGATCCATATACCATTTTAATTCTTTTTCCATTTTTTTGTAACTAAAAATGGAGGTGATGATTTTTTGTAGGCGAACAAATGCGGTTTCACTTTTTACCACATAATCAGTGGCCCGGTGATGCATGCAGTTGATGGCAACATCAATTTTGTCCTGCGACGAGAGCATGATGACAGGGATGTCCGGGTTGATCGCAATTATTTTATCCAGTGTTTCTAATCCGTTCATGGCGGATTTATCTATTCCATCCAGGTGATAATCCAGAATAATAACATCGGGATGGTGTTGTAAATTTTTGATACATAGCTCTCCCGTTGAATAGGTTTCAATGATCAAATCAGCACGTTGAAGAAAATCGATTTCCAACGATTTCAAAAACACAGCATCGTCATCCACCAGGAAAAGTCTTATTTTTTCAATTTTCATTTTTCGTGCTTTTAATCATGTGAAGTTCTGCTTCCAATTCTTTGCAGGCCTGGTTACAAACATTTTCAAGTTGTAAGACCAAGTCTTGAATTTGATCTGACTGCTGTTGAGTGGTGGCGTAATCTTTTACCTGTTTGGCCATGTCTTCAAAACTTGGATTAATACCCATAATGGAAAAGGAGGGGATCATCTTATGTACCGAGGCATGCAATAAATTCCAGTCTTTATCCCGGAAGCTTTGCTTCATCGTATGGACGAGCGGAGGAGTTTGTTCCAGATAGAGCGAAATCATTTCCATCATCAGCGCAGGGTCTGATTTTGTTCGGTGCATCAAATAATCCAGGTCAATGCATTTTTCGTTTTTCTTTTCAATCCCCTCTTCACTGTTTTCCGGTAACGGCCGGATTGGTTTCTTTACCAGCCCTACTATTTTACTATAAAGCAGCCGTTCATCTACCGGTTTGGCGATGTAGTCATTCATGCCGACGGCTTTGCACTTGGCCAGATCGGCCGTGGTGACGTCGGCCGTTAAAGCAATAATTGGAATCTTGGATTTCATCACATTGCGGATATAGTCCGTTGCTTCAAAACCATTCATTTCAGGCATTTGCAAGTCCATCAAAACGACATCGTATAATTTATTTTGTAATTTTTCGATCGCAATTTTTCCGTTCCCGGCAATGTCTCGTTCAAATCCAAAATCATCAAGCAATGTTTTCATTAGCAGTTGATTGAGCGCCATGTCTTCCACGACTAATACTTTTATGTTTTTAATTTCCGGATTCAACTCAAGCAGCTCCTCAATCATTTCCGGGTAGGCATTGGTTTTCTTAAAATCCAGAATGAAACTGAAAGTAGAACCTTCTCCTACTTTACTTTTCACCTGAATACTTCCGCCTTGCGGCTCTACTAATTGCTTTACAATGGCCAACCCCAATCCTGTTCCACCATATAGTCGTGATGTACCACTGGATGCCTGACGGAAGGACTCAAAAATCTTGGCTATATTTTCTTCTTTTATGCCGATACCGGTGTCGCTCACTGAAAATTCGACCGTTACTTTCTCTTCGTCTTCTCTAATCAGGTGAACCCCCACGGTAATTTTTCCCTTGGCCGTAAACTTGACGGCATTGCTCACTAGGTTTAATATAATCTGGTGCAAGCGCACCGGGTCTCCCATCAGTACCTCAGGGATTTTATCATCGTATTCTTTAACCAGTTCTAGATTCTTTTCCTGAATTTTGGGCTCAAACAAATGCAGCATAGCAGCGATGGACAATGCCATTTTGAAAGGCGTTTGCTCAAAGGTCATCTTTCCGGCATCCACCTTAGCTAAATCGAGAATATCATTGATCAGCACGATCAGCGCATCACCGCTCATTTTTATTGCCGTCAAGTATTCGCGTTGCTTGGCTGATAAATCTGTTTTCAGAATCACTTTGGTAAATCCAATAATCGCATTCATTGGCGTGCGGATTTCATGACTCATATTCGACAAAAACTGTTGCTTCGCTTTTACTGCATCTTCTGCTTTGGCTTTGGCGCCCTCCGCCACCTCGGCGGCTAACTCAGCAGACACTTTTGCCTCTTTCAGTTCTATTTCGTTTCTTTTTTGATCGGTAATATCTCTGGCTACCACGACCACTCCTTGCACCATGCCCTCTTCATCTTTATAGATGGAACCATTAAACAACACATCGGTTAATTTGTGATCTCTGATGGTGAGTTGATAGTCAACAACAAAACCTTTTCTATATATTTCCTGGTAGCCCATTCGCGCTTTCTCGGGCTCGGTGAAATAGCCAAAAAAATCGGTGCCGATTAATTTTTCTCTGGACGATCCCGTTATTTTCACGGATGCATTATTTACGTCGGTGATTTTCCCTTCCGGACTAATAGTAAACATGGGATCGCGACTAGCTTCAATCAGGCTGCGGGCATAATTGGCAATGATTAATTCCGCCGCATGTTTTTCTTTTTGATCATTTTGAAAGGCCAGTTCCTTATGGGCAAGAATGAGTTCGGCCGCTCTTTTTTCTTTCTCATTATTTTGAAAAGCCAGTTCGATGTTGGCGACCACTAGTTCGGCCGCCCGTTTTTCTTTTTGGTCATTTTGAAATATTAGTTCGGTATTGGCCACGATAAGTTCGGCTGCCCGTTTTTCTTTTTCGTCCCGTTGATAGATCAGTTCGGTGTTGGCCACCAGTAATTCAGATGCGCGTTTTTCTTTTTCATTGTTTTGAAAGGCGAGTTCGATGTTGGCCAAAGCCAACTCAGCAGCCCGCTTCTCTTTTTCCTCATTTTGAAAGACGAGTTCGGTGTTGGCTACGAGTAGCTCAGCGGCTCGTTTTTCTTTTTCGGTGTTTTGAAAAGCCAGTTCGATGTTAGCCAAGACTAACTCCGCGGCTCGTTTTTCTTTTTGGTCATTTTGAAAGACAAGTTCGGTGTTGGCAATGATTAGCTCAGCGGCACGTTTTTCTTTTTCTGCGTTTTGAAAAATTAGCTCCTTATTGGCGACGATAAATTCCGCGGCACGCTTTTCTATCAACTTGTCGCGAACGGCAGTTTTTTTATTCGCTGTATCTAACTTATTTGTTTTTTTCTTCTTTGCCATTTTCTGATAAGGTAACGTTCTCTTGTTTTGAATTTCCGATCTCTTCAAGAGGGCTTCGCCTTTTGTCTTTTAATTGTTTGAAATGCGTAGGTGAGAGCCCAGTGACTTTTTTAAATTGGTTGGATAAATGGGCAACACTGCTGTAATTCAGTTTGTAAGAGATTTCGGTTAGATTGAGTTCATCGTACAATAGCAGCTCTTTGGCTCGTTCAATTTTATGGACGATAATAAATTGTTGGATGGTAATGCCTTTAATTTCCGAGAATAAATTGGAGAGATAAGTATAATCGTAATCTAATTTTTCGCTGATGAAGTCAGAGTAATTCATTTTAGGCATTTCATCCGAATAATGAATCATTTCGGTAATGACATTTTTAATTTTTTCAATTAGCACCGCTCGCTTATCGTCCATTAATTCGAGCCCGGAGTGGAGC